>OOBJ01001178.1_pt1 | contig 16939 bp, 20 predicted proteins | sample 1671331 | NCBI WGS metagenome assembly OOBJ01 (sample SAMN06348145, study PRJEB24527) | human gut metagenome | biome: human gut; feature: ankylosing spondylitis patient; material: feces | host: Homo sapiens | place: China | collected 2015-10 | reverse complement strand
TGCGGTTGATACCGCAGTCCTCGGCAATGTCATTGATGGTGATTTTGGTCAGCGGTTTTTTCAGCAGCAAATTCTTCAGTGACTGTTCCAAGGCTCGTTTTGTTACCTGTGACACAGCAGCTTGCTCCTTCCTTATATGATCGGCCTCGCAGCAGTTCTCTGCGAAGTGTGGGGCCAGTTCTTTTTCATACTGTATTTTACAGGATTTGAGGCAAAAACGCAAGCTCCGCCAGAATACCGGGTGGTCGTAAACAGAAAAAATCAAAAAATGAACACCGCACCATATTTCTCCGGGCCTTGGTCCGACCCTTTTTGCAACAGCCTCCATGGGCTGTCCAATTACATATTCCCCTGCCTTTGAAATAAATTTTTGAAAAGCCCTTGACTTTGCCGCCTGTGTGTGGTACTATAATTCCTGCCGATATCCGCCGGTGTGGTGGAATGGTAGACACAGGAGACTTAAAATCTCCCGGTAGCAATACCGTACCGGTTCGAGTCCGGTCACCGGCACCAACCGGGTCCAATTCAATATCGCGGAGTAGAGCAGTTGGTAGCTCGTCGGGCTCATAACCCGGAGGTCGGAGGTTCAAGTCCTCCCTCCGCAACCACACAAAAAGAATCGCAAAACCATTGTTTTTAGTGGTTTTGTGGTTCTTTTTTTACTTTTTACAGAATATGCAAAAGCACTTCAGCGCTTTTGACACCAACGATTGACACCAACCGTTTCCCTGACACCAAATGACACCATTTTCGTTGGCATGCCATACCGAAAAAACAAGCTGCTCATTTGAGGTTGTTTTTCAATTCTGGCGTGGATGGCTTTTGCTTTGACTCCAACACATTGGTGTCAAAATCAGCTTGCCTGAGCTTGTTCCTCTTTTGCGTTGGTGTCAGCGGTTGAATCGTGAATTTGCGGCATAGCTGTATTGGTGTCACCACTCAGTTTCAGTCCTCGGATATCCTCTGCAGCAATGCTGATGGCCGGCTCTTGATTATGCTGGGCATCCTCTATGGTGCTAATGATCGGGTCTTGAGTCTGCGGTACATCTGCGGAAGTATCATCGGAACTGCCGCTTATACTGCTGCAGCTCATATAGTTGCCTCGCATTTTCTCCATGCTGATCTTCTTATGATCCGGGAGAACATGCCCATAGAGATTAAGCGTAGTTGATGCCTGCGCATGGCCCAGTAATGCAGACAAGACCTTAATGTCCATGCCTGACTCCAACGCCCGTGTTGCAAATGTATGACGCAGCGCATGGAAGTTCGCAGATTCGATTCCGTCATCGGCGACTATGCGCTTAAAAAGCGTTTGGTAGACTTTTGGGTCGTTGTGATGACCCAGTGGCGTGGCAAAAATATAGCCCTGATCCTGATACTCTGATCCCAGTGCATCCTTTAGAGCGTTCTGCTTTTCTTTATATGCCATCAAGTCGTTCCACAGCTCATCGAACAATTCTGCTCAGGGCAGAATGCGGGCGTTTTGATATTCGGCGTTGTCTCAGCTCAAAACGTATTCGCGTAAAGGGCTGTCTTTAGCGTCACTTTGTATCTTGTCCATAGTTCAGGCAAGGTCTTTTTGGTGTGTGTCGGTAAAAAAATGAAGCCCAACCTTTGCAGAATATGCAAAAGTGGGCTTATCCCCTTTATTTATCTTCGCTTCGGTTACGGTGCAGGCTTGCCTTCAGTGCCGTGACAGTATCCGTGATGATTTTTATTTCATCCTCGTTACAATCTGCGACCAGATCAGAAAGCCGGCCGTTCAGGGCAGGCCGCGCACTGCGCGTTTCCATGCACAGCACCTCGGCGGGATCACAGTCCAGAATATTCATCATTTGCACAAGCAGCTTTGTGCTGGGAATCGTCATGCCGGTTTCAATATGGCTGATATATGTAGACCCCACATCAGTCATCGCAGCCAGCTGCTCCTGCGTCATGTTTTTCCGTATGCGCGCTTCCTTGAGCCGCGCGCCTATAAATGCGTAGTCTATCATACAAACAAGTCTCCTGCAGATGAAGTGTTCTTAACTTGTATTGTATGTGCATTTCGGGCATGTTTTAATATCCTAAATGTGCAACCGCCCATATACTTATAGTTGCAGGGAAATTTATGCCGTTTTTTGGTGCATCAGAGTATTATTTGCTTAATTAAGTCAAATTTTTTCGTTGAAAGGTCGACAACTCTCAAAAAGCCGGTTCGCAGCACACTTATAGCGCACACGCCGACAAAAGCGAACCATCCTACCGCGCCGCACGCTTCCCTGTTTTTCTTCACCGCTGCCCCAGTTGCTCCGTCACGGCGAAGTGGTTTTTCTCATACCGGATCAGCCCGTCCCGCTGCATGAGGGACAGCTCGTTGCTCAGCGCGCTGCGCTCCACGTTCAGGTAGTCCGCCAGCTGCTGGCGGTTGTAGGGGATGTCGAATTCATAGCTGCCGGTGCGCTTGATGCACTCCGAGAAATAGGACAGCAGCCGCTTGCGGATGGACTTGGGCGAGGTGTGCAACACCCGGCGGGAGAGCTGCAAATTCTTCCCGGCGGAGAGTGTCAGCAGGTTCCGCAGCAGCCGGAGATGGCGGGGACACACCTTGGCGCAGGGCTCCAGCACCTGCCCGATGTGCAGCAGCAGCACCTCTGTGTCCTCGGCAGTGGTGACGTTGACCATCAGCGGCTCACCCGGCACGCAGGCATACGCCTCCGCAAAGATGCCGCCTGCGCCCACGCTGCTGAGGACGCTGTTGTTGCCCCACACGTCCCCCATCTCGATGATGACCCGGCCGGACAGCACCACGCCCAGCTGCTCCGTGGGCGTCCCCTCCGGCAGGATGACCGCACCCTTTTTATAGCTGCGCTCTACGGCGCGCAGGCAGCGCAGCATTTCCTCGATGTCCGGCACCGTCATGCCGCGAAAAAGCGGGGTGTTCCCCAAATTGATCCGCATATTTTTCTCCTTTTCGTTGGCGTGCCAACAGACTTTCATAAATTATGATAGTAAAATGAAGCCACAAAGTCAAGAAGAACCGCAAGGAGGACAAAAATATGGTACGGAGAATCATTGAGATCGACAGGGGCAAGTGCAACGGCTGCGGCGCCTGCGCCGAGGCGTGTCACGAGGGTGCCATCGCCATGGTGGATGGCAAGGCGCAGCTGATGCGGGACGACTACTGCGACGGGTTGGGGGACTGCCTGCCCACCTGTCCCACCGGGGCCATCACCTTTGTCGAGCGCGAGGCAGCGGCCTATGACGAAAAAGCCGTCATGGAGAACAAGCAGCGGAAAATGCGGAAGCAGGGCATGACGCTGCCCTGCGGCTGCCCCGGCAGCCAGTCCCGGAACATTCAGCGCGAGACCGCGCCCGCCGCGGAAGCACCCCGCGCTGAGCAGGCGAGCCGTCTGTCCCAGTGGCCAGTGCAGATCAAGCTGGTGCCGGTGAATGCGCCCTATTTTGACGGGGCGCGGCTGCTGATCGCCGCCGACTGCACCGCTTACGCCTACGCCGCCTTCCACGAGCGGTTCATTAAGGGACACATCACGCTGGTGGGCTGTCCCAAGCTGGACAGCGTGGACTATGCCGAAAAGCTGACGGAGATCATCCGCAGCAACGACATCAAGAGCGTCACCGTCGTCCGCATGGAGGTGCCCTGCTGCGGCGGGCTGGAGCTGGCGGCGAAAAAGGCACTCCGGCAGAGCGGGAAGTTCATCCCGTGGCAGGTGGTCACCGTCACGGTGGACGGCCGGCTGGTGGAAGAATAACAAAATCATTAGAAAAAGAAAGGAAGAAGCACGATGAAGTATGTATGCACCGTTTGCGGTTGGGAGTACGACGAGAGCGTGGGGTATCCCGAGGGAGGCATCGCGCCGGGAACGCCCTGGAGCGAGGTACCGGAGGATTTTGAATGCCCCCTGTGCGGCGTGGGTAAGGACAGCTTTGAGGAGGCGTGAGCTTTCTGCAAAAGGAGTAAAGACGATGAGCTATGAAAACTGGAAGGACAAAATCGGCACATTCGAAGTGATGGACGTGCGGGGCATAAAGCTGGACTTTTTCCCCGCGCTGAAGGCAAAGGCCGCTGCGCTGAAAAACGGCGAAGGACTGCATATCATCCAGACCTTCGAGCCTGTTCCCCTGTACCCGGTGTTGGCTCTTATGGGCTTTGAGCGTCACACGGAGAAGGTGAGCAGCAGTGAATATCACGTCTGGTTTTATCGAGTGAGGAAAGGAGAATAACCGCATGAGCTACGAAAACTGGAAGAATAAGGCGCAGGGGTTTCAGACCATGGATGTGCGCCATATACAGGGCAGCTTTTTTGAAGGGCTGAAGAAACGAGCCGAGACGTTGGAGGTGGGCGAAGGGTTACACATCATCCAGACCTTTGAGCCGCATCCGCTGTACGCTGTCATGGAGGGCTTGGGCTACGAGCACCACACCGAGCAGCGGGGTGAGGCGGAGTTCCATGTCTGGTTCTGCCGTGTGGAGAAGAAGGAAGGCGACAGCTCCGCTCCCTTCAAGCCGCTGGCTCTTTTGAACTATCCCATGATCGATGAAAAGCTGGGGCAGATCGCCGTGGATTTTTGGGAGACCACATGGCAGAGCGAGAAGCGCGTACTGCCCTACGAAACGCGGCTGCTGCTGTCCCTGACCAACGCAGTGGGTGCAGGTCGGATGCGGCAGGCGGCGCGGGAGCTGGTAAAGGCATATATCCACGGCGTGGAAAGCACCGCGCTGGACGACGTGTTCGAGCTGCTGGCATGGAATCAGGGCATCGGCTTTTTCAGCAGCGAGATCGGCCCCTCGGCGCTGTTTCAGGCGTACAAGCTCATTAAAAACGGCGAAAAGCAGGGCAAGTCCCGGGAGGATATATGCAGTGCGCTGCGGGAGAAATTCGGGGAAAAGAACCCGGAGATGCAGGTCTTGCATTAAAAGCAGAGAACTTTACAAACGGCTGCGCGGCTGCGAGGAGAACGCTCTTCGCAGCCGCGCAGCTTTTAGGTTTGATTCTTTTTCGCAGGGGCTTTCTTCTTGCAGCCCCCGCCTTTTTCCAATCGCTTTATTTTCAGAGAATATAAGATATATTTCCATTAAATCCCCGTTCTTAACAAGGATTTTAACCCATTCACTTTATTATGGTAATGGAATGCAGCGTGTCTGTCCCACCAGCGCCGCCCTCTTCCGCTGCGGCTGTGGAGACAGTAAAAATAAACAGTCCTTGCGGCAGAAACGCCGCAGAAGAACGACGACAAAGATCAAGGAGGAACGAACATGAACACGAAGAAACTAATGACATTGCTGTTGGCAGTCGTGCTGGTGCTCTCTCTGGCCGCCTGCGGCGCAAAGGGCGGCGATCACATGGGCGGCATGGACAACGAGCCGAAGAACGCCGAGGAGGCGGCTGCCATGCACAAGGAGCTGACAGCGCAGGAGGCTGCTATTCTGGCGGAGAACACAGCACTTTGGGAAAATGTCTTTATGGCAGCGGACAAGGGTAAGATCATGATGGAGGACGGCAAAAACTACGGCGACTTCCTGTTGGAAACCATCAACGCCGCCAAGGATCAGTTTTCGGCAGACGAGCTGAAACTGCTTCAGAGCGAGGCGGAGAAGATCCGCGACATCGGAAACAAGCTGGCCGCACTGGAGGAAAAGTATCCCGAGATCGTGCAAAAATCTCTGGACAGCGATATGAATATGCCGACGGACAAGGACATGGACACGATGCCCGACAGCGGCAGTAAGGACAATAAAACCGACGGCGGCAACACTGGCAATAAAACCGATAGCGGCAACACCCCCGACAATGGCAGTACGGGCAACAAGACTGATAGCGGCAGCACGGGCAAGACGACGGATGACAGCAGCCTGCCGAAGTTCCCTGCCTTTGAGGGCAAGGATCTAGACGGGAATACGGTAAAGAGCAGCGATCTGTTCTCCGGCAACGCCGTCACCGTGGTGAATTTCTGGTTCACCACCTGCGGTCCCTGTGTGGGCGAGTTGGGCGATCTGGACGCGCTGAACAAGGAGCTTTCCGGTAAGGGCGGTGCGCTGATCGGCATCAATGCCTTTACGCTGGACGGCAACGAGGCGGCTATCTCTGACGCCAAGGATGTGCTGACCCAGAGCGGTGCCACCTACCAGAACGTGTACTTCGATTCCGGCAGCGAGGCGGGCAAGTTCGTGGAGAGTATCTACGCCTATCCCACCACCTACGTGGTCAACCGCAGCGGCCGCATCGTGGGTGATCCCATTGTGGGGGCTATCACCAGCAAGGCGCAGGCCGATGCACTGCAAGCCCAGATCGACAAGGCACTGGCTGCCGATATGGGCTGATCTAATATCTTCAAAGGGAGGCTATTATGAAGAAAAAGAACTGTAAGCTGACGAGCATTCTGCGCGTCATTGCCCTGCCCCTGGTGGGTAGTGCCGGAGGGTGGCTGTACTACCGCTATGTGGGCTGCGCCACCGGCACCTGTGCCATTACGTCCAGCCCGTGGCTCTCCACCGGCTTCGGCTGCGTCCTTGGGTCGCTGCTGTATACCGTCCTGTGGCCCGGTCGCGGCAAGAGACAGGACTGCGACAGGGCGGAGTGAGCCCTGATTTCACTGAAGGAGGAAACACGATGTATCGAAGTGTATTGGCACTGCTTTTCGCCGCAGTGCTGCTGCTCAGCGGCTGCGCCGCGGAACGGCAGCATATACCGCGGGAAAAGGACACGCAGGGAACGGACATGGCCGGACAGTCCTCGGATATGTCCGGCGAGGAGGGTACGTATATGGACACCACGGAAAATGTCATCTATCTGGCAGGCGGCTGCTTCTGGGGCATGGAGCAGCTCATGCAATCCATCCCCGGCGTCATCGACGCCCAAAGCGGCTATGCCAACGGCACCTGCGAGGCGGACGCCACCTACCAGACCGTCTGCAAGGGCGACACCGGCTTCCGGGAGACTGTGCGGGTGGAATACGACCCCGAGCAGGTGAGTCTCGACGCGCTGCTGCTGGCTTACTTCTATGTGATCGACCCCACGGTGCAGAACCGACAGGGTAACGACCGGGGCAGCCAGTATCAGACCGGCGTGTACTACACCAACGACAAGGCCAGGGAAACGGTGGAGCGCATCGCGGACATCGAGCGGGGCCGCAGCGAGAAATTCTTTGTGGAGATCGGCCCGCTGAGGAATTACTATCCCGCCGAGGAATATCACCAAAACTACTTAGAAAAGAACCCCAACGGCTACTGCCACATCCCCCGGGCGGAGATGGAGCTGTTCTCCAAGCTTCGCATCGATCCGGGCGACTACCGGAAGCCCGCGGCGGAGACCATCCGGGACACGCTGACGGCGGAGCAGTACCGCGTCACGCAGGAGAGCGGCACGGAGCGCGCCTTTACCGGAGAGCTCTGGGACAAGTTCGAAAAGGGCATCTATGTGGACATCGTCACCGGCGAGCCGCTGTTCTCCTCTACGGATAAGTTTGAAAGCGGCTGCGGCTGGCCCGCCTTTACAAAGCCCATCGAGGGCCCTGCTGTGGTGGAACGGGAGGACTTGAGCCACGGCATGCGCCGCACAGAGGTGCGCAGCCGCGCCGGCGACTCCCATCTGGGCCATGTGTTCACCGGCGATCCGGAGTCGCCCAACGGTGTGCGCTACTGCATCAACAGCGCTGCCCTCCGCTTCGTGCCTTACGCGAAAATGGAGGCCGAGGGCTACGGATACCTCCTGAATTTGTTTGAGGGATAGGCCGGGCACGGATATGTTGACGCAGCAGAAAAGAAAGCCCCCGCTCGACTGAGCATACCACACAAGCCAGCTGACCCTCCGTATGCTTCAGTGCATACGGAGGGTCAGCTGCTGTTCGTAATGAAATCCTTTTGCTCTGAAAGAGCTTTTTCGGTTTGATAAGTGGGAAATCTTTTTGCGTTTTTTCTACCTCTTTTTCACCTGGCATTTGCCGCTGCCTTTTCGCCGTCGAAAACGGAGGGCGGATCATTCCGCTCTGTCGCAGCCCATTTCAGCGGAGCGGGCACTATCCGCGCTGACGGCTAATTTGCGACGAATTTGCATATTGACATCAGGGCGGCGTCATGTTATGCTAATTTGCGAATGAATTGCAAATTGGAGGCGTGGTGACTTGTCCAGTTACAGCACGCAGCAGAGGAAGGCTCTGCTTGCCTATTTGAGCCGGCACCCGGATGAGCTGCTGTCCGCACGGCAAATTGCGGACGCACTGGCGGATGAAAAAATCAGCCTCAGCGCCGTATATCGGAACCTTGCACAGTTAGAGGCGGAAGAAAAAGTGCGGCGCAGCAGCAAGAGCGGCACGCGGGAGGTCTACTTTCAGTACCTTGACGCCGAAAGCTGCAAGGGTGCGCTGCACATGAGCTGTGTAAAATGCGGCAGAACCTTTCACATGGCAAGCGGCAACGCCGCCCTGTTTGCAAAGCACCTGGCGCAGAGTGAGCAATTCACGCTGGACGCCGCCGACACGGTTCTCTATGGCACCTGCGCGGATTGCCGGGAAGAATAGTATTTGGAAGGAGGACAGGCTATGACAAAGAAATCTCGTTTGATCACAGGCTTGCTGGCAGCCGTGCTGGCGGCTGTCATGCTGTCCTCCGCTGTCTATATTGCGGTCGAAGCCAACCACAACTGCTCCGGCGAGGACTGTGCCATCTGCCACCAGCTGCAGGTCTGTGAAAATCTGCTCAAGAGCATTGGGCTTGCCGGTGCTGCTGCGGTTTTCGCCGCGGCGGTCAGGTATGCCCCGTGCAGGGTCATTCCCTCCTGCGCGGAGCTTGTCCGCACGTTTACTCTGGTTTCACTCAAGGTCAAGCTTTCAGATTAAATAAGAACTATTTACAAGGGTGTAGTCTATCCGTTTTCGGATAGGCTTTCGCGGTGTTGCCGTCACCCTTGTATTTTTGCGCCCAATTTTACGTTCTTATCATAATTTGGAGGTACATATAGTCTATGAAAAAGATAACTGCGCTGCTGCTTGCGCTTATGATGCTGGCCGGCGTCCTTGCCGGCTGCGGAAAGCCGAAGGATACCGGAAAAGCTGGCAAATTGAAGGTCGTCACGACCATCTTCCCCGCATACGATTGGGTCAGGGCGATCCTGGGCGACAAGGCGGATAACGCCGAGGTCACCATGCTGCTGGACAACGGCGTTGACTTGCACAGCTATCAGCCCACCGCCGATGATATTGTCAAGATCTCCGACTGCGACCTCTTCGTCTATGTGGGCGGCGAGTCCGACGGCTGGGTGGAAAATGCTCTGAAAAACGCCGCCAACAGGAACATGAAGGTCATCAACCTGCTGGAGGTGCTGGGTGATTCCGTGAAAACGGAGGAGACGGTTGAGGGTATGCAGGAGGACGGTCACGACCACGGTCACAGCCACGATGAACAGCTCACGGAGGATGACATCAAGGATCGCACCCTCTCGGATTTCGCCGGTGCGTGGAAGTCCCTGCACCCCTATCTGCTGAACGGCGACCTGGACAAATTCTGCCAACACAGGGCGGAGGAGGACGAGGACAGCTCGACCACAAAGGACACCTATTTGGAGAAGTATAAGACCTCGTGGCAATGCGACGCCGAAAAGATTTCGATTGAAGGAAACAACATCACCTTCACTTATGCAGACGGAAAAACCGTTTCCGCTGAATACACCTATGCCGGCTATCAGCCGAAGCGGAATGACGAGGGTAAGATCCGCAGCGTCCGTTATCAGTTCGAAACCACCAGTGCCGATGCACCCAAATATGTGCAGTTCAACGACCACGGCCACGAGCCGGGCGAGGCGGAGCATTTCCATATCTACTTCGGCAACGACGGCTTCGATGCGCTGATGAGTGGCAAGACCAATCCGTTTTTTGTGAAGGACGCGCTTTCCGCAGAGGACATCCTTGACGAGCTGATGGGGCATGACCATGGGGAGGAAAAGGACGAGCATGTCTGGCTGTCCCTGAAGAATGCCCAAGCACTCTGCGTGACGCTTGCGGACGCGCTGTGTGCCATCGACCCGGACAACAAGAACACCTATATCGCCAACGCCGCGGCGTATAGGGACAAGCTGGCCGCCCTTGACGCAGACTATAAGGCGGCTGTGGACGGTGCGGCCCATAAGACCGTTTTGTTCGGCGACCGTTTCCCGTTCCGCTATCTGGTGGATGATTACGGCCTGCGCTACTATGCCGCCTTTGCGGGCTGCTCTGCCGAAACCGAGGCCAGCTTTGAAACCGTTTCGTTCCTTGCCAAGAAGGTGGACGAGCTGGGACTTCCCTGCGTGCTGACCATCGAGGGCGCACAGCACAGGATCGCGGAAACCATCGTCCAGAACACCGCCGGGAAGAATCAGAAGGTGCTGACCATGGATTCCATGCAGTCCACCACCTCCAAGGACGTGGCAAACGGCGCCACCTACCTTTCCGTTATGGAGAAAAATCTCTCCGTGCTGAAGGAAGCGTTGGGGTAAGGAGGTAGGTCTATGGCTCAGCTCACTTGTCAAAATCTCTGTGCCGGCTACGATGGACGACCCGTTCTCCAAGACCTCACCTTTGAGCTCTTGGCAGGCGACTATCTCTGCATCGTAGGGGAAAACGGCTCCGGCAAGAGTACCCTTATGAAAACGATCCTCGGCTTGCAGGCCCCCATCAGCGGCAGAATTTTGACGGGCGATGGGCTGAGGAAAAACGAGATCGGCTATCTGCCGCAGCAGACAGTGGTACAAAAGGACTTCCCGGCAGCCGTGAGAGAGATCGTTCTCTCCGGATGCCAGGGACGCTGCGGCAGCTGTCCTTTTTATAATAAAGAAGAAAAGAAACTTGCGGTGGACGCCATGGAGAAAATGCAGATCACCCGGCTCGCAAGGCGGTGCTATCGGGAGCTGTCCGGCGGACAGCAGCAGCGGGTGCTGCTTGCCCGCGCACTGTGCGCCACGCAAAAAATGCTGCTTCTTGATGAGCCTGTTTCGGGACTTGACCCCAAGGTGACGGCGGAAATGTATACGCTCATTGAAAAGCTCAACCGTGAGGACGGCATCACCGTGATCATGATCTCTCACGATGTGGCTGCCGCCGTCCGATACGCCAGCCATATTCTGCATATTGGCGACACTGTTTTCTTTGGGACAAGGGCGGACTATCTCCAAAGCCCGCAAGGGCGGCTGTTTGACGTGAAGAAAGGCGGTGACAGCCAATGACCGCTATCTTGGAAAAGCTGGCTCTCTATTGGGCATACCCCTTTGTCCGCTATGCCCTCATTGTCGGTGTACTGATCGCGCTTTGCTCCTCCCTGCTGGGCGTAACGCTGGTGCTGAAACGATTTTCCTTCATCGGTGATGGACTGTCCCATGTGGCGTTTGGGGCCATGGCCATCGCCGCCGTGCTGCAGATCACCAACGAGATGCCGCTGGTGATGGCCATTACCATCGTCAGCGCCGTGCTGCTCCTGCGCACCGGGCAGAACACGAAAATCAAGGGCGACGCCGCTATCGCCATGATCTCGGTGGGAGCACTTGCTATTGGGTATCTTCTGATGAATATTTTTTCCACCTCGTCCAATCTTTCGGGCGATGTGTGCAGCACGCTGTTCGGCTCCACCTCCATTCTGACGCTGTCCCCCGTAGAGGTATGGCTGTGCGTGGGGATGTCGGTGCTGGTCGTGGCGGTGTTCATCCTGTTTTACAATAAGATCTTCGCCGTGACCTTTGACGAGAGCTTCGCAAGGGCGGCCGGCACGAGGGCGGGGCTTTACAACCTACTGATCGCCGTCGTCGTTGCGGTTATCATCGTGCTGGCGATGAACCTTGTGGGTTCCCTGCTGATCTCCGCACTGGTGATCTTCCCGGCACTGTCCGCCATGCGGATGTTCAAGAGCTTTCGCAGCGTGACCATCTGCGCGGCAGTCCTTTCGGTTTTCTGTGCGCTGCTCGGTATTCTGGCGTCCATTCTCGCCGGTACGCCGGTAGGCTCCACCATCGTCGCCGTTCAGATCGGTGCTTTCGGTCTGTCGTGGCTGGCAGGCACGGTATTGGGAGGTGTTCGCAGATGAAAAAACTATTATGCGTTTTGCTGATTGCCCTAACTCTCATCCCTCTCGCCGCCTGCGGCCATGAGGACACCGCACAAAAGCCCGCTGCGGAGGATGCAGAAGACACCGCCGCGCTCGACATTGACCTGACCGCACTCAGCGGCATCATGGTCTATTCCGAGGTCAACAGCATGATCTCCTTCCCGGATAACTACATCGGAAAAACCGTCAAAATGCAGGGACAGTTCAACATATACCAGGCCACCGACGAAAACGGTGCTTTTATCCCGGACAAAATGTTCTTCGCCTGCATGATCGCCGATGCCACCGCCTGCTGCGCACAAGGGCTGGAGTTTGCCCTCGCCGGAGAGCCCGTCTATCCCGATGAGTATCCGGAGCTGGGGGCGGAGATCACCGTGGTGGGTACGTTTGAGTGGTACGAGGAGGATGGTTGCCGGTACTACCGGCTGGGAAACGCATCGTTTGTAAACTGAGGCAGCGTGGGTCGTATCAACCGGAAATTCCGTGCCGCACTTCGATCACGATATAAGCAGCAGTCCCCTGGACAACGAAACGTCCGGGGGGCTGCTGCTTATCGTTAGATATCCATTGTCAAGAGGTATGCGGCACCCGTCGCCCCATCGTATACGCACAGAGAAACACTTGTGTATGCGCTCGTTCCCTGGTTTCGATCCACCATTTTCCAGCAGCCGTCCGCGATCGGGGGTAGTTCCACATAGGCGGAAAGGCTCGTATAAGCAGCAACAACACCGTTGCGGCAAGCAACGCAAAGTAACATTCATGCATTTGACCCGCGTTGGCTCAATGGCAAAAGGTGTTCACTGTACCTCGCTGGGCTTTGTACCGACCTCCACAACGTTATCGCAGCAGCTCTCGATCAGCTCCCTGTCGTGGGTGATCACGAGAATGGTTCTGCCGTTCCGCGCTTCGCTTCTCAGCCTTTCCGCAATCAGACGCATATTCTTCCCGTCAAGGCCGCTGGTGGGCTCATCGAGTATCAATATCCTGCGGCCGGAAAAGATGGCGCAGGCGATGGCAAGCCGCTGCTTCTGCCCGCCGGACAGGGCGGACGGGTGCGCGTCCCTGTACTCGTAAAGGCCAAGCTCGTTGAGCAGATTCCTTGCATGGCTTTTGCTTTCTTCCGTCAATCTGGTATTCAGCAGCAGCTCCTCCGCCACGCTTGCCGTAAAAAACTGCGTTGACGTGTCATTTCCGCAGTAATAGATCTCCCTGCGCCGGATTGCCGCTCTTGCTTTTTTCCCGTCTATCAGGATATGTCCCCTTGTCTGCCTTGCCAGCCCGCAGAGGATCTGCGCAAGGGTGGTTTTCCCCGCGCCGTTTTGCCCCGTTATGGCGGTCACGCTGCCCTCTGGAACGGACAGCGAAATATCCTCAAAAATAACTTCTTTGCGTATTCTTTTCGAGAGCCCTGCTGTCTTCAAGACGGCAGGGCTTTCGTCCAATACAGAGGGAGCGGGAGGGCCCTTTCCCTCGTGTGGAGAGCGCAGACCCATGCCTAAGATGTCTGCTTCCGGCAGAAGGTGCAAATCCTCCGGTGTATACTCGGCCTCTATTCTGCCGTCCCGCAGATATAAAAACCGGTCTGCGATCCCCATCAGCCAGTCGATCCGATGCTCCGCGATGAGCAGGGTAAAGCCCTGCTCCTTGAGCTGCCGAAGGGTCTGCGCAAGCTGCCTTGTCCCGGCGGCATCGAGGTTGGCCGTCGGCTCGTCGCACACAAAGACCTTTGGCTTCATGGCATATACAGATGCAATGGCCGCCCGCTGCTTTTCTCCGCTTGAGAGGACGTCAACTGCCCTGTCTTTCAAACGGGACAGCTTCAACGCCTCTATGGCGGCGTCCGTCCGCGCCCGTATCTCCCGGGCGGAGAGGCCGTAATTCTCGCAGGAAAAGGCCACCTCTCCGGCAAGCTCAGAGGAAAAGAACTGGCTTTTGGGGTCCTGAAAAACGCTTCCCACCAAACGCCCGATCTCCCATGTGGAAAGCCTTGATATGTCCTTGCCGTCTATCCTCACGCTCCCGCTGAAAACTCCGGGATAGTAGGACGGCGCAAGCCCGTTGACAAGCCTTGTCACGGTGGTCTTGCCGCAGCCGGAGAACCCCGTCAGCACGACGCATTCGCCGCTTTTTACCGAAAGGGAAATGTCCTGTACGCCTCTGTCTGAGTTTTCGTATTGAAAAGAAGCGCGTATAAGCTCGATCATGCCATGCTCCTTTCCAAAATCAAATAGGAAGCCGTGACTATCGCACATACTGCTGCCGCGATGTGATCCCGCGCCCCGGCCCTTTTCTCATAATAGCTGCCGCGCACGCCCGGACGCTCCGCTCCCCTTGTAACGGCGGAAACGGAAAGCTGATCCGCAAGCTGCAATACCCGAAGAAGAAACGGAACCAGCACATACTCCATGCTCTGCACGGGATGTGCGAGCAGCTGTCCCGCTGCGGTCAGCCCTCGGTTTTTCATGGACCTGCCTACGCCTTTCAGCTCCGTCCGCATGGTAGGGAAGAAGCGAAAAACCACAAGAAGCCCGAGAATGAACGGGGTGGGCATACGGAGGCGGGATAAAAACGCAGAGAGCATCCCCGGCGGCGTGGTGATCAGATCCCATGACACCAGAAAGATCGGTGACAGATTCCAGAACATCAGAACATAAAACTCCGAAAAGACCGGCATGTGCAGCCCGTGGAAGCGGATACCGTACAGCAGCAGCGCCAGCAGCAAATAAAAGCAGCCATAGGACGCGGCAAGGCGGAAATTTCTCTGTAAGACGAGATAAAGAAGCGCGCTGCCGGTCAGGATGCAGGTAAGCAGCACATTCCCGCCGATGGTTACTCCGGCAAAGACGCACAGCAGCGCCCACAGTTTGACCGGCACCGCAAAGGATGCGTCCGCTCTCATAGAACGCCGGCCTTCTGAAAATGCCTGCGGATCAGCCGACTGCCCACCATGCAGCCTAAAAAGCCCATCAGCGTCGTATACAGCAGAATAAAGGCCAGCCAGCCGGGAGAGGTGTAGTAACGCACATAGGAATCGATGTAGCCCTGCTCCATGCCGCTTGCCAGCGCAAAATCGTAGTAGGTGTCCCAGAAGAACCAGATGGGCAGTAGATTGACCCCGTTGTATAAAAGGCTCGCCGCCGTCCAGGCGGCGGTCAGCCGTTTCGGCTTTTGGCAGGAGCCTTCCTTCCAGAGAATCGCCTCGCAGAGGATCCCCACGAGAACATAATAAGGAAGCAAGAACCAGTTGCCCATCAGCAGGAAAATCACGCCGAGGATCGTCATATAGACCAGCGTCACAAAATGCTTTCCGATCCGGCTGACCATGAGCATATAGACCGGTGCGCAGAGGAGCATGGTAATCCCCACAGACAGCACCATGCTGACAAAGTCGTTGGCCATGCAGACCATATTGACGACGAGCTGGATCACGATAAGTACTGCGGAGAGCAATACCGTGGTGATCACATCCCTGACAGACCATTTATTTGTTTCTTTCATAAACGCCTCCTTGTTTTCGACACTTCGGTTTCCAATATTGCACTTGGAATTCTGTTTATCTCGGTACTTTCTACGCCGTCCACTCCATGCTCTCGCTCTGGAGCTGTGCCATGTGGCGGAACAGGCCGTTCTTTTTCAGCAGCTCTGCGGGAGAGCCCATCTCAACCACGCGGCCGCCGGAGAGCAGGACGATCTGGTCGGCGTTCATGACGGTACGCATGCGGTGCGCGATGATGAGCACCGTCTTATCCCTGATCAATCCGGACAGCGCCGCCTGCACCGCCGTCTCGTTTTCCACATCCAGCGAGGCCGTGGCCTCGTCCAGCAAAATCACCGGCGCGTCCTTCAAGATGGCGCGGGCAATGGAGATGCGCTGCCGCTCACCGCCGGAGAGCCGGGAGCCGTTTTCCCCGATCAGGGTATGGTAGCCCTCCGGCAGCTTGGATACAAAGGCGTCGCACTGCGCCGCCTTTGCCGCCGCCAGCACCTCCTCGTCGGTGGCGTCCCGTTTACCGAGGCGGATGTTTTCCATCACGGTATCCGCAAACAGCACCACATCCTGAAATACGATGGCGTAGTTTTTCAGCAGCGCCTCGCCGTCCACCGTGGACACATCCACGCCGCCCAGCCGTACCGTGCCCTCCGCCGGGTCCCAGAAGCGGGCTGCCAACTTGGCTGCCGTGGATTTGCCGCCGCCGGAGGGACCCACCAGCGCCGTCACCTGCCCCTGCTTCGCCGTAAAGGAAACGTCCCTTAGCACGTCCTCTTTTTCCCGGTAGGCAAAGGTCACGTGCTCAAAGCGGATGTCGTAGCCGTCGGGATCATATTCGGTCATACCGGTCATGCGCTTTTCGTTCTCGATCTCCTGCATACGCTCGATGCGCACCTCGCAGGCGAAAACCGCGGCCATGTTGGCAAACATGGAGCCGATGGGGTCATATACCCGGGTGGCGGCGATAAGGAACATCAGGAACGGGATCAGCGACAAGTCGCCGCGGCTCATCAGCGTTACCCCCGTGAGGACGGTGGTGGCGATGCCCAGCTTTAGGAAGGACTGTGCCGCTGTGACCACGGAGCCTGTGAACAGCTCGCCCCGGATGGTGTCCTGCTCCGCCTCATCCAGCCTGCGGTTCAGGTCAGCGATATACCGCGTCTTTTGGTTGCACGCCTTGATCTCCGGCGCGCACTCCAGTGCCTCCTGCATGGCGTCGGTGGCCGCGCGGCGGGTGACGAGGCCCTTTTTTATATGCTGCTTTTCCATGCGCCGGGAGAGATAGACCATCAGCAGCGACGCGGGCACCACCCACAAAAGAGCCAGTGCCATCCGCCAGTCGTAAAGCAGCATGCCTGCGGAAATCAGCGCCGTGGAGATGA
>OOBJ01001168.1_pt1 | contig 17060 bp, 17 predicted proteins | sample 1671331 | NCBI WGS metagenome assembly OOBJ01 (sample SAMN06348145, study PRJEB24527) | human gut metagenome | biome: human gut; feature: ankylosing spondylitis patient; material: feces | host: Homo sapiens | place: China | collected 2015-10 | reverse complement strand
TTCTGGTGGTTAGCGCATTTGGGCTACTTTTACCTATTGCAAATCATTGATATTAAACGCTTTGCAAAATTTTATTCCGTGAGACAAATCTCTGACGGGACAAAAACGGGACAAAACCAGCGGAAAATAAAATCAAGAACGCTCTTTGTCGGACATCCCTTGCCGTAAACATCCTTATGCGGTACAAAGGTACGATTTTGTCCCGTGAATACCAAACATAGAACCATATAATTGCTGCAAATATGCTGTCGGACAACACTTTCCGTGGAATTGGGCATTTTGAGGAAGATACATCAAGTATTGGTACTCTATTTCTGCGATTGGATGCAAAAGCCCTGTTAAAATCTGTTTCACGCCCTTTGTACACTATGGTTGCTTTGCCGTTGGACAATGTGTGTCGCAAGTGTACAGGCTCTTTGCCGCTTTTGTGGCATCCAAATGTATGCGTAATCAGCGTGTTGCCCAAGGCCAATGGCAAGGTGTAATGGCCGGACAATGCGACAAAAGCGAAGTTGTACACTACAAGAAAATTACTGATTATCAATCTATTAAACTATTATAATACAAGCGATTATGCCGTTTGTTTTTGACTCAATTACACATCAAACCATATACATTTGCGACCGAAATTGATTAACAAAACAATAAAATATAACGATTATGACCGAAAACAAGAACTCAAAAATCAACCTCGAACAGGAGCGCAGGATTGTGGAACTCCAAGAACGGGTGAACCGGTTGGAGAACCTATGCTATGCGGCCAAGGAAGTATTGAATTTAGAAGAAGCGGCGACCTTTCTCGGCATTGCCAAAAGCACCCTTTACAAGATGACCCACTTAGACCAGATTCCCTATTTCAAGCCATCGGGCAAACTCATCTTCTTTGAGAAGAAAACGCTCATTGAATGGGTGCGCAAGGCAAAGTCAAAGTCGGTAGAGGAAATACAGGAGGAAGCCGCCGCCAAGATTCAGGAAATGTACGAAAGGCAGTAGAACATTATTCACACTAAAATCAAAGTAAGATGGAAGAGAACAAAAACATGGAACAGGCCGGAGCAGCCTCGGTCATTCCTACCGAAAAGAAGAATGAGAGTAGAAAACGTGAGGCAAGCGGAAAGGACGTGCATGCCATCCGCTCGTTTCTGGAAAGTCTGAGCGTTTACGAGGCTGACGCATTGCGCGTGGGCATAGCCATTGCCGACGGCAAGACCACCGCAGCGAACATTTCAGCGGATGACCGCCTTGCGCTCAACCGCTATCTCAACAGCGGAAAGGACAACGAGCGGATGACTGCGGACAATGCGCAGGAACATCGGCTGAACCGTGCGTTTCAGTTATTGGAGCGTGTGGCGGAGTTTTGTGACAAGCGACAGTTGGTCACGGTAAACAGGTCGCTGCTATCCATCGCCGTAGATGCGGCGGACATCAGCCGCGCCGTTTCCTCCCTTGACAAGCGTCCTGCACCGGGGCAACCGTTCCCCAACAGCACTGGCACCAATGGTGCAGGAAAGTGACCCGTATGCAGTTGGGAAATGCAAATGGCCGATGTGAAATCCAATAGGGATATGGCTGCACCCCGTTCCTTTTCTTCCCTTATTTCGGATTGGGACACGTTTAGGAATGGTTGCAACTTATTGATTGGACTGTTTTCCACTTAGGCATTACGCAAAAGGATGAAGCCGTGCAGGGAAGCAACGAAATACCTAACAGACAAATCCGTGCATACACTTGTACGGTTTCATTCTACTCTTACAATAAAAGCATCACATTTATATCACACTTATAACAACAAGATTTTATGGACAAGGAAAAATACAGTTTCTTGCGCCCGGCAGGGATTGAAACATTTGCCTTCATCTTTTCCGAAGGTGCTCTACAATGGCTGCACGGAACAACGACCGATGATGACGGCAGGGAAATCAGCAACTTCACATTGTTTGCCGACCTATTGGCAAGGATGGCTCTTGCGGACGGTACAGCCAAAGGATTCCATAGACCATTAACGCTTTCAGTCGGTCAGGCGCAGTATTCCGAAGAACAGCTATCAACCCAATGGAGCATGGGCAGGAAACGCATCCGCCGCCTGTTGGACGAACTGGAAAGGCTAGAACTCATAGACACCTGCCGTTCAAGGGTTGCATCCGTGATGACCTTTCCATGCCTTCTGCAATGGATGGCAAAGGATGGCGGCGTAGTTTCCAACCCGTTCATCCATAAGCAAAGGGAAAGGATAGAACCGCTCTGAGTGGCTGCAAACGGGCTGACAGGCTGATTTTCCGCTTCCCCGTTGTTCCCCAATCCGTAAGGCATCCGGCACACACCGGGCTAATGTATGGGAGGAATAGCGTGGAGCGTCAGCGTTGAGTTGCGAGATATGCCGAGGTATTACCGCCTTCGGACAGTAACACCCCGACACTCTCGCAACACCCTTTCAGGCTGTTGTCCTTGCCGCTCGCAGGCTTGCACCATCCCTTTTATAGATACCGTTTCACGACTATTTTAGCGACATTAGTTATGACACATGATAAAGATACCTCCCAACGAAAAGCCAAGCAGGAGAAGCCAGTTATAAGGCGTGACAAGGTGGTGGTCACCAAGGTCACGGAACAGGAGCTTGCCCAAATCAAGAGTTCAGCAATGCAATGCGGCATGACACGCAGCGACTTCATCCGTGCGAGGGCTCTCGGTTACAAGCCACGGCAAAGGCTCTCCGATACGGAACTGGACGGATTGCACCTGCTTGCGGCTTGCCGAACGGACATGGTGAACTTCGCCAACGCCCTGCACGGATTGACTGACAACGAAAAGATACGCCTTTTTCGGCACCAGCCGACCATGCTTGACTGGTACGAGAAAGTGGCGTATGTCACAGACCGTGTCACCGACTTCTTGCAGTCCGCACAGACGGCCAACAGCTATCCGGCAGGGACAACAAACGAAAAAGCGAAGGAGGGCGGCGCATGATAGCCAAGGCAAAGGCCGTAGCCCACGGCATAAGGGCGATGCTGTACGTGTCGGGCGAATCGAGGAACAAGAAGCATCCCGAAAGGATTACCCATATCTGTGACAACTTCATGCCGCAAGGGATGGACGCATCAGGTATCTGGACGGAAATGAAGTTTGCCACAATGAACCATCCGAACATCAGGAACAATGCAATCCGAATAGAGATAAGCCCAGCGATGGAGCATACCGAAGACTTCACTTTGGACGATTGGCAGGAACTGTGGAAAGATTTTGCCGCCGCTTTCGACATTCAGGAAATCCGCGACAAGGGCGGCAAGGTGGTTTCAGTGCAGACAAACATATCGGGCAGCAAATCCTCCATATGGCTGCATGAGGAATCCAAGAGCGGCATACCGCACCTCCATGCCATCGTCAGTCGGGTGGACGGGGCCGGGAACATCAACAACGACCACGCCATACACCTCCGCGCACAACGGGCAGCGGAGATGATAGCCCGGCAAAGGGGATGGACTACGGCGCAGTACATTCACGAGAACAATATTCCCAAAGTCAGTGCCGACTGCATGGAAGCCTTGCGAGAACTGGACGAATGGTCATGGAATGGCTACCAAGAAAGGCTTGCCGCCAAAGGCTACGACTTGTATCTGCGTAAGGACAAGAAAAATGTCATTCGTGGTTATGTCCTTCTCAAAGGCAAAACGAAATTCAAGGCATCGGAGCTTGGAAAGGGGCGCAATCTGACCGCATCCCATATCAAACAAACATGGGAAAAACTGCATCAAGACAAGGCGCAACAAGTCCGCACTACTGCCAAACAGCCAGTTGTACCGACATCGAAGCCGTTCGTTCCCACTGCTACGAAACAGAAACCACAGCCAGTTATACGGCAGGACAATCCGGTACTTGAGGACTACACATCCTACAAACCGAACTGTCAACCCACGGAGTTTGAGCATGACGGAAAGACCTACAAGCGTTATCTCCCGGACAAGGTGCTTGACTTCTTCAATGAAGAGTTTGACTACCGGGAATTGGCCAACTGGCAAGCCTTACAGAATCTTGCGATGGCTTACTTCACTTTGATAACATCACCCTATGAGGTGACATCGGGCGGAGGTGGCGGCGGTTCGCAGTCAGACTTGAAATGGGGGCGCGACCCGAAAGAGGATGAGATTGAGTTTGCCCGTAGATGTGCGCTGGCCGCTTCAAACAGAATCGGCAGACACCCCAAAGGCGGAATAAAACGTAAATGACAAACCTAAAAACAGCATCACAATGAAACAACCCGATACGGCTGCTCTCCGTGAGAGGCTTGCCAATTATACACCCGAAAATGAATTGGAACAAGACAAGCTGGAACTTGACGGACTGCTCCAGGAAGTCAACTGCCAACTGATTGAATTTCGCAAATTACTCAAAGAAATCAATGCCCTCAAAGAAGAACTGCACGACATACACGGCAGTTTGAAGCACACTGTCCAACGGGAGCGGACGGCTTTCAATGCCTTGGTTGCAGCAAAGGACAGCGCAGACAATATCGTGGACGGCATCAGCCGTGCCATTGTCAAGGCAGAACAGAATACTGTCATCCGTGCCACAGTCTGCACCGAAGAACTGGCGAAAGTGCATCAATGTACCGCTGACCATATCAAAGCCGAGAAGGAATTATTAGAAGAACATAGTAAAAAGTTAGCCAAACACCTCCAACATAACGAAGGCATTTGGCTTTCCAGTCGTTGGCTCATGTTCATGATAATCACACAGGCCATTTGTTTTCTCGCTATAGTGCTGTGGTCGTATTTGAAATAAGATGAAATTTGTCGTTTGCAAAGAATTTCGGTTGTTCGTAAAACAGTTTGGGTGCGCCATTTATATCACATTTATTTTTGTTCAGCAATAATGCAAAACAATAATAATTCAACTGTTTATGAAAACAAGGTATTTCAAGCGATTTGCACTTACAGACAGACTGGTATCAATCGAGGAGTTGCGTTACATTGCGCAAATGCAGGCTCGAATGGATGAATTGGTAAGGTGCAGCCCAATAGAACATCTATCAGACGGATACAGCTTTTCAATGGATGAAGTCTGCGATACGGAAATTTCATTCTCTGACATTTTGTGGGCAGAAGGAGTTAATGCAGAGCATTCTTCCCTGCACATGAAGAACGGAGAAACGATAGCATTGCCTTTTGGCACTCGTGGATTGGAAATACTTCTTAGCGATTCCAAAGAACCACGTTTCTTGAAAATAAGCCGTGGTGTGTTTCTTCCTGTGTCTATGATAGAGAAAGTCAGCAGAAAGGTTGCATACTTAAAAGGGTGCAATATTTCATTCAAGGTAAGTGTTACTTATTTTCCAAATCTCTTTTACGGATTATATGAATACCTGACAGCAGGAATTGAAAAATGGTGTGTTCAAGATTATATCCGCTGGAAAGTTAAATAGACATATAAGCTGTGGACAACACCAAATAGGTTCAGGAGGAAGATTTCCTCCTGAATTTATTCTTTTATATACCAACAATCCGCAGGTATGTAGATTTCATCTTGAATTTCTATTTGGGCTTTCGGCAAGCTATTTGAGTAATACCTCATTTCCATCATTGCTTCCTGAACAAAATGATTTCCAAAAATACTGTCACAATAAGCACAACCAAACGATGGATAAGATTCTCCGACGGTTTTGCTGAATCGAGGCTTTATTTTACCCATTTTGATTCCTAATTCCGGATGTGCGGTTATATATTGCTCAATAGACTTTATTATCAGTGGATTAAATTCTAATTCATCCATTGAAGCACTATTATATGGGACTGATATTCCGTTTGAAGAACGCAAGCGGTTGATGAAATACACTTGGTTTTCTTTATGGCATTTCCAACATTGCATATCAACAAAGCATACCTCAATATATTTGACTAGTATTCTTTGTGCGAACCTGATGTTTCCTTTTATCAATGACGGAATAAAAACGTCGAGTGCAATAACATTAGAATTAGCAACGTCAAATTCAGAATTGAGAAACACTTGAATGACATCGGATTTTTCTGACAACTTGAAGCACGGCATATTATTGGGGAGAAAAACGCTATTTTTCGCAGGCATCAGTAGCCAACATCCGCATATACGTTCCTCTCTCATGGCTTTATAAGTTTCTTCTACGTTACGAGGACTTTTGCATATATTAAAAGCTACTTTATAAGTGCCACAATTTACGACAATATCAGCACTCCATTTTTCGCTTTTGCATTTTGTGACCACTTCAAGTTTTAGATTTCTTGAAATCGAAAGGATGGTTTCTATAATTTGTTCTTTTGTCATAGTCTTGTCAGTTAAAGGTCAACTAAATCTATTTTCTTTCCCAAAACAGCGGCGATTTTGGATAAAATGTCAATGCCAACAGAGTATTTGCCGTTCTCTATTCTACTAAGATTTGCAGCATCTATTCCTGCCAGTTTAGCCAAATCACGAGCTTCCATATTCCTTTCTTCTCTGATTTGTCGAATACGCCCACCTATTCTTACACGTTCCCCCTGTCTATCTCCTGAACTAATGCCAAGAAAAGCTACACCACGAGCAAAAGATTCACGCCAGATATTATTAGTCATCTGTTCCTTGTCCTCTGAAAAGTTCTTATCAAAGATTGCCTCAATAAGATGCAATTCAAATTTTCGGGTTTCTTCATTTAGATATGCTCCAACTTGGCAAAGGACTTGAAAGACCTCGCCATCTGGCGCAGTCACTTCCACCATTTTAGAATCCACAATCCGTGCTTTGGATTTGAATTCCGCGTTCATAAACCTTTTGAATTCTTTATTCATCGTTTCAATGCCGTATTTTCAAGTGTTGCCGCCACTTCTAAAAATTTAGCCTGATGCAAAGTTATAAGATTATTTCTAATTGGCAAATAATACAATCAAGATTTTATCTATACGCCAATCATTATAATCGCAATCGCATAAAAATATCAGGAGGGGAAATTTGGATGTATTCCGTAAATCCCCTCCTGAATTTTGAAAGACTTTTATTCGGTAAATTCTCCATTGGATATGTCGAAGAACTTGTTGAAGAACCTTTTTATTCGTTCAAGTACTGTTTGTATTTTTCCTTGTCGGTTAGCTGCTTTGTCAAAAGGATTTATCGGAGGCATAATGCTGTCAAGTTCCATACCGCCTTCTGGTACATAGCCACGTTGAAAAGCGTTTTCTATAAACTCCAAGGCTTTTTCTTTTTTCAAATGTTCCTCTTCAACGATTTGGTCGAATTGTTGCCGCTTCTCCTTATTGACATACTGCTTCCATTCCGAATCTACATCTCCATTTGGCGTGAGCGAGTCGATGAATTTTTCTATCAATTCTTTCTTGTCGCGCAAGTCGGGACTGGAATCTATCGACTTGCTGATTTTCACGCGGATTTCCATATCTTGCTGATGGCCGTCATGATACTGTCGTACAAGGTACAGGATATAGTCAATGTTCACCTCCACCTGTTTTACCAGTTCCATTTCAAAGACAATATCGTCACAAATGTCTTCCTTACCATGACTTTCACGGCGGTATTTGTCGGCCAAGTCCAGATAAACACTTGTGTAATCCTGAATGTCCCTGTCTGAAATCAAGTCGGCTTTTGCAAATTGGTCGAAGCAGCTAAGCAGGTTGCGCATTTTGAGTATTGTGCCAAACAACCGAATAAAGGCTTTTTCCGCTTTTTCACCCAAAGGCAAAGTTCCAGCCTCCCAATTAGCCTGCAATTCATCCAAATAGTCTTTATATCCTTTTACAGGCTTCCCGTCTTCATCCGTGTAACCATAGAAATAATCTTCAAACGGCCTAAGGATGGTAATGCCTTTCGCTTCTGGGTCACCAAAGAGGGCAAGACATTTGTTGGTGGCATCTTCGAGGTTACGGAAACAGACAATGTTACCGAAACTCTTGATTGAGTTCAATATGCGGTTGGTACGACTGTAAGATTGCAGCAGTCCGTGGTAGCGCAGGTTCTTGTCCACCCAAAGTGTGTTAAGTGTAGTCGCATCGAACCCGGTAAGGAACATATTTACAACGATGAGGATGTCTATCTCCCTGTTTTTCATTCGGAGCGATACATCCTTGTAATAATTGGGGAACTTGTCAGCCGAAGTGTCATAGCTTGTGCCGAACATTCTGTTATAATCAGCAATGGCCATTTCAAGAAATTCACGGCTATTGGCATCCAGTCCTTCTGTATTGTCGCTGTTTTCTTCCTTATCGCCATCTTCCGCATCCTGCTCGTTGGGAGCATAGCTGAAAATGGTTGCTATCTTCAACCGCTTGTTTTCAGGGAGTTGTTCCATCAGTTGCTTCAATTCCAAATAATACAACTTCGCGCAAGGTATGTTTTGCACGGCAAAGATGCTGTTAAAGCCACTGACTTTTGTTTTTACTCGCAATTCCTCCACTGTTTTCTTCTTGTCTGCGGCTATTTCCTTGACATTAGTAAGCAGACTGAAAGAATAAGCCTTGCCACGCTTGGTCTGTTGGTCAAAATGTTCAAGTATGTATTGCGCCACATTGTGTATGCGCCGTGGGTCTTGCAATGCCTTTTCACGCTCGATGTCCCAAACCTTGCTGTTCTCCACATCTTCTTTCTCTTTCATCGTCTTTACGTAGTCCACACGGAAAGGAAGCACGTTGTGGTCGCGTATGGCATCCACTATCGTATAAGTGTGTATGCGGTAGCCAAACACATCTTCTGTTGTCTTGTAGATGCCTCTGCCTGCCGATACGTTCTCGGCGAATATGGGCGTGCCTGTAAAACCGAACAGATAGTATTTCTTGAATCGCTTGGTGATAAGCTGGTGCATGTCGCCGAACTGCGAGCGATGACATTCATCGAAAATCATCACTACCTCTTTTTTGTAGAACTCACTTTGAGGATTCCTCTTGACATATGTAGAAAGTTTCTGGATGGTGGTGATGATAATCTTGCTCTTTGGGTTGTCGATTTGCCGCTCCAGTTCTTTTGTCGAAGTATTGCCGTTGGCCGCTCCCTTTTGGAAGCGGTCATACTCTTTCATGGTCTGGTAGTCCAAGTCTTTACGGTCAACCACAAAAAGCACCTTTTCGATATAGGGAAATTTTGTGGCAAGCTGTGCCGCCTTGAACGAAGTGAGCGTTTTGCCCGACCCTGTGGTGTGCCAGACATATCCCCCGGCTTTCCGGGTGCCATACAGTCGTGAGTTGTGTGCCACCTCGATGCGGTTCAGCAAGCGTTCGGTAGCAGCTATCTGATAAGGACGCATAGCCATAAGGATTTTCTGTTCGGTGAACACACAAAAGCGGGTTAGTACATTAAGCAGCGTATGACGGCTGAAAAATGTGGCCGTAAAGTCTTCCAAGTCACCCAAGATGTTGTTTCCGGCATCCGACCAATAGCTGGTAAACTCGAAGGAATTGCAGGTACGCGTTTTGCCCGGTTTTCCTTTGCTCTGTTCCTTGATATGGCTTTGGCGTGTGGTGTTGCTGTAGTATTTGGTTTCAGTGCCGTTACTGATGACAAATATCTGCACATATTCAAACAATGCGTTTCCTGCCCAAAACGAATCACGTCCGTAGCGGTTTATCTGGTTGAAAGCCTCTTTTAGCAATACGCCCCGACGCTTCAATTCGATGTGTACCAATGGCAGGCCATTCACGAGGATGGTCACGTCATATCGGTTGGGATGAGTGCCATCGTTTACCTCATATTGGTTGATTACTTGTGTTGAGTTGGCATGGATGTCTTTTTTGTCAATGAGTTTGATGTTGCGGTCTGTGCCATCGTCCAGTCTTAATGTTTTCACCGGGTCTTGTTGTATAGTGAAAGCCTTATCTTCGATACCTTTGCCCTCATTGGCTATTTCAGTTTTGAAGAAGCGTTGCCATTCTCCATCGGTGAATTGATAATCGTTCAACCGCTCAATTTGTCGGCGCAGATTGGCAACCAGTTCCGCTTCTTGGTGAATAGGCAAATACTCGTAACCTTGGCGTTGCAACCTATCGATTAGGTCACGTTCCAAGTCTTGTTCACTTTGGTATGATGTCTCACAAACTACACAGGGCTTCTCATAATGGGAAACCACTGTCGATTGGGTGTTTTGTGAAACTATGTCATATTGTTCTGCCATAGCTTATCAATTATGCAGTTTTACGTTTGAATGTCAGTAGTCGGTCACGATAGTATTCGTATTGCTGCTTCCGTGCTTTTATTTCGGCGGGAAGCCCGTCCTGCAAGTCGGTGGTCAATCGCTCAAAACGGTCAAGGATGGCGGCTATACGTTCTTGCTCTGCAAGTGGGGGGACGGGAACAATTATATTTTCAACCTGATTACTCATGAGTTTAGGATTACCCATGCCTGTATAAACATAGTCCTTGGCTTTTAATGAGAGCCAATAATATAAGAAATCCATTATTACCAAATCAGATTTCATACTAATTATACCACATACGTTTGTTATGCTAAACTTGCCTTTTCGTTTGAAAATCGTTCCAGCATATGCGCCATCCGTTGTCCAAGTTAAATATGTTCCATCAAAGTCATACGTGGCAATACGTCCCAGTTCCCCATTATTCATAGTTTGAGAAGAAAATACGGGATAGTTCCCCTTATTGTTTCTAAGGTAATCTTTCGAATACACTTTACCACGTTGTAATTTACATATTTCACTCATTTTCACCCATGTTACGCCTTGCGTACCCCCCCCTTCTATTTTAGTAAATGTTAACAATTTATCTCTATAATACTCATACTGTTTTTGCCGCGCTTGCAGCTCCGCTTGCAGCTCCGCTGCAAGGCTGGCGAACTTGTCAAGAATACGGACAATCTCGTTCTGCACTTCGATTGGTGGTATAGGTATTTCTATCTTTTCAACAGCACTGCGTGAAAGGCGTGGTACACTCGCCTTCCTGACTTTTGACTTTAATAAGTGTTGTTTGTTTACCAAGTTATAATACACAAACTTATTGGAAATGTATCTTGGACAAGTTATACAAAGACAATCGTCTGCAGCCCAAAAATCCACACTACTATATCCAACTTCACCAGCCGAGCCAGCACTTATTACGAATGTCGTATCTGCTGGATAGTTTGAATTATAGGAATATCCAAGAGGAATCATGCTATTTTGATAAACAGGAAATGGGCCTACTTCATGCAAGTCTTTTTTTACAACACGTACCCCTCTGTTTATTTCACACACTTCACCCAACTTCACGAAATCAATTCCCTCTGGGCAAAGTTCATCCAATAGTTTATCTATCTTGTTCATAATTGTTTTCTTTTGTAGAAATTATTGTCTGTTCGAGTTCGTTGACCAACTGTTCTTCCGTTGGTAGTTGTTTTTGCAGTTCCTCTATTTGCACGTTACTGTAAGTAGCTACGCCCAATGGTGTGGCAATGTTTCGGAACGCCCATTTTACTTCCGTTTTGTTCAAGTCGCTACAAATAAGCAATCCGATTGTTGGGTTATCATCCTTACTTTTCAGAAGCTCATCCACAGCACTGACATAAAAATTTAGTTTGCCTGCAAACTCTGGTTCAAATGCCACTGCTTTTAGTTCACAGACGATGTAAGCTCTTAGTTTTATATGATAAAACAACATATCAATGCGCCGTCGCTTGCCTGCCACGACAATTTCCTTTTGTCGCCCCAAGAACGCAAAGCCAGTACCCAGTTCAAGCAAGAAACGGGTGAGGTGCTGCGATAAAGCATCTTCAAGCTGTTGTTCGTCATATTGCTTGGGTAATGAAATGAAGCCGAAATCGTAATTCTCTTTCATCATTTCTTGTGCCATGCGAGCCTGTGGTACAGGTAATGTGTCTGGGAAATTGCTGGTTATATTTCCTTGCTTGTGAAATAAATCGGCCTTTATGCTGTTCGTCAGTGCGGAACGGCTTAATCCTTCAGATATGGTCTGACGAATGTAAAATGCCGCTTCTTTTATGTCATTACAACGTGATATGATTTCAATGTGCTGCCCCCAAGGAACAAATCCGAAACATTCAGGAAAAGGGAAACCATTATCAAGGCAAGCATCATCATACACTTTTTGCCCGGTTTGCAGTAACTGTTCATCTGGCAGGAAAACTCCAACAAGTTGTTGAAGTTTATCTATTCCTTGTTTTTCAGTTAGATGCAATTCTTCAACGAGTTGTTGAAGTTTTGTAGAATAGAACAAATACCATCGTTTCATGTACCATAGGTTTGAGGTGCTGAAGCCCTCGGCCTGTGGAAATTCCGTTTGCAAATCAAGGCTCACCTGTTCTACAATACCAGTTCCCCAACGTTCCTCTGCTTTGCGCATGACAAGGTCGCGTCCTAACTGCCAATTAAACAACAGCCGTTCTGAATTGACCTTGACCGCAGCCTTTATTTGGCTGTGCCTGTATCTGTTTTTTATCTCTTGCAGCCAATATCCATACTCCTTGTCTAATGTGACATTATGCTTGCTTACTATGTATGGCTTTTCTTCTTTGTTTTTCATGCTTCATCTCCTTCCAATTCTGCAACAATGGCATCTATTTCCGTTCTCAATTTATTTTCACGGCTCACTATTTCGGCAATACGGGCATTAAGCTCCGCAATATCTATCACTTCACGGGTATCTTCCTGCTCAACGTATGTGGAAACTGAAAGATTGTAATCTTCCTCTGCAATGTCAGCTGTTGTGACCACTTGGCTGAAATGGGCAACCTCCGCTTTCCGAATATGTGCATCATATATCCGTGAAATGTTTTCCGGTGCGAGCCTGTTTTTATTTCCCTCATGTACAAATTCATTGGATGCGTCAATGAAACACACCTTGTTGTCGCTCTTGTTTTTCTTTAAGACGATAATGCAAGTGGCTATGGTCGCACCGAAAAACAAATTGGGCGGCAACTGTATGACCGTATCGACAAAGTTATTCGTTACAAGATATTTGCGGATTTTCTGTTCTGCTCCACTGCGATACAAAATGCCGGGAAATTCCACGATGGCCGCAGTTCCTTCTGTGGACAGCCATGCCAGCATGTGCATTGTAAAAGCAAAATCTGCTTTCGACTTTGGCGCAAGCACTCCTGCTGGAGAAAAGCGAGGGTCATTGATAAGTGTTGCGTCACCATCGCCAACCCAAGGTACAGAATAAGGCGGATTGCTGACAATTGCATCAAACGGTTCGTCCACTTCATGCTTAGGGTCAATTAACGTATCACCAAGCTGTATGTCAAAATGGTCATAGTTTACGTTATGAAGAAACATATTCATGCGGCAAAGATTGTATGTCTTCAAGTTGATTTCCTGTCCGAAGAAACCCTCGCGTACATTTTTTGCCCCAAGCACAAGGTTGAAATTCAACAATAAAGAGCCTGAACCACAGGCTGGGTCATATACCTTGTTGACGGTCTTTCGCCCGGCTGCGGCAATCAAAGCAACAAGATAACTCACTTCTGCCGGAGTATAAAACTCTCCACCCTTGGTGCCAGAATTGAGCGCATACATTTTAATGAGGTGTTCATAGCAGATGCCAAACACATCGAGACCACTTTCTATGTAGGTTGTAAAATTAAGGTCACGCACACTCTCAAGCAGGTCGGCAAGCAGGGAGTTACGCTCCGCTACGGTTGAGCCAAGTCCGGCATCATTAGTGTTGAAGTTATTGAACAGTCCCTTTACATCATTTTCACTTGGCGTTCCTATGGCACTTTGTTCAATAGCCTTAAAATTATTGGCGAGTGTGGTGTTCAGTTCGTCATTATCTTTTGCACCGTCCGCTACGTTCCTGAATAATTGAGAGGGTAGGATGAAAAATCCTTTGGCTTGAACAATCTGGCCACGCGCATTTTCAGCCATCTCGTCGCTCATGTGCAAATAATCCGCATCATGAACCCCAGCCTCTATCATCAGTTGGTTACAATAATCAGTAATGTTTTCCGAGATAAAGCGATAGAACAATGCGCCTAATGTATAGTCCATGAACTGCACGGGTGACACCTTTCCACCATGTACCAAATTGGTAGCCATCTTCCATATAAGGTCGCCAAGCTCCCTTTTCAAGTCTTCTTTGCTCATTTTATCGTTGTTGTAATTATTATCATTTACTGTTTTCAGCTTCTCTTTCTTCCGTATCGGCAATCAAATCTTTCAAATCGACAGCCAACAGTTTTGATATTTCAAAAAGTGTGTTCAGATTTGGCTGTGAGCGGTTGCACACATAAGAATTTACTGTGCTGAAGCTCTTTCCTAACTTTTTGGAAAGCCATGTTTGGCTGATGCCTTTATCTTCTAAAACTGCCTTTATACGATTTAGCTTCATATTTTTATCGTTATTTTTGCCACAAAAATAATAATTTGGGGAGAAATACGTGCGAAAGAAGCCATAAATAATGCCATATCCTAACGATTTTGACAAATCTTATATGGTAACAGAGGCAAATAGTAGAGGGAAAAGAACACTCTCTTCCCTCATCCATATTCCAATAACTATCAATCAAAAACTCCATTTATCAGACACATTGCTTCCACTTTCTTTGCCATGTTCACTTTTGCGTAAACCTGCGTGGATGCGATGCTGCCATGACCCAAAATCTTGCTGACCGAGTAGAGTTCCGCACCTGCCGTTATCGCCAGCGTTGCCGCCGAATGTCGGCTACTGTGATAGGTGAAGTCTTTTTCTATACCTGCCTTATCCTTGATGCGGCGCACATACTTCGCTACGTTGTCCGGCTTCTTCACCAACGGGAATATGATGCCGTCCTCCCCGTTTTCGGGTTTCGGAGGAAGCAACGAGAGAGCTAAAGCATTAAGTGGTACGGCAACTGGCCGCTTGGTCTTGTGCTGGATAACCGACACCGTTTGTACGCCGTTCACGTCCTTGATGTCGCTCCACTGCAACCGTTGGATGTCACCGAGCCGAAGCCCCGTCATGCAGGAGAAGCCGAAAGCTCTCTGCACGACTTCTTCCATATAGGTTTGCGGCTCAACGGCGAGAAAACGTTTCAATTCTTCTGCCGTCAGGTATTCACGGTGCTTGTCCGGCGCATGGAAACGCTCCTCCCTTGTAAGTCCCTGAACGGGATTGAAAGCCATCAGCCCGTCACGCACTGCCTTGTTGAAAATGGCCTTTACCGTTTCCTCAAACAACACGAGAGTATAAGCCGCCAGCTTGCCGCCGTTTGCCTTTATCTGTTTACGGTTGCGGTAATTATTACGCATATATCCAAACAGACCGCTGACTAAATCCTTGTCCACGTCTTTCAGCAGGACATCCGTTCTCTTGGCACGTTTCAAATAAGCCTCAATCCGTCTGCGTACGACATCCTTGTGCTGTATCATCTTTTTGCAGTTGCCGTCCAACATGGCACAATGCACATAGTCATCACACCACTGGAGCCAGGTCATTGTCTTGGCTGCTTCATTTTCTTCCCTCTTTTCCCTTTTCTCGAAAGACGGAGGGGTGAGGATGCGCTGTGCCTGTATCTCCTGCGCCTTGCGATAGGTCTGCTCGTTGAGTTTTCTCGCGTTTGGCGCGTCATCGGGTACAAGGTACAGATGTAAATTTTCCCTTTTGCGGAATCCCGTTTCGTAGTATTCCAGATACAGGCTGCGGTTTCCGGCAGTCAACATTCTCACTTTGATTTCTACTTTCATAAAATTCTCTTTTATCGGTTATACAAACATATTGTTCACGAGGTTCATCGTCTCGATTTTCTTCTTATCCACAATCTTTGCATAGACTTCGGTCATGCGGATGCTTCTGTGCCCGAGTATCTTGCTTACCGTATAAAGGTCTGCGCCGAGGGTAAGCAACAGGGTTGCCGCCGTATGCCTGCTGCAATGATAGGTGATGTGCTTTTGTATTCCGGCCTCCTGCATCCATTCACCCAACACGACTTCCACCGTGGTAGAGGTGATGCACAACTGATGGAAAACCCGGTCATCATCCTTTGACTTTCGGGGCATCCATTTCAAGGCTTCGTTGGAGAGCGGTATCGTCACCGTGTTTTTGGTTTTCACCTGTTGATGTTCGATGTAGAGCGTCTTACCGTCAGCCGCCTTGTGGATTTCGCTCCATTTCAAGGCTTTCATGTCGCTGTACCGAAGTCCGGTGAAGCAGGAGAACAGAAACGCCTTTTTCACAATGTCATATCTACAAGGTATGGCAATGAGCGCACGAAGTTCCTCTATAGTCAGAAACTCTCGCATGGCGTTCAGCTTTTGCGGCTTCTCTTTTGTCTCCAGCAGCTTGAATGGATTGCGGTCAATCAGCCCTTCGCTGACGGCCTTGTTCAATGCGGCGGCAAGGCGGTTCATGAAGATGCGGCATGTAGTGCTGCTTAATGTCTTTTTACCTTGGTTGAACGTGCAGGTTTTTAGAAAGGCGATGAAGCCTTTGCAGAAATCCTTGTCAACCTCTTTTAGGGCGAGGGTCGGCTTACCTATATATAATAGGTATTCTTCCACCCTTGCCTGTGCGTTCCGCTTCGACCTCATGCTTGCCGGGCTTAATCCGTTTTCTTCTGCGGTGTACTTCGCTACCCATGCGCTGAGCGTCATCCGTGTTTTTTTCACATCCTCCCAATTCACAAGCCCCTTTTCCTGAATGTCGAGGATGCGTTGCGCCTTGATTTGCTCGGCCAGTTTGCGCGTGTTCCTGTTCTGCAACTTGGATGCTGCATCTGTTTCAGGCACGAGGTAGAGCTTCAGACCCTCTTTCTTCCTTACGCCACGGTAATACATGTCGAGGTACAGGCTTACATTGCCATCGTTGAGCCTCTTTTCGCGTATGCGGACAGGCTCTTTGATTTTGATTTCTTTCTTCTTTCGTCCCATTTTCTTTTCTGTGTTATCCGATTCTTTGATTTGTTACTATATTGTTTATCAGTTGTTTACAATCACAACAAAGATAATTCACGGCGGGACAAAAACGGGACAAAAAGCGTGTTTTTATATCCCAAATTAGGCAAATATAACTATCCAATCAAAAAATGGTCTCCATTCATAACTAACTATAAATCAGTGGTATTTTACTGATTATGTTAGATATGTTTTCCTATGGTTTTACCCGTCTGAAGTAATTGGTGGTTACTGGTGGATCCT
>OOBJ01001148.1_pt1 | contig 17327 bp, 20 predicted proteins | sample 1671331 | NCBI WGS metagenome assembly OOBJ01 (sample SAMN06348145, study PRJEB24527) | human gut metagenome | biome: human gut; feature: ankylosing spondylitis patient; material: feces | host: Homo sapiens | place: China | collected 2015-10 | reverse complement strand
GCTCCGAATCCCATAACACTTTTTCACGAACAATTTGGAAAAAGTTCTTGTCAAGCAGGGGTATTCGATTGTATACTTAGGATAGTTGACAGCGATGCGCTGAAAACGACAAATCCGAAGGGTGTTCTCTCTCGATTTGCTTATGAACCATCAGGCAGCATCGCGAAGCAGCGGCGAGGGGCCGAAGGGGCCCGGTAAGGATGACTGTATGAAGAAATCAGAAACAAATACTTTGCGTATTGAGCCCCGCAAGGTTCATGCCGCCGCGGTAGGAATGGCGATGGTGCTCATATACCTTGATTATCATTACTTTGTTGAGACTTTTTACTGGGTTTTTCAGCCGCCTTTTCGCATAGCAATTGACACGGTCACGATTGTTGCTATAGGCTTAATACTCAATGTCGTAGGCTTTAGTGAGATACTTGCTACCAGCCGAACATATATTGTATCTACCAAAGGAGTTACGGTCATTTTTTTGGGTATCATCCGCCGTCTATATCCATGGCAGCGGTTCCAGAGTATTAACGTGTACCCTATGGACATAGGTGATCCTCCATGGGGAGGCCAGCCGTTTTTAATGGTTTGCAGTACCATACCGATCCGGACAATGGAGGGGGGGAAAATTGATCTGGAGCGCACGCTTCTTCGATGGCCTCATATTCTGGTGTTTCCACTACTGCCGGGCGAGGAACGCATGCAATTTGAAAGCCTGCGGCGCGGGGAAATATCTCCCGACCTGGAGGACCAGGAACCCGACGAGGAGGAATAAGTATCCCGGCTGACGGAGATGGCATGGGGCAGCAACAAGCTGCACTTTACCTACGACTCCATTGGCCCGGCGTCCGTGACGTATAACGGCGTCAAGTATTTCTACCTGAAGAACGCCCAGGGCGATGTCACCGGTCTTGTGAACGCCAGCGGCACCCAGGTGGTGTCCTACACCTACGACCCCTGGGGCGCGCCCATGTCCACCGACGGCACCATGGCCTCCACGCTGGGCGCCGCAAACCCCCTGCGCTATCGTGGGTACGTATTATGTTAGGGGGCTTTATCGCCGCCAACTTCTGCGCATTTCCCGCGGTGTTTATATCCATTGCAGCCGGAGTAGCGGTTGACGGTTTTTTCTATGTGTTAAAGGACCGCTTCCTAAAGGCATACAGAAAGAAGGGTAAAACGTGATCGGTAATATTTCCATAATAGGCTTTATTGTAGTGATGATTGCCTCTGTTGGCTGCATGATAACAGGGCTTTGGATGCTGTTTTCCCGGAAGTATAAGCATGATCCGCGGAATCCCATAGGCGCCAATATTGCTATGCTCCTGATGCCGCTTGGAATAGGATTGCTGACCTTTAATGAAATGGACCTTTTCCCGGTGCGATACGACCGTATTTTGCTTGTTATTGGAAATGCAATAAACGGAGGCGCTATTGAACTCGCCACGCTTTCTGCCATCCATGTTAGCCGTAAAAGCGGAAGAAAAAAGGATGCAAGAACGGGCATAGTAGTGGCATGCCTTGTTGGAATCTGCTTCTTGGTGGGTTTGACGTGCATGATTTTCATGCCTTTTGCTCCTTGAAACAGCAATTAAGAACCAGGAACCCGACCAGGGGAAAAATCATCCCGGCTGACGGACGTGGCCGTTAAAAGACGGCCACGTCCGGACAGCAAGCAGCACCTATACCTACGGCAACGCTGACTGGCCGGACCTGCTGACGGCGTTCAATGAGAAGTCCATCACCTACGACGCCATAGGCAATCCCCTGTCCGACGGCACATGGACGTATACCTGGCAGCATGGCCGCCAGCTGGCGTCCATGAGTAAGAGCGGCAGCAGCATCGCCTACGGCTACACTGCCGACGGCAAGCGCATTTCCAAGACGGCCAACGGCACGACGTACAATTATGCCTACCTGGGCGACCAGCTGACGGAGATGACCTGGGGCAGCAACAAGCTGCATTTTACCTACGACTCCATTGGCCCGGCGTCCGTGACGTACAACGGCAACAGGTATTTCTACCTGAAAAATGCCCAAGGCGACGTTACCGGTCTTGTGAATGCCAGCGGCGCCCAGGTGGTGTCCTACACCTACGACCCCTGGGGCGCGCCCATGTCCGTCAGCGGTTCCATGTCCGCCACGCTGGGTGCTGTGAATCCCCTGCGCTATCGTGGGTGGGTACGTCTATGACAGCGAGACGGGGCTATACTACCTCAGCAGCCGGTACTATAACCCGGTATGGGGAAGGTTTATCAATGCGGATACCGCCGCCGTGGTAGCTGCGTCCCCCGACAAAGCCAACTGGGATAAGAACCTCTTCGCTTACTGCGACAATAACCCGATCAACAGAAAATAGGTTGTGATTTATGCAAAAGAAAAAGGTAAAACTGTCTAAAAGTGCGAAAGGTGCACTGCTATACATGTTGGTTGTGCTGTCTATCTTTGCGGTACTGGAGACGGTAGTGTGTAGGTTGCCCTCTCATTTTGACGAGTCAAATACAGAAGCCTACACCGGTACGCTTTCCCATGTGGAGAAATACACCACCTGGCACATTGGTTATAGAGCGATGCACTCTAAGCAGCACATCAGGCTGCATTTCACAGACGGAAACGTTTATTTCGTATACACGCTGGAGGATCGGACGCTGCTGAGTATTCCTGCGGGAGAAAGGCTATCTTTGCGCTTATACCGGGACCCCAGGCGTGGAACGTCTGCATGTGATATCCGCAGTGATAGCCGTGTGTTTCAAACGATGGAGCGTTCAAGCCAGCTGGCGCATAGGGACAAATGTCTCCTTCATGGACTTTTCTGCTCAGGTGCCCTGATTTTCCTGGCAATAGGTTTCTTCTCCGGCCTTGGGGGATTCAGGCAGTATTTTTCCAGCCTTGCTGCCAGGCGGCGGCGTGAAAAGCGAAAGCGCGCCCGTCAGGCCAGGTTTGCCAAGGAAGGAAAGTAGATTGCATTTAGGGAAATATTACAATGAAAAATAAGGCCTTTCTTTGTGCGCCGCGCCGGTTTTTGATTATAACGGTAGTATATTTGCTGATACAGTCTGTCGGGATTTATCTGTTTTTTGAAAGCCTGCAATATGAAGAGATAGGTCATCTGGAAGCAATATTGAACATCATTGCCCCTCCGGCTCCCCTATGGATCGCAGCCTTCTTCCGGCGGTATGACTGGCTGTCTATCGTAAGACTGCATGAGGACAAAATCGTATTGTGGGCGATGTTTACCAGGCAAAGCTATTCCTATGCTGATATGAAGTACATCGGTATAGGCTACAGCCTCATAGAGGGCCGTCCGGAGTTTTGGATCTATTTCAGTACAAACCCGGTTCCAGTGGAGTATACCCATAAAATAGCGGCATATCGTATCAACAAAGGATTCTTGCGTATCCTGTATACCCCCAAAAACTATGAGTTGCTGATTCGAAACACGCCGCCGGAGGTAAGCAGACAAATCAGAAAGTGTTACTCTACTGTGCTGGCATACAAAATGGATAGGTAACTTTTACAAAGCTGCACTTTTAATTAATCCCGCCGCCCGGATATGTAGGTCCCGGTTTCTCGTTTGGATATGGAGAGAAAGGTTTTGGTTTTTCTGCATCTTCATTAATTGGATTCTCTTTTGAGGTTTGCTGGGATGATGATTAAAAAGATTCTAATTTAGTTAGGAGCTGTGTTTTCATCATGAGAAAAGGAATCAGAATCTATTTGGGGAAGAAAAAGGAAATCTTCCACCTGGACAACCAAGTGGGGGCCATCGCCTTCATTCCCGTTCTCAACGTGATCCATTACCTTTTGACCCTGGTCACAGCCAGACAGCGCAGATTCGCCCTCTTTCTGGAGACCGTCCTTCTGCTGGCCATCGGCAGTCTGCTGATCCGCTTATCAACCGGGTGGCTCCTCAGCGCGGTGTTTGCACACGTTCTGACATGCATCGGCATCGGCATCCAGCAACAGTTGCTGGACACCTCCCCCGACTCCCGGAAGAAGCTGGGATATGTCATTCTGTTTTCCGCGGTATTTGTGCTGGCCATGCTGGCGATCGCATTTGCAGGCCGGAATGCGCAGAATAAAATGCAGCCGGTCTGCCAGGAGGCCCTGGAGGCTTTGACCCAGCGGGACGAGAAACGCTGGCAGTCCTGCCTCCACCCCACCAAGGCGGCGGATGAGCTATGGGACATGGACGCCTTTTTGTCTGAGCTGGGTATCCCCCTGCGCGGCGGCTGGCAGCTGGAGCGTATGACGGGTCACGAGACGGAGATATCGGACAAGGACCACTACACCACCGCCGAGTTTCGCGCGTCGGCGGATGGCCGGACCTATCGGATCACGATCACCTACCTGCGCAGCTATGAAGGGTCCGGCATCGTGGACTTCTCGATTTGCCCGGACTGAATCCCGGATTGAAAACCATTGCGTGTACAGTTGTATGTTGGGAATAGGCAATCGCTAATCACATCGCAAGCATTTCTGTTCTGATACTACATAGCACTTATCGAAACTCCCTGGCAGTACTCCGTCAGTAACGAACGCCAGCGGCACCCAGGTGGTGTCCTACGCCTATGACCCCTGGGGCGCGCCCATGTCCGTCAGCGGTTCTATGTCCGCCACGCTGGGTGCTGTGAATCCCCTGCGCTATCGTGGGTATGTCTATGACACCGAGACGGGCCTGTACTACCTCAGCAGCCGGTATTATAATCCGACTTGGGGACGGTTTGTCAATGCGGACAGTCTGATTGTTGACTGTGGGGCAAACACGCAGAATCTATTAATAAGGCTCAATCTTTCGTATCGGGTATTAAAGAAACGCTTTGTGCTTCTATATCATCTTCACACACATAACAGAAGAGGCGGTCACGTCTATTATTTTTTCCCATAGGTGATAGTATGGTTGTTAGACTAATATTTGATTCCAGAATTAGTTACGTATATGTTCCGGATGGCTACATAACAGACGCCAAATCATTACGATGCTCATTTCTTGAGTGGGTATACGATAATCCAAATTGCATGGTAAAAGCGAAAGGGCATACGGTATTTTCTTTTGGAGAAAATGATTTTGTGTCGTTTATAAACGCAGTCGTTTTGCGTGAAAAAAACGAAAAAGCATATGTATGTCCTTGTGAAAATCTGTGTAAGCAAAGAATCCTATCGATAAATCTATAGCGCGAAAAACATTTGTTTAGACAGTTTGAATGCCTACAGTGTGCTCATCTGGATTCTTGCTGAAACGCCCAAGGCGATGTTACCGGTCTTGTGAACGCCAGCGGCACCATGGCCTCCACCCTCGGCGCCGCGAACCCCCTGCGCTATCGCGGGTACGTCTATGACAGCGAAACGGGCCTGTACTACCTGAACAGCCGGTACTATAACCCCACCTAGGGAAGGAGTGTACGAAATGAGCCGCAAAAAGAAAATCATTGCCGTCATTGCGCTGTGTGTTCTGACCTTTGCGTTGGATACTGTATTAACGGTTTACTGGCCCCGGCGGTCATATCCCACCTTGCAGGAAGCTGTGGAGGCAGACGGATTATTCAAGGATTATCCGGAGATGCTGGCGCGGTCAGATACGGAAAATTATACCTTAGTCGCCGCTGGGAGCGATGGCAGTAAGTCTGAACGGGGTATGAATTTCAGCGTTTTCCGAAAGACGGCCAAGGGCTGGCGCGCTCCGTCCCAGGCAATATACCCCATTTCTTCGGGCCGGATCATAGACGTGGGAGACGATATCTGCTTTGTCAATGTATTCAGGGTGGCCGGCTCCGACTGTTACTGCATCAGTCTCCATATGAACGCATCGGGTACCGCCCCGACTTTTGCCGATTCTCTTGGCTCTGACTTTGGTACTTACAGCAATCAGGACCTTCCACAGAAGTATGCCGCGTGGGCGGTGCTTTCGTCGTACCCGAAGGGCTACACCGTGTATATCAATCAAGAGACCATTGTTTTAAACTGACGGAGATGACCTGGGGCAGCAACAAGCTGCACTTTACCTACGACTCTCTGGGCCCGGCGTCCGTGACGTATAACGGAACCACATATCTGTACGTCAAGAATGCGCAGGGCGATGTGGTTCAGATCGTGGACGGCAACGGGAACATGGTTGTGACTTATATCTACGACGCATGGGGCAATATGCTGTATAGCCAGGTTTTACTTTTGATGTTATGAGGTAATTGCTATGAGGAAAGTATGTTTGTTAATGCTGATTATTATGACCCTATTATTAACGTCTTGCTCATCAGGTGACTCAAATATGGTAAGAGATTTATTTAAAAAAAATGAGAGAGAGACTGCAAATGAGCGTTTTGAAGCACTAATAGGAGCCATTCAAAATCAAGACCGTGTCGCTCTGAAAGCATTCTTTTCTGAAAAATCACTGAAGGAATCGCAAAATATAGAAGAAACTATCACCGCATTGTTTGACTACTTCCGAGGTGATATGCTTTCATATAATGACTGGGGCAGCCTTGGATCTATAGGTGGGATGAACGAAGATGGTACGGGACGTTATTGGAAATGCCTGTATGCGACTTACGATGTTGAAACGACCCAGGATAAGTACCGCTTTGCCATGGAATATATGCTGCTGGATACCGCAGATGCAGATAATGTGGGTATACGGTCTCTGTACATTATCAGATTAGCCGATGATACAGACCCGCAATTTGCATATCGGGGCGACGAAAAGTATACACCGGGTATTAACATCAACAAGACAAGTAAAATACCGCATTGAAATGTATTTCTGCAGAACAGCGTGAAACGCCCAGGATGTTGTCCGGAATCTTTCTTCCTACCTTCTGACTCTTTACCACGGCTGACGGTCACGTCCGGACAGCAAGCAGCACCTATGCCTATGACAAGGACAACCGGCTGACCAAGGCGACGGAGGGTGCCATCTCCGCCAACTACACCTACGACAGCTTCAGCCGCATGACGGGCCTGACCGCCAAAAACGGAGTCCCTCTTACCACAAAAATGCCTCATATATAAGACGGGTATAACAGCTTACCTGTCTTATATATGAGGCTTAGTTTTGTTCACATTTTCTTCTCTATCGCCTTACGCGCCTTGCTCCTGGCCCTTGTCAGCAGCATCCGCACACTGCTGGGCTTGACGCCCAGGGCAGAGGCAATCTCCGCATCGCTCATGTTCAGGACATATTTGTCCTCCAGCAGCTGCCGCGTCCGCGAATCCAGCTGCGGCCAGACCCGCCAAAGCACATCGGCATCGTCCCCTGCCGCCTTCGGGCGGCTTCTTCCGTTCATCTCAGGTTACACCTCCAGACGGACGTACTCGTCCATATGCCGGGTGTAGTAAGCGCTCATATTCTCGCTCAGGCGCTTGCTCATCTTCTCCAGAGCCTCCGGAGGAACCTTGTCGATCCGCTTGGTCTCGCCGGTCTCCCGGTCGATCAGGTAAAATACACACGTCAGCGGCTGCCGCGTCTCTCCTGCCATGAGATACACCTCCCATCCAGCTTATGCGCCGGGTGGGATGTCCTATCTCGTTCGCAGCGTTCCGCTGCATACACGGGGGCAGCATTTTCCGCGCACCGGGACTCACCTGGATTCAAGGTGGCGCCGCCTTTTCGACTGCATGATCGCTGTTTTTGTGTTACTGTTAGCCACACCCGTACCCGATTCGGACACAGTGAAAGGAGAAACGCCATGCCCACCAGTGATCTGAAAATTGCCGCCGCCTATATCCGGGTATCCACCGACGACCAGGAGGAGTACTCCCCGGACAGCCAGGTCCGGCTCATCCGGGAGTATGCCAGGAAGAACGGATACCTGCTGCCGGAGGAATATGTGTTCCAGGATGACGGCATTTCCGCCGCCACCGCCCGGAAGCGCCCGGCCTTCAACCGCATGATCGCCCTGGCCAAGGAGAAAGAAAGGCCCTTCGACGCGATCCTGGTGCTGATGTTCAGCCGCTTTGCCCGCAATCGGGAGGAGAGCGTGCTGTACAAGGGTCTGCTGCGCAAACAGGGCATTTCCGTGATCTCCGTCAAGGAGCCCGCCGTGGACGGCCCCTTCGGCACGCTGATCGAAAGCATCATCGAGTGGTTTGACGAATATTACCTTATCAACCTGTCCGCCGAGGTCAAGCGCGGCATGAGCGAAAAGTTTCTCCGGGGCGAAGCCATGGGCACAGCGCCCTTCGGCTACTGCATCGACAGTGCCAACAAGACCTTCACGGTGGATCCGGAACGGGCGGAGATCGTGTGCGATGTGTTCCGCTCCTACGCCGATGGCGCCGGGCTCCGGGACATCGCCGTGCAGCTGGGCGATGCCGGGATCACTACGCGGCGCGGCAACCGGCCGGACAGCCGATTTGTGGAGTATATGCTCCGCAACCCCGTATACATCGGGAAGATCCGTTGGACGCCCGGACACAAAACCCGGTATTCCCGCGTACATATAGCGGACGGCGTGGAGGTTGTGGACGGCAAGCACCCGCCGATCGTCTCCATGGACCTGTGGGAGGCTGTGCAGCGCCGCATGGATCAGCGCAAGGCGGCCTACGGGAGGTACCAGCGTCAGGCTCCCGCTGCCTGGATGATGCGGGGCCTGGTGCGCTGCAGCGCCTGCGGAGCCACGCTGATCATGGCCGGCCGAAGCTCCTCCTGCCCCTTTCTCCAGTGCCACAGCTACGCCAAGGGCGCGTGTCACACGTCCCATTCCTTATCCCTGCGGAGGGCCAACGCCGCCGTGCTGACGGGCCTGCGGCGCTCTGTGGGTACGCTGATCTTCCATATGGTCCCCCACCTGACGTCCGCCCCGTCCCGTACCGCAGACTATGGCCATCTGCTGGAGCAGGAGCGCCGAAGGCTGGCCCGCTGCAAGGACGCCTACCAGGCCGGCGTAGATACTCTGGAGGAATACCGCGACAACAAGGCGCGGTTGGAGGAGCGTATCCGCCGCATAGAAGAACAGGCCGCTTCAGCTGCTGCGGCCCCGGAATCCTTCGATAAGGCCGCTTATGGAAAAAAAACGGCGGACATCCTCCGCTTCCTGGAGACATCCGCCGACGAAGGCGCCAAAAATGAGGTCCTCCGTTCCGTCGTTGACCATATCACCTATGAAAAGGCCAGCCGGCACCTGGCCATATACTTCTACACTTAATTATATCCTTTTGCCATCAGGTGGGCCGGATGGGGAACTCGGTGCGTCGCTGCGGTATCTGAGTCAGCGGTACTCCATGCCATATCCGGAGCTGAAGGCTTTGCTGACGGACATCGGCGTGGAGGAGCTCGGGCACCTCGAGATTATTGGCACCATCGTTCATCAGCTGACCCGGAGCATGACGCCGGAGGAGATCAAGAAGGCCGGATACGAGGCGTACTTCGTGGACCACACCGCCAGTGTTTATCCGGCCGCCGCCTCCGGCTTCCCGTGGAACGCTGCGTCTATGGCTGTGAAGGGCGACCTGATCGCCGATCTGACGGAGGATCTGGCCGCAGAGCAAAAGGCCCGGGTCACCTATGACAACATCCTGCGTCTGTCCGACGACCCGGACGTCAACGACGTCATCAAGTTCCTGCGGGCGCGGGAAATCGTGCATTTCCAGCGCTTCGGCGAAGCAAAGCGTACAAGATGGAGAGTTACCAAAAGAGCTGCTGAACAGAACAGCCGCAAGTCATCAAAAATGGTGGCTTGCGGCTGTTTGATTCTGAAATCCATGGTAATGGGCGCACGCCCTCTCACGGCAAGCTTTCTCCGTTTCCCTCAATGCGGCCATCCGTCATCTGAACGATCCTGTCACAGCGTTCGGCAATCGAAGGGTCGTGCGTAACGATGATCAGCGTCTTGCCGCTTTCCTTGCAGAGCCGCATGAGGATGTCCATGACATTCGCTTTGTTCGCCGCGTCCAGTGATCCGGTGGGTTCGTCCGCAAGGATGATCGGCTGGTCACAGACGATTGCACGGGCGATTGCCACCCGCTGCCGCTCTCCGCCGGACAATTTGCCTGCCTTGCGGTTCAGCTTGTCTGATATGTCCAGCTTCTGCGCGATCTCCCGGATTCGGGGCTTGTGCTCCCTGCGCTTGATCTGCCTGTTGTAAAGCAAGGGGATTCGGATGTTGTGATATACGGTTTCATCGTCCAGCAGGGCGAAGTCCTGCACAATATAGCCGAACGAGGCATTTCGGAAAGCGCTGCACCGCCTGTCGCTCATGTTCAGGACTTCCTTTCCGTCCACGGCGACGCTTCCGGAATCCGGCTTCAAAATCAGACCGATAATGTTCAAAAGTGTGGACTTGCCGCTGCCGGAAGGTCCGACAATGGCGACGGCTTCGCCGCTTTCCACGGAAAGATTGGCGTGATTTACCGCTTTTACGGTGTAGTGGCTGGTTTCATAGCTCTTGCAGGCTTGTGTAACGGTGATTCCCGACATAGTTCATTCCCTCCTTAATCCCTGTGAAAATTTAGATACAAAACGCTGCTGCACAATACTTGTGACAAGGAACGCCGAGCCCATGGTGGCTGCGAATACCATGAGAAGATTCAGCGGCGACGCGAGCCTGTTCAATGACAGGATCAGGAGCGTTCCCGCAAGCGGGATCACATGGTATCCCAACACGAACAGATACATCCTTGTAAAGATAAACCGCTGTGTTGCGCCAAACAGATGATGCACCGCATATTCCGGGATCCTGCGTCGCAGGATGCGATAGGTGCTCAGCAGCAGCGCGCCGAATAAAACCAGCGTGGACATGATGTAGAACAGAAGATACGCCTGATGGGTGCGGGTGCTGCTTGCGGCGGAAAGCCGCAAAAAGTTTTCCGTTGACTGTATCTCCGCATAGGCGGAATAGTTTTGATACAGGAACGACCTGACATCGGCGGCGCTTTCCTCTGTGGGTTCGGCAAGAATCAGACGGTCTATGAACATATCCACCGATACGTGCGGAAACGCCGCGAGGGAAAGGGCATCCTCACAGGATGGCGAGAAAACATAGAGCGTTTTCTTCAGATTCTCTGATGCGGGGGGAATGTAGTGCAGCGGATGGTAAACATCCATATCGGATGGGACAACGGTTACAGTGCATTCGTGATCTCCGATGCGGAGCGTCTTTCCTTCGTCCCCGGCGCAGTCCGGCGAAACTGCGGCGATGGGTGCATCACTGCCTGCCGGAAACGGGAATGCTGTCAGCCGGGTATAGGCGCCCACATAAACGATGGTCTGCTGATACCCGCCGATGCCGGGGAGAAGGACGAGGCTGCCGAGGTTGTCATGCTTTTGAAACAGATCCACGAGGCCCTGCTGCCGCCCGCTGCCTGTTCTGACAGGCTGTGCGGTAGTTTCCCGGTCTGCCGCTGTCATAAGACTGCTCAAATCCTTTACCCGCACCATGCTCACATCGTTTTGCGTAAAGCGACGGATTGCATCATTTTGTGACGCGACATGCTGGTAGCTCAATCCCACCAGCACGAAAGCCATGATGGACATTGCGGTTAAAAAGCCGTAAAAAAGGACCCATCCGGCATCCTTGACCAAATCCCGGACCACCTGCCTGATCAGTGTCATATCATCTTCCCCCTTTCCCCAACCGTGCGGCTGTTCCGCAGTAGCCCGCCCAGTTCAAAATCAGTGAGAACAGTACAAACCCTACCGTAGTACCTATCAGCAGCGTGGTCAGATCACTGTCCGGCATATAGGTCAGCCCCCGGTACAGCACCACGCCGAAAAGCAGAGCAGCAGTCAGTGCAATACCCATCGCCGTAAGGGTGGAGCGGAGGAACAGCCGTGCTTTTGACAGTCCAAACAAATGATAGATTTGATAGCGGCGGTCATTTTCCCGATACACGGTCAGCACCACATAGGAGAAGCAAAAGATCAAACCGAGCATGGCAGCGGAAATCGCTCTGGAAAGAACGCTGTCCGTCAGAAGCTTGGCCGCCAGCGCGGGAAGGCTTAAATGCTGCCGCTGGTCAGTGACCGTATAGCCGCGGCTCTCGAACAGGGCCGTCAGACCACTGGTGTCCGCGCCATCTGTGAAGTACATTCCGTCCTTCGCCCCGCTCATGGACAACGGATAGAGAAACCCTGCATTGGAGATAACGGAAGGCACATCCCGTTCCCGATAGGTTCCCAGTACAGGCAGCCCCAGCGCGTCCGGCAAAAACCGTCCGTCGCGCACATAGGTTTCCGAAAAAGCCGCGTCCTCTGCGGTTAATACGCCCTGCGCATCACAAGGCAGCGAAAGCCCGATGGCTTCACGGAGCCAATCCGAACCGTCCAGAATGCCGCAGCCTGCGGCAAACCCGTTCTTGTATAGGATTGTCACCTCGTTTTCCAACGCCCAGCGTTCCAGGAGCACATAAAGCTCATCGGACGGCGCGGCGGCGCTTGGCGTGCCTGTGTCCTCCTCCGGATGAAGGTATGTCCGGGAGACGTCCGCGACAGTAAAGGATTGCAAGCCCGACACGGGGCTGAAATAGTAGTCCGAGTAAATGATGGAAACGCCAAGCCCTATGCTCGCAAGAATCAGGATCGAGCATAGCAAGGCAGCCCAGTTCTTTTTTCGCATAGCTTTACCCTCCGTCCTCTCACAGCGCAATGTGCCGTGTGGCGCAATCGCTCACATAGGGATCATGTGTCACAACAACAATGGTTTTCGCTTGTCGGTTCAGCTCTTTGAGAATATCCATCACATAGCTGCGGTTGCGCTCGTCCAGACTGCCCGTAGGCTCATCCGCAAGGATAATGTCGGGGGATTTTGCGATGATTTTTGCCAGTGCCACCCGCTGCTGCTCACCGCCGCTCAAGGTGTAGACCTTACGACGCTCATAGCCCGAAAGCCCCACCTGTGCCAACGCATCCGCGATGCGTTCTTTCTCTGCCTTGCCCTTTGCTTTACCGAACCGGGTGGCGAGCTTCATGTTGGCTTCCACGGTGTCGGTGTCCACCAGCCCGTAATTCTGAAACAGGTAGGACAGCTTGTGCCGTCGCAGGCGAACCGCAGCGCGGGAGGAAAAGGATGGGTTCTTTGCGCCGCAGAGGGTGACGCTGCCGCTGTCCGGCGTTTCCAGCAGTCCTATGATGTTCAGGAGAGTTGTTTTTCCGGCTCCGCTTTCGCCCTTGATGGCGACAAACTCTCCGGCTTCAATATGCAGCGAGTAATCCCGAAACAGGACTTTCTCCCCGAAGCGTTTATTGATATTGGATAAAGTAATGGCAGTCATGCTTCCGCTCCTTTCACAATCTGATAGAGGTTTTTCTGGGCAATGCTGCCGCAAGCAAGCAGCGTGATCAGCAGCTCCGCGAGAAATGTACCCAGCAGGATATTGTAGTCAAGCTCGATGGCGAGCTTTAAGAGCAGCAGCCCTGCCGCTACCGCCCCATAGTACAGCACCGTCAGCACGAGATGGGTGCGAATACAGCTTAATAGGGAATGCCCTTCAATCAGACGACAGGCGATCCTGTCCCTGTAATTGTCGCAGTAGAGCCTTGCGCCGAATAAGATCAGGCAGAACAGCCCGATCAGCAGCACCAAAGCCTGTACGCCCCAAATCATCAGCATATAGGTCAGATGATGGAGCATTTTATCAAAGGTGGCGGCGACGGTCGGTGTGGAAACGGTCGCCGCGTCAATCCCCGTTTCCCGCAGGATGGGCAGCAGCTCCGCATACGGATCATCGGTGGGAACATAGAGGAAATACGCCCCCTGTGAACACCATGCTTCGATGAAAAGCCCGTCCAGCAGGTCACCTTCCTTGACTACAAGGATGGGCGCGGGCAGAGCGCCGTTTCCCCCAAGCCCTGTGCTGGCGTTATAGGAGTATATGTCAGACGCTTTATCATCGTAGAGGACAATATTCACATCCCCGGAATTTCCCCAGCTCGCGCCGCACTCCCGTACCTCATCCCGCCTGTATTCCTTGGACTTTGGAAGCAGAATATTCACATGGGTATCGGAAAGCAGAGCGTCACCGATCTGCTCCCCGTCCGGCGCATAGATGGGGTTGAACGCAAGGTAGTTTCGGTTGATGTGGGCATAATCCTGACCGTATGCCTCTCCCAGCATTTTCCCTTCAAACAGGTCGTAATTAAAATCGTTGGCTGCCATGAGTATGCCATTGTAGCGATCCACTGTGGCATAATAGAACGCCAGATAATCCGCGCCCTCCGGTGCTCTGCCGGAATTAACATTGTTCAGAGGGACAGTCACATAGCCCTTTGTCTTTTGCGAACAGAACTCCGCTGCATGGAAGGTGTTGTAGATCTGCGTGATGTTCCGCACGGCAATGGTGAGAGAGAATAGAATAAAGATCAGAAAAGCAGCTTTCGCAAGCGTGTTTGTAATGTAGATCCCGCGCTTTGGAACTTTGCCCTTCACATACTCCGCGCTGCGCTGCCCGGAGAGGAACAACAGGGAGAGCAGGATGCCCAGTATCAGAGGAACGAGCAGCCACAGACAATCCCCCAGCAGGAACAGACCAAATTGCCAGGTCGCCACCGGATGAAGCCACACGGCGCAAATCATGGCGGCGGCAAAAATCAGCAGAAAGCAAAGACACAAAGCAGGGGCAAAGGCTTTGATCTCCCCCAGCAGGATATTCCCCGTGGTATAGCCCTCCATTTTTTTCAGCACATTTTTCTTGCCTGCGGACAGGGTGTAGAATACGATACTGACGCAGAGCATAAAGGCAGGAATGAACAGGAAATAAAGCGGCAGTTTGGTAGACAAAAGCCTTTCGTTGGTTGCTGTTACGGAATAGCCCAAGCCTTTCAGCGCATGAAGCACCGCGTCAAGCTGTCCTTCCGCCACATACCAGGTCGCGGCGGTCAAGTCATGCTGCTGCGCCTGCATGAGTGGATAGATGACGGTATCTTGAAACAGCGAGGACAGATGCAGCGCCATAGCTCCCGGCTGCTTTGCAGTGGAAAAGAACTCGTCCGATTCCAGCCTCACGCTCCCTTTCCCGGTAGAAACGGAAAGAAAGCTGTCGGTATGGCTGGTCTTATAGTAGCGGTACAGTGGCTTGTCCCCATCCAGCTCCGCGTAGCGGTACATAATGTCTGCGCCGATCTTTCCGAGCGCAGTATCTATCTGTCCCAAAAATTCGCGGTTGCTCAATGTCTCCGGCTTTTCGAGGATTACCGCCCGCTTATCCAGTATCATGCTTTCCTCTGCGTCCTGTGCAAAATTGAACAGGGATAGTACCGAAAGCACGGTCATACAGACGGCAAAGCAAAAGATCACAAGTTTTCTCATGGTACACCTACTTTCCAAATGGTCAGACCGCTATTCGTTCTCACCCTCTCTTTTTATACCCCGCAGCTCTTTTACATTATAAAAAATACTCAATGCCAGCAGCATAGCGCAGTAGAACAGAACGCCGACTGCAAGGATCAGTTGAAAGTCGCGCCATTCCGAACAGGATGCAGTGCGAAAGCCCATGACACACAGATGCCCCAGTCCGTATGCGATAGGAATCGGGAGTAGGCGCTCCACCCGGCGGCGGGATTTTTCTTTCCTACGCAGCTTGAACCATACCCCGGTAAGGATCAGGAACAGGGCGATGTTGAATAGCAGCCAATAGCCCAAAGAAAGCCCCGCCAAAGCGACCCAGCCGCCGCTGTCGGGCGCGGTGCCGTAGATGCACACCGAGCTATCGCTGGAGCTTTCGGCGTGTCCGTTGATAAACTGCGTGAAATAAACGAGAAGCGGCTTGCCGCTCTCCGGCGCTGCGGTCACGGCCTGCGCGCCGGGCCTATGGAACGCCCTGTCCCATACGGAGGTCCACACCTCAAGATGGTAGACAGTGTTGCGATCATCGGGGTCGGCGATTTGTTGGAGCTTATAATTCGTGACCTCGTTGCCGAAAGAGAGCGTCACCGCACCGTTTGCTTCCTCCGTCACAGTCACCAGCTCCGGCGAATAGGCGAAGTATTCCGGCGCGGTTAGAAAGGAAATGACCGACAGCATCAGCGCCAGCAGCACCGCCGCTGTGCATAGGATGGTCTGCACCTTTTTCATCAGCAGAGCCTTTTTCAGCCGTTTCAGCGGCGCGGCATCCATGTCGGGCTGCGGCTCTGTTTGCACCTCCACAGGCTCCCGCAGTTTTTCAAGCTCCGCACGGCAGGCGGGGCAGCTTTCCAGATGCTCCTTTACAAACTCCGACGTATCCTCCGATACCATGTTTTCCACATACAGCGGCAGAATATCGCGGATGATACTGCATTCATTTTTCATCTTTGTCAACCTCCATTCCCTTTTGGATCATTTTTCGCGCGCGGTGATAGGTGACGCACGCCCAGTTTTCCGTCTTGTGAAACAGCTTCCCGATCTCCTTAAAGCTCAATTCGCCAAGGGTACGCCACATGAAAACCTCTTTGTACGGATCGGGAAGCTCATGCAGCAGATGTTTTACCTGTTGGGCATTCTCGCTGCGCAGCAGCATTTCATCCGGTGATTCCTCCGCTTCCGATATAAGCTGTTCCATATCCGCTGTATGCTCTGTCCAGCGGCTTTGTTTCAGATGGGTATAGTAACAATTCTTTGCGATCTGACACAGCCACACCCGGATGTCGCAATCCCCCCGAAAGCTGTCAATGCGGCGAAGCGCACGGAAGAAGGCTTCGCTGGTAATATCCTCTGCCAGCCGTTCGTCCCCGCCGGACAGCCGCCGCACATAGAGGAACACATCCCGAAAATAGTCTTTGTATATCTGTTCAAAGTCCGTCACCTGCTCACCTCCTTGTCCCGTTCACTTATAAGACTGCGAAAACCGAAAAATCTTACAAAGAATTTCGTAAAAATTTTTGAGTTGACTACTTATCTTCCCATATTGCAAGACTGCCGCTCGGCAGTTTTGCTGTCGGGCGGCAGATTCGGTTATGCAGTAAGAGGACCGTCCACAATCTTTACATACGCCTCCAGCTTTACTTTTCACAGGTATTGGAGCTCTCATTCTCGCCTAAGTATCGCTCTCCGCTTGCAACGGCTTCTTCCAGCACGCCATAGACCTCCGCCAAGGCGCGGACATACTGCGGAAAATTGCGCCGCAGCTCACTGTCCTCCCCCGGCGGCGGGACCGACCTCCGCATCATACGATGAACAGCCCTCCACACTTGGAGCCTGCTGCCGGGATAGGCTTCTCTCAGCTTCTCGACGGCACGGCTCTTTGCCTTCTCCACGGCGGACTCCTTCATCATGTGATACATCCCGATCTCTTTCAAGGTCGCCTCCGGGTATCCGAACACGCCGCAGGCTTTGCCAAGAATGTCCCTGTCCTTCTTCGGCAGGGTGTCGAACAGCTCCCGGAGGAGCTTAATGCAGACCTTGCGGTACACGGCTTGCTCCGCCGAA
>OOBJ01001136.1_pt1 | contig 17434 bp, 10 predicted proteins | sample 1671331 | NCBI WGS metagenome assembly OOBJ01 (sample SAMN06348145, study PRJEB24527) | human gut metagenome | biome: human gut; feature: ankylosing spondylitis patient; material: feces | host: Homo sapiens | place: China | collected 2015-10 | reverse complement strand
GGCAAACAGCCATAGTTTGCGATGGCAAAGCTGGTAATAGTTGAAATGAGTACCTGTTACTATCATAAGAAATTGTCCTCCTCATTGTTGATTAAATCAATACCTACGTCAAATGTATAAAAACCCTCACGTATAACATTTATAAAGATTGGTTCGTTAGACCCGATAGTAATTTTGCAATTTGAATCAATCCGATGTTCTTTCCGTCCTTTATCCAGTAAATACACAGGTAAACTGATGGAATAGGACAGTACAAACTCCGCATATTCGGAATAATTGTAAAAATGCATACACTTAGGCTTTATTACAAAAGCTGTTCCTTGTGGTCCTATATCCCGGCTTTTCCAAGTGTTGGAGTGAGTATCATCATCATTCCATTTTTCAACTGGATTTATTAGCCAATTATTGATAAACATTTGTTCCAATGCCTTTACGTTAGTTTGGGCCTTTATGCTGAAATTTGTTTCTTCTGCATACACCTTGTTTAGAATATTAACTAAATCTTGTGCTGAATATATACCACGTTTAAGTATGTCCATAGTAGCCAATAAAGCTTTACATGGAATCCATGACTTATCGCTTTGAGAATATGAGCCATATGGAGCTGGGTATAGAGTGTTGTCTTTGTATGGTATCAATATATACATTTCTCCAACTGAATTATCAAAGCGACATAATCTTCCTGCTCTCTGCATAAGTCTGTCTATTGGACATACTTCACTAATCATTAGTTCGGAACTAATATTTATACTGATTTCTCCTATTTGTGTAAGAATAGCTATTCCTTTAGCGGTACCATTGTTCCATGCCTTTCTCCCCAAATTATCAAGCAACATATTTTCCTTACGTTGTTTGTCTTTTTCTGTAAACCTACTATGATACAGGATAACAGGGATGTTTTTGCCGCTTTTCAATACAAGATCTTTTACTTCCTTGTATACTTTTATGGCTTTATCCACTGTGTTAAGGTAGATAATAGCATTACCTCTATCTACACTGTATTCCAACAGATAGTTTATATCCTGTATATTGTCATACTCTATCTGTTTTCTTATATTGAAACTTTTTTTATATCTATCGCTATCTTTGTCTTCCAATATACTTTCAATGTTGAATCCTGCTTTTCTATATAGTTGTAAAGCTGATTTTGGCAAAGATGCACTCATTATCATAACCGGAACATTCCATTTGTGAAGCACTTTTAATAGGAAGAGTATATTGGCAAGGGTAAAATCATCATAGAAATCTGCTTCGTCTATAACTACACAAGAGTTGGCGAGATTGCTGCAAATCAGATGATGGTTTTCTTGAGTAAAGGTCAAAGACATCAACAAGTGATCAATGGTACATACTGTAATTGGTGTTGCAAGAAGTTTTGCCATTTTTTGTTGAGCCAATGCTTCCGTCATATTCATTTCTCCATTTTGCACTTTCGAATACTTTGAGTACCAAGCACTGGAATGATACAAACCTGTATCAGACAAGGTAGATGCTACGTTTACAGAGAGAGCATTTGCCGTAAATCGAGTTGGCATAGCTATTACAAGACGATCGGCTTTGTGAGCGGATATCTGGCGAGAGGCCCATAATAGAGAAGCGTCTGTTTTTCCAGCTCCTGTTGGAGCGCGTACAAGTAAAATTTCATTATTCCAATTATCCTCTACAAGTTTTTGAATTCCCCGTTTGTCATCAAAGGGAAAATGATAATCAAAGAACGATAATTGGGGTACAAATTCTCCGTCTTCTTTTGCACTTGCTCTATGGTCAGCAAACCTAAGCAACCCTCTAATAGTGTCAAATTCTAATAATTTGTCACATACTAAAGGCAAATTCTCTTTTTCTGATATATCATTGGATGTCTTGCGAAATACATTCCAGAATTGCTTAAAAGAAGGATTGCTCATCCATTTGTCCTCAAAGCCAAGTCCTAATTTTCCATGATGCGCTGCTATAGCCGCCAATATGGAAATAGGCATATTGGTGGTAACAGCTTTATCTAATGAATAGAATTCATGTCGTATACCGACATTTTTAAGATGGCATCCGGCTTCGTTACGTTTTTCAGAACTGTATTCTTTAAAAGAATGATCAGGGTGATTTTGTTTCCACAATAGATAATTATGGAAATCCTTCCTGCATGCTTCTTGCCATGTTTTGCATGCTTTGCCGTTATCATGCCATTTCGCAGAGACAGACAAACGCATTGCCAGATCTTTACCCGTCAACTTTTTGTATTTCTCGCAAGTGCCAATAAAAATCTGGCAAATATCGGACATTTCTGACATAACATCAGAACTATGCTGTTCTAATGTTATGCCTGAAGGTTTAGCCAATATATAGCTACGTTTATCTTTCTTCATTAGACAGAGATTTTTATAGTTGTTATGCGTATTAGTCAAATAGAGAAGGAGAATCGTCTGTCTTCTTTTCTTGCTTCTTTGACTTGGATGGTTTTACGTCATTTTGGTCGTTAACATACACATCACAGAAACTTCTAACTTCGCTGTCATCAGAATCGCATGTGTATAGTTCATTTGACTTCAAAAACTCGAGAGCTTCATTATAAGCTTTCAATACACTATTTTTTGTAGTGTCATCGCCAATAAAGTATTGAGCTTTTCTTTCATCCAATTCTTTCAGTATGTTAGCACGTTCAATTTCTCCAGCCTCAAAATAGCGAGCCGCTTTTCTGCTAAGAATAGTATCAAAAACGATTATCACCTGCTGAGGCTCACCACATACAGCATTACGTGCCTGATTTGCATAATCATTCATCAGGCGAGTTGCGTTAAGGTAAAGTTCTGCTCTACGCTTTCTTTCTGCCTCTGTTGCATGCTTATAATATACTGTAGCCACATTAAATGAATTCTCGTAGCGGTAGGCTTTAGATATACTAAGAGATGTAATATCAAGAAAGAAATTCATACGCATAATATCTCCTTGACTAAATTCACGTGTTGCAATAGCTTGCTCGTTAGCATTTTCTCCTTCTGTGTTAACTCGTAATCGCATAAGAAGGTCTCGTCCTACTTCGCTTTCTTTCATCGCTACTGCTGGAGTTACTGACAATGGAGCTGTTCGTCTGCCTGAATAATCACCTTTAGAAGGATGCATAAATCCTCCCATGTCTGCTCTTAAATCTGATTCTATCTTATCTGTTATGCCATCACCGTTTGAAACAAATGTGTCTCCTTTTGCCTCGTCAGCATTATTCAAACGGTCTATTGCAGAAAACAACACATGGCGTTGCATCTGACCAGAGATATAAACACGTCCATCAGGGCGACGCTTAATGGAAGAGGCGTTTCCCAATAATTTTTCACCTCCATTAGCTATATGATCCTCGAAAGGAGCCAATAGCGATACTAAAATTCCTTTAATTTCCATAATACTATTTTTATATGTTACTATAATCTTCTGTCATTTCTTCATTTTCATTCTCAATAGATTGATTGTCGTTTGAATATGCTTTGTCTGCTTCCTCTTTTTTCGACTTCAATCTTGAAAACGCAATGATTAAATTCTTTGCCTGTTCCAATGGAAGTTCTCCACTTGCAGCCTTTTCCATAAACAAAGAGGCTTCTGCAGGTGCATCAAATCCAGAAAGTCGACCAGCTCTTGTTATTGTGTAAGCAATAAGAGCATCACCCGATTTGGTTGAGAATACAGAACTTTCCAGTTCTACTAATACCTTAGCCTTGGCTTTTATTAAATCGTCCAATTTTGACGAAGTTCCTACCTCTTTTTTGGCAGAGCGATAAGCTACATAATTAAGCCATTTACCAAGTTCTTTGGCTGAGGTTACAATTTCTTTATCTATTTTTTCCATATCACAAAAATATGTATTTAACAATAATTCTATATCATATGGATATTCTGCCCTGAAGGCGAGAAAATCCTTAAACGTAGGGCGATTGAACATCTGTAGGAAACGACTTGCAAACAAATCGAACTTTTGATATTCAAATGCATTATTTGTTGTTCTCCTGCCTTCCTTGTATAACACTACATAATATAGGCTATCAACAATTCTTCTCAATTTGCCTCTTTCTGCCAATCTTATTATGGAATGATTAAATGAGAACACACTGGCATCACCATATTTTATGGCGTAGAAATTACAATCCTTAAGACTTTCAAGAACCTTCTTAGCAACTTCTGAAACATCTATCTCTTTTGTCATCTCTCCAATAGATCCAAGAAGTGCAACACTCCCTAAAGCACAACTATGAGGAGCATTAGGAAAATTACCATTGAATATATTCGGTCTTTTGGGTATATATTTAAGGGCCTTTCCTTTTACACAATTTACTCTACCTACCATCAACGAACTGTCTAACTTTTGAATACGAATCCGTTTAAAGAGTCTGATAAAATCACGTAAATCCGAGATGTCTAAGTCTGGAATAAGGCAAGTGTTGTCTATCGACAATTTCCCTGTCCCAGATTTATATTGTAAACAAGGTTTCAAAGCCGTTGTTGATGTTATTAAAGCTAAGCATTGATCGAATACTGTTGCAGAAGGCTTTCCACGACCTATGTTCCCATTATCGGAAAAGGCGTTGAATTCTCCTGATGTAGGCACTTCAGATTGTGATATTTTATATGGTTTAAGCAAATCAATATTTTCTTCAGAACAAGTTTTACAAACGGCATTATACAAATTAGAGGCTTTCATCTCTGATGCTATTGTGTTTGGAGCTAAAAAGATGTATTTTTTCGCATCATTCTTTTCCTTAGTAAACCCATATTGTACTTTAGTTTGTCCACAATAATCATCTATCGGCTTAACACTAAAAGTATTAAGTCCTTTCTCTAATTCCTCTTTAATCTCTTTGAATGTGATTTCTTGCTCTGTCTGCAAACCATATTCTTCCATCAAGAGAGCTATAGCATACTTTAGATAAACATGTGTTGTCATTTCTCTACATATTTGATTTTAATGTTGACCCATCCTTCACTATTACCCAAATAACATATATTGGATATCTTCGCCTCTGCCAAAAGCAATTCTGCAAAATTCACATCTACCATTAAAGGTATTTCCATCACAGCATCCAAGCAGATATACTCACGAGGTGTTGGCAATGTGTAAAAACATGGGATTTTACCGATATTGTTTTTAAACCATTCGTCTTTCTTTGACTCTGATTCTTTACTTGGTAAATCTTTCCAATTAGTAAATAGATTATATCTTTCTGCTACTAATGATACATCTATATTTCTGCAACCATTCATGTGTTTATTTGAATCAGAACGTCTATACCCCTTGTTCCACAAGTCACTAAAATTAAACATACTTTTGAATTTCTTCAAGGAAATATTTCCTGAAATATCAAAGTAGTCAATCAATAATGGCAAGTAGGTAGATCCTTGCATAAATTGTTCCTTTTTCAAATCAATCTTTTGCTTCCTGCGAGCCTTAACCATATCTTTGAATATCTCAAGTCGCAATTGGTTATCAAAATGCCAACCTAGCATATTCTCAAATAATCCACAAAGCATCTTCTTGCTTGGATATTTCAATGTTTTATAGAAAGATCCTGGCAATTCGCCCACCATTGATAAAGGTGCTAAAGGTCTAATTACCAAAACTGCTTGTGTTTGCAGCTCTGGCAACTTTTTCAATATTGATAAGTCTATATTTCTTTCCATTTTAATATTTCATTCTTATAAATCCAAACCCTTGTGAACATTGTTCTCCTACTCCTCCTTCACAAGCAATCTTCATCAACTCTAAAGGAGCTTTCATGCGGAAGGAACAGAGATATCCACGCACTCTTGATTCGTATGGAGTATTGGCTTTTATCGTTATCAACTTCGACTTGACCTTTTTATCTGTTAATTCGAATAAAAACTCCTTGTTTTCCATATCAAATGGCTGACCATGAATGCTCTCATATCTCGCCATCAATCCCTTTAATATACCTTCAGCAAACATGGGATTGTCAGGAGACAGATATTGAGTCTTGTTGTCTTCATGCAACTTGACACAAATAGGAGACATAGCTTGGAAAGCCATCTGTTCTGTCAATTGTGGCATAGGCATAGCCTCTACTCCAATAACAACAAAAGCAACACGATGTTCCTTATTGCCAATAGTGAAACTTTGATGAGCAAATATTCCTTGAATAAACTCAAGAGTGCTTTTTTCCGGTATAAAGCTAATGTACCAAACTGCTCTTTCCCCGATGATTTTCAAACACCCAGCTTCAGGCAAAGGCCTTACTTTTTCAAAGATAAAAGGCGAATAACAAAATAGTTTAAACCTCTTGCAGCCATTAACATCATAGCCATTTTCATGAAGCCATGACGAATATTGCGTATCAGCTTGCGCCAATATGCGATAAATGACTGCCGACTGCTCATATTGATAATTAAATGGCAGTAAGTCACCATATTGTCTGTTTACTTGCAATGTTATTTTGAACTTCATGATTTTAAATTGTTTAGTTCTGCAAAGATAACGAAAAAATTATAGAATGAAACTTCTCCATAGATTATTTTTATGATTTATTAAATTCTGACAAGAAAAAGATTTAATGAGTAAGAAAATAATTCGACCTGTCCGGTTGGAATTACGCAGCACGCCTTGAAAGGGCAGAAGCTCTTAGCCCAGGGAGGGCACTGAAAAAGCCCCCATTTTTGCTGACCAAAACGGAAAAATGTTACGATTTATAACTTCTCTTTCTATAAATCGCCTTAATAAGGCTGATGATGGCTGTTTCGTAGGCATCGAAATAGGAAACCCGTTTTGCCCAAACTTCATCCAAGCCTTTGGGCACTTTTACCCGAAGCACTGGGCAAGTTTCCTCACAGGTATGAGCAACTTTGCTCATCGTTATGGGCAAAAATGCTCATCGTTATGGGCTGAAAAGCTCATCGTTATGGCTAAAAATGCTCACCGTTAAGTCTATCGACCCGATAAGGTTTCAAGATTCGCATAATTGCTGAGGCATTTGCACGATGATGCGCATCCTGGTTTTCTTCAGAAATTAGTAATCGAGCTCCTCTGTATAACGGTCGAACACCATGTTTTCGTATCCTTGATCTTTACACCACTGCAAGATGTATTGTTGCTGTTCTGGAATGATACGAGTCTGCCCCAGTTTGTAGCGATAATACGAAGTTCGGCTTCCGAAATAGGAAATCATAGTGCTTTTGAACACTTTCACATCCTTCTTTCTCAGTTCGTCGAGCATTTTTTCCAGACCGTATGCCATCTTGACAAGATGTATTTGCATGAAGTGTTCGCACTTGCCATTTTTGTATGCGTCAGGAAAAACAGCATAACCATCCGTCTTGTCAGCATTCTTGTAGACGACAGATAATTGACGGGCACATTCATTGGCAAGAGGACATTGTTCATTGAAACAATATTTCCAGGAGAATCCCTCTTCGCCTTTTGCGAAAAGTAGTCTTACTAAATCAGCTTGTGTCATATTGTTGTTGATTATAAGTTAAAAGGTTTCGGTTTCAAATGGGTCTTTTTTACTTCATTATGGAATCGGCAAGACTTTTTCTTGCTTCTGCAAAGTTAGCAAAAAAATAGGATAACATGCCACCTTTATCTCATTTTTTTGTTTTTTCTTCTTGTTTTTGGTATTTTTCTCCATTAAAAGCCACAGGGGGGGGAAACGTGGTAACAGTATGGCATTTTGTGGCAACAACACCAAGCGTATTGCCACGCACAGGCCACTGTCATTCGAACTATTACACTCAATGTGGCAATTGTGGCAATAAGATGGTGCTTAAAACAAATCATCAAGTACCACTTCGTTCTGGGCAATGCCCGAATACATGTTGCGCTGAAGACCATAACTGCTGATAAACGTCAGCTGTATGGACTTCCGAGTTTTCGTTTCTTCCATAAAACGGGCAATTTTGTTTCTCAAAATCTTATCATAATCCTTATTGATGGCAAACTCTCCTTCCGAGAATTTCACTTCGCATAGATTGATGGTGTTGTCGCCACGCTCTATCACCATATCTATCTGAGCGGCCCGCTCATCAGCCTCCCCACTACTCTTGCTCCGCCATGAATATAAATTGGTGGATACACCTGCTATACCCAACCGCTGCTTGACCTGAGAGATATGATTCATCGCCAATATCTCGAATGAAACTCCTGCCCAGGCATAGAAACGGGGTGTGCGCTGCAACTTGCTCCAATACAGAAGATTCCGGAACGAACTGTCTCGCAGAAAACGAAAATAAAACAAGGTGAAGAAATCTACCAACTGATAAAGAGATTTTCGGGTAGAACATCCGAAGTTGACATATTTTCTGATAAATCCGCACGATTCCAGATTGTCAAGAATCGTGGTCAATGTCTTGCCTGATTTCATCTGGGCTGCATTAGCTATTTCTGTGCGAGTCATTCCATATCCACGCTCGTTCAGACACTCTACCACCTTGACATATGCCTCAGAATCCTTGAACAGGGAGCGATAGAGTATCGAAAACTCATTATACAACTGACCGTTGGGATTGAACAGCATACGGTCTATATTCTGCGCTAAACTTAACCGCTCGTCCAAAAGATTAAGATAGTATGGGATGCCTCCCAATATCATGTAAAGCTCTGCCATCTCGTATCTTGACAGCATCATCCCCTTGGTCTTCAGAAACGCTTCCGATTCTCCAAGAGAAAAAGGTTGCAGGAATAGACGATGGGTAAGACGACCATAAAGTCCACCATGATTATTGATGAGTTTGTCCATCATCCAGGAAGTGGCAGAGCCACAGACTATCAGAACGATGTCGTGACGTGCCGAAGCCCATCCATTCCAGAAGTGCTCCAAGGCAGAGATAAAGTCAGAGCCCACAGTATCCATCCAAGGCAGTTCGTCGAGAAAAACCACCTTGCGTTCTACTTGGGACAGTGAATCGAGATAAGAAATCAGCATCTCAAAGGCATCGAGCCAATCATGGGGCACAGATGACACTTTCCGGTCATAACGACGAAGTGTATAAAAGAAGTTTTTCAACTGTTCCTGAGTGTTTCCTCCTGCCAGTCCAGATGCTTGAAAAACCATTTCCTGCTCAAAATATTCACGCACGAGAAACGTTTTCCCCACTCTGCGGCGTCCGCATATAGCCACAAATTCAGACTGCCTTGACTCATATATGCGAGCCAGGGTATCTTGTTCACTCTTTCTGCCTATTATATTGTTCTTCATTTCCTTTTCTCCTGCTTTAATTTCTTATCGCTTACAAAGATAGCAAGAAAAAGCAATTATTGGCTATATCTCACACTGTTTTAAGCCAATAATACATATTTTTAAACATTATTGGCTAAATTCTACATTCCTTTCAGCCAATAATGCATATTTTTCTGAAAGAGCAAAAGTATTAAAAGAATACCTTTCCAAACAAAAATTGAGGGGTGCAGGTTTTTGTCGAAATAACCTATACTTGGGGCTATTACTAATATAGCAAAAAAAGGTGGGTGTACTACAGAATACCATAATACACCCACCGCTTACATTAAATTTATCTTACAATAATCTTTTTCCCATTGTGAATATATACACCAGGAATATTTGGCTTAGCAAATAACTTAACACCCTGTAACGTGTGCCATACACTCTTCTTTTCCACAATTATATTAGAAATATTCGTAGAAACATTTTCCTCCACAATGTGCGTAAAGTTTTTCCATACCTCAGAATTAGCATAAGATTGCTTAGTGCCAACAGGAACATAGAGAATACACTTGCCGTAATCAACAGCACCATTAAAAATGCCTTCATCGACAACATAAGGAATGGACGAACGGCAATGTATCTCCCGAATTCCTCTATCACAGTTAAACATCCAATTATGTGTAAACTCAACATCAGCAACAGGCAATGTGACATTACATAAGTTTATACTTGCTCCAAAAGCCTCATGTCCGCATTTCTTCACATTGTCACCGATAACGAGTTCTTTCAGATAATAGCAGGCGTACATAGCCAGCCCATCAACCTCAGTTACAGGCAGACCATTAACGGTTGCAGGAATTTCCACTTTTCCTCGATAAGGATTGTAGCCCCTTACCACCTTCAGTGCAGAGCCATCGTCGGTATATTTATAGTAGATACCATCAATATACATCAAGCCCTCATCGTCACTGATTGCACAGACATCCAATGTGTCCGTAGCTGCCGCATATTCATTATTTCCGTCTTGAATAGCAACCAAGAGATACATACCATTTTGAGGGAATGTTATCTTATTGCCTTCTATTTGAGGAACTTGATAAGCAGTTTCCACTCCTGGTGCCAGAGCGTACAAATATCTTACAGGAAGACCAGAAGATGCGGTTGCATTCATTTCTATAGTAGAGCCGACCTTAGCTTTTATCTCTTGGTCCCAAGTGATGGTTTGCTTCTTTAACTCTCTCTTTAGAACCGTAAGAGTTCCAGCAACGTAGCTAATAGCATTGTAATTATCTGCCTCTACACCATATACGTTAATTGGATATTCACCAGGAGCACTTGCTTCATTTGCATCACAAGAGAAGACTGGTTGCTTCGTCAAGACAGACACATCCTCACCATTCTTGAAACCACTATAATTTGCCGTAAACTCAGGAACTTTATCTCCTTGCGTAATGGTATAATTTTCAGCAGTTACAACTAATGGTGCTTTTGTCACCGTCAAAGTACCTGGAACAAATGTTACAAGATAGTTTTTAATCGTTCCCTTGTTTATCTCTATCTCATAAGTTCCTACTTTTGAATTTTTATCAACAGAGCAGATTATCTCTGGTTCACCAATAAGAGTAGCACCCTCTGTCTCAAATTCAAGTGTAGGATTATCATCCCCATACTCACGAGAACAATCCTTCACCTTGACTGTAGCAGGAGACATATCCATTTCTACAATATGACCTGCAAAGTAATCCCAGCCTGGAGCTGTCTCGTAGGCAGACTTTGAACCAAGAGGGACGTAGAGGGTTACGTCTTCTGGAAGAGACGTGAATGTTCTATCAGGCTCCACACATTTCGCAGGATTAGTACTCAAACTTATAAAAGACTTTAGATTCATAGACACGCCCCAAAAAGCATCAGTATGAATAGTTTCAAGACCAGACCCTAGGACTACAGATACCAATCCATGATCTTCTGTTAAGAATGCCCCCCAAACCTCTTTAACGGAATTTGGTACAATCAACTCCTTGATATTTCTACACCAACGTATAGCTTGATGTCCAATACTCTCTAATCCTTCATTTAGCTTTAAAGAACTTACATTAACACACCTTGCCAAAGAATTATCACCTAACTTTTTTACACAATAGCTGATTCCATTAGATTTTACAACAACAGGAATTTCTAATGTGCCAGAAACATCACGTTCATTACTCCATCCTTCAACATAATCTTCTTTATTCTCCATCTCAACATTGAAAGGATACACACTCGTCACCTTAAATATCATAGGCAAATTCTCCTCACCATTGTTGATGATATTGGCTGTAATAATATCACCTACCTTCACGATGTTAGGATATTCTGCATCATGATATTCCGCAGAGGACACTTCAGATTTTGCATCACCATTGACAGCTATCGCCTTGATTTCACAAGAGGCATACAGATTAATAGGTTCTGTATATTTTCTTGCGTTCTCATTAGGTTCCGTTCCATCCAAAGTATAGTATATGACAGCATTATCTGTCTCTGTTGTTATGCGCAACGTTGCTTCATCAGTTGAGATTATTGGTTTCGGCATACCTGTCACAGTCAACACACCTTGCTTATAACTGATGGCATAGTTCTCTGCCTCGGCACCGCTAATAGTAACAGCATACTCTGCTGGAGCACTTGCCTCATTAGCCTCACAGGAGAAGACTGGTTGCTTGGTCAGAACTGATTCATTCTCACCATTCTTAAAGCCAGCATAACTTGCCTTGAACACAGGCATGGCGTCACCCTGCTTCTTGGTATAATTGCCAGCGGAGATAGACAATGGAGCCTTAGTAATCACAAGACTACCTGACTCAAAGTGGACATTGTAGTTCTTGATGCTGCCCTGTTTCACCTCAATTGTATAAGAACCTACAGGAGAGTTGGCAACTGCGGAGCAGACAATCTCCGGAGTACCATCCAAGGCTGCACCCTCAGTCTCAAACTCGAACACAGGATTCTCATCACCATATTGACGGTTGTAACTCTTGGCACGAACAACTACGGCATCTGCCTCAACTACTGTCAGGTGACCCTGTTCGTAGCTGATATCATAGTTTTCTGCATCGGCACCGCTAATTGTAACGGCATACTCTGCTGGAGCACTTGCCTCATTAGCCTCACAGGAGAAGACTGGTTGCTTGGTCAGAACTGATTCATCCTCGCCATTCTTAAAGCCAGCATAACTTGCCTTGAACACAGGCATGGCATCACCCTGCTTCTTGGTATAATTACCAGCGGAGATAGACAATGGAGCCTTAGTAATCTCAAGACCACCTGATTCGAAGTGGACATTGTAGTTCTTGATACTGCCCTGTTTTACCTCAATAGTATAAGATCCTACAGGAGAGTTGGCAACTGCGGAGCAGACAATCTCCGGAGTACCATCCAAGGCTGCACCCTCAGTCTCAAACTCGAACACAGGATTCTCATCACCATATTGACGGTTGTAACTCTTGGCACGAACAACTACGGCATCTGCCTCTACTACTGTCAGGCGTCCCTGCTCGTAGCTGATGTCATAGTTTTCTGCCTCAGCACCGCTGATAGTAACAGCATACTCTGCCGGAGCACTTGCCTCATTAGCCTCACAGGAGAAGACAGGTTGCTTGGTCAGAACGGATTCATTCTCACCATTCTTAAAGCCAGCATAACTTGCCTTGAACACTGGCATTGCGTCACCCTGCTTCTTGGTATAATTGCCAGCGGAGATAGACAAAGGAGCCTTAGTAATGGTAAGAGTACCAGGAATATACGAGATTTCATATTTATCAGAAACTGCACCAGAAGCTACAATGTCATACTTTCCAACTTTACTACTATTATCTACAATAGTAGAAATGGATGCAGGAACAGAAAAGCCAACCTCAGAATCCCCATCTCTAAAACCAGAGTAAGTAATATTAAACTCAGGATTAGCATCACCATAAACCTTAGTAGTATTAGCAACATGAGCAGTCAATGGTATTTTCACTACAGTAACTACACACTTCGCTTGAATCAAATTATCTGCAGTGGAAGCAACAATACTACACTGTCCAGCAGACCTTGCGATAATCATACCGTTATCACTGACAATTGCCACTTTCTCATTATCAGATTTCCAAAGTATCGTTTTATCTGTGCAGTTTTCTGGCAACAAAGAAGCCGTCAACTGTCGAGAATCGCTAACCTCCAACTGCATGTTACTTTCACTAATAGAAACTGAAGTTACAGGAACATACTTCACATCAACAACAAAGGAGAAAGGATCCATTCGATAGGTACGAGCCTTGACATCAGAGAAAATGATATTTTCTAATTTAACAATCTGATTGCCCGTTATGCCTTTCTCTGCCTTAATCCACAGATCAATGACAGAACCTATCTTCCCTGAAATTGATGTGTTGTCCGAAGACATACAAATAATGCGAACTTTACCATTGCCCAATTGCTTTGTCTGCAATTGATGATTACCACATCGGCCAGTCAACCTTGTTTTGCTTAAATCCAGAGACAAGCCATTCGGCAAAACTACATCCATCTGAAAAGCAGTCATCTCACTCTCGTTGGACAATTCAAAGGAGAAAGCTTTACTAACTTCTGGCGAAATCTCACCACCCTTGACAGATACATCATTCTGTTCTTTCGTTCCCACAAAGAGTTGTGAATTATCCAATTTCACATCTCGATTATTTACATCTGAGAAAATAGAATTCTTCAGTTTAATATAGCCACCCGAAAAATCACTGGAAGCTCGCACAGAAATACGTACTAAAGCACCCTGATTTCCTTTTATCGACTCACCTTGAGTAGAATAGCCCAAAATTCTAACAGAGCCATCCGACATCAAGTTAGAACTCACAGAGAAAGAAGATGATCCCCTATCTGTAAGAGAGATATCAAAATTGCCATTCGACTTCGAGGCAATTTTTAAACCTTCAGGCAGTTCGATATCAGTCTGAAAGCCACGAAATACCTGACTATTATCCAAATTTAGGGTAATCGTCTTCGACTCACCAGGGACTACGTTCACTGGCTCTATATAAAAGGTATCCTTTGCTCTTGATGCAAGCGGCAAAGCCAACAGCATCAAGAACAAAAGTACCATTGTTTTATTTAGTCTTATCATACCTTAACCATTATTTTACAGTAATCTTGACTACCTGTCCGTTCATCTTCACAAGATAAACACCAGCTTGCAAAGCTATCTTAGATGTCTCAGAAGCAAGACTGAATGTCTTCACAAGGATACCAGAAGTGGTATATATATAAATAGGTGTACCCTTCAAGCCTGTAAACATCAGACCGTCTGCAACAACCTTGACAGAAGTTCCGTCCACGCCAATACCATCAATAGAAGTTACTTCATTATTACGAGAGGTCAAACGATAGCCCTTAGCCTCAACATCAGAGCCGATAGCATTGGTTACACCTATACTCTTTGCATCCAAATTCTTCTTTGAAGACAAACAGAAGATAGGCTGTCCATCCATGAAAGTACTATTGCTAAGTGAATAAACGACAACACGCAAAGTATGAGCATTCAACTTAGAGTAACTCAACTGATGGGTTGTAGCCATCACTCCACTCAACTTCACTTCCACATCATTTACATTTACTGGCAAAGTAATGTCAGCCTGCAAAGCAACAAAGTTACTATTATTGTCTAATGCTATATCAATATTAGACTTGTCTTGTTGAGACAATACTAAGCAATCCAAAGAACGGTCTGAAGAAGAAGCGTCATCCATTGCAGAAACACCATAGCCATTAGCCATAGCAACCTGCTCTTTCACCTGCAAAACCTGTTGCATAATCAAGTCAGTTGTACCCGTTACATCGGAAATTGAGATATGATCATCACTATTCACGTCGGCAGCCTCAAAAGCGAATGTTCCTGTCACCTTATTAAATATATAATTGACGGTATTAACAGCATCCACGACATTGATTTCATCATCATCATTAGAGTCACCTTTCAATACAGGCAAGACCTTCACCTGGCAAGATGCCTCCACCTGACTTCCATCCAGTGAAGTAGCCTTAATGACTGCATCACCAGGAGCTATTGCAGAAATCACTCCATCCTCGGACACCTTAGCCACGTCCTCATTGGTAGATGACCAGATAAAACTTGCATTGGTAGCATCAGTTGGAGCAACAATAGCAGAGAGTTGCGCCGTATGATTCTTTCTGATTTTCAAGTTTTCTTGGCTCAAAGTGATTGAGGAAACCATTGTAGGGTCAACAGTTATAGTACAAGTTGCCTTGGCACCACCGCCATCATTTGCTATAGCATGAATAGAAGTTTGACCAACTTTATGAGCTGTTACTACACCATCAGCAGATACCGATGCCACAGTCTCATCATCCGACTTCCAATCCACCTTCTTATTGGTAGCTTCATCAGGACCTACGGTTACTGCAAGAGCAAGAGTTTCACTGGCCTTCAAATGGGCGTCAGATTGGTTCAGGGTAAGAGAAGATAAGAGAGTATTCTCTGTGATTCTCTTGAATGTTCCCCAATTCTCCCACGTAGGAGAATATTGATAATCTCCCAAGACATCAGGATACTCGTCATTATCCTCAGGGACAAACAAAGTACCATTAGTTTCAACATCTGAAGGAAAATTCACCAAGCCCTCTGGTGGAGTCATAGCATATGACTTCACATACTTGATGCCTGTACATCCCTCAAAGGCATTTTCACCTAAAGATGTAATATTCTCGCTCAAAGAAATCCATTCTATACCATTACATCCCTTAAATGACTCCTTACTTACCGTAGTGAGGTCACCCTTAGGAATCTTCACGTAAGGAAGACTGACGCAATTTTTGAAAGCTCCCACACCAAGACCATACACGGTTTCTGGTATATTAACCCCACTAAGAATTGAATCATTTTCGAAAGCCGAAGGACCTATTACCAACAAGTTCTTACCCAAGTCAAGATTTCTCAAAGAACTACAATTTGAGAAACTGTTGTCTGAGGTACTTGTCATACTCGCTGGGAAAGTCACATTATCAAGGGAAGTACATTCCGAGAAGCCATAATCACCAATTTGACTAAGGTTTTCACTGAATCTTACAGACTTCAAAGCAGAGCAGCCACGGAATCCCCACATATTGATGGAAGTGATATTGTCAGGTACATACACATTCTCCAATCCTGTACAATAAGAGAACATATATTTATCTACCACTTTCAAGTACTTGCCCAAAGTCAAGTTCTTCAATTCTGCAATTGAATAGAATGGAGAATGAGAAGGAACTTCCGTATTATAAGACAACCAACGTCCCAAATAAAGGGTTTCGACAGGGCAATCCCTGAACAATCCATTGTTGGCATCAGAAGAACCATACGCCATCTCTATCAAATCTTTATCATCGTCAAATGTCACAGTAGCCAAGGATGTGCAGTTGGTAAACATTTGGGTATCCATCTTATTCACTACCATTGGAATCGTGATAGCTTGCAATTTTCCACACTCAGAGAATAAACCTTCTTTGAGCCAAGGGCATGAAGTGGATAACTTGGCACTTTCCAATGCTATGTCATCCGCAAAGGCGTATGTTCCGATTGTAGTCACAGCGTTAGGAATCACGATACCCCCAAGTTTACTCATACCACGGAAAGTCCAGTTTCCTATGGTAGTCAAGCTTTCTGGCAAGATGTCACAGTACCAGCTTGTGAAAAGCGAACATCGGTCAAGAATTGCTGATTGTAGAAAGGAGAATAACTATAATCTTTATCCGCAGTATAATCGACATTTCTTCCCATATAGAGAGAAGTCAAATTGCTATTACCAAACAAAGGCAGCATATATCTTCTGTCAGTTTCGCCAGTAGCACCACTACCTAATGTTACAGCCTCATTAGAATCTTCAAAAGTCAAATTTGTAAGATAAGTACAATCTGAGAACGTATAGTCTCCGATGGATTTCAATCTTCCTGGAAATGAAAGTGCATTAATCAAAGAACACTGAGCAAAAGTATAATTACCAATCGTCAATGTTGGCTTGTATTGGTCATTCTTGTTGAACACAACATCCTTCAATGCCGTACATCCTTGGTATGTATTATTTCCTAAAAGAGAAAGTTGACCAGGAAAATTGACCTCAGGTAAGGCTACACAATCTTTGAATGAGGCATTGTTAATTTTCAGTTCATGATCAGATGCCTCTTGAAAAGATGTTGAAGCAAGTACTTGACAGCATTTGAATTTATTACTAGTTGATTATCAGTGTTATACGCTCTAAACGGTAGAAAAGTGA
>OOBJ01001125.1_pt1 | contig 17502 bp, 21 predicted proteins | sample 1671331 | NCBI WGS metagenome assembly OOBJ01 (sample SAMN06348145, study PRJEB24527) | human gut metagenome | biome: human gut; feature: ankylosing spondylitis patient; material: feces | host: Homo sapiens | place: China | collected 2015-10 | reverse complement strand
CGCCCGAGTCAACAGGTATTTTGGTTCTGACCAGACTTTCTGCACATGTCGTCCACGAGCCGTGACGTTGCAGCGCTAGCGCTCAACAAACTCCTGGATCTCCGCGAGCAAACGCTTTGCCTCCTGGCGACCCTGAATATACAGATCGAGCAGCTTTGCTGGATCGTGCTCGACATGGCCGACCTCGACCGGCTTTTGCGGAGCGACGACCAGTGCGCGGCCCTCGCGCTCATACTTCCACAGGTGCATGCGCTGGAGGTTATAGCGGTCGTGGCGCGTCTCGATAGCCTCGAGCAGATAGGGGTAGTCGGCATAGCGCGCACGCGCCGCCGGCAAAAACTCGTAGGGCTTTTTCTCATATGAGCGGTCCTGGGTGACGATGACGACCGCACGGTCGAAGCCCGCCTCCTCGAGCACATGCTCGATAGGAACCGAATCGGCTACGCCGCCGTCGACGTATTTGTGCCCGTCAATCTCGACCGGCGGCGTCACCAGCGGCAGCGACGTCGAGGCGCGCACGGCGTCGAGGTCGAGCACGGCGCTTTTGACCGGCAGGTACGCGGCAGTTCCAAAGAGCATGTCCGTCGCGACGGCGTACATCTCGATGGGGCTCGCATCAAACGTCACGTTGTCAAAGGGATCCAGGCGGTCCTGGACATCGTTGAAGATAAAGTCGTAACCCACGATGGAGCCCGTGGATGCGAAGGATGCGGCACCCATGTAGCGGTTGTCATTGCAGAAGGTCAGGTTGATGCGATTGACGCGACCGATCTGGTGTGACTTGTAGTTGACGCCGTTGAGCGCACCGGCCGATACGCCATATACCGCCGGAATTTCGACACCGGCCTCCATGAGAACGTCGAGCACGCCGGCGGTAAACTGCCCACGAAAACTGCCACCCTCCAAGACGAGCGCGACCTTGCCGACGTTCTTTGCCTTATCTTCTGCAGTCATATTGACCTCCTGCGATTGCGTTTTGGCTTTCTTCTACCCAGTTTTGGAATGGAGGGCGCGCAGGTTTTTCGAGGCGGCAGGTGAAGCGGAAAGTGCGTCCCAGTTTGAGGCGGGATTCCGGGATGAACTTTCCGTTTGGACCGCCGTTGGGAAAGCGTGTCCCGTTCTGAGCGCGGATTCCGGGATATACTTTCCGCTAGCCATTCATTTGGAAATTGCATCCCATTCCGAATGAAGATTCCGGGATGCAGTTTCCGCTTGAGGCGTCATCCGGAAACTGCACCCCAGTCTGAGCCGGAATTCCGGGATGGATTTTCCGCCTGGGCCGCCGTTAGGAAAGCGTGTCCCACCCTGCGTTGCCGTAGCGTTTGCTTAACGTCCGCGCCCTAAACAGAGTTCGATTCTCCGCGGATGAAGGGGATCTGTCGGCGCGGGGCACAGCCAGCAGAAATGCCGTCGGCAGCACATCTGTTTTGGCTGGGGCTTTGCGCGGAGAATCCGCGTATTTGCTTCGCAAATCCGCACCGGCTTCGGCCGCCTGCCGGCGTCCTCGCCCGCGGGCTAAAAACGCTTACGCGTTTTCTTTACGCCCGCGCCCTGCACAGAGTTCGATTCTCCGCGGTGCGGACAAGAAATAAAAAGGCAGGTAGATATGAGTATCTACCTGCCTGTTACTTATGGTGGAGCCTCAGAATATTTGTTCGAACCCCACTATAGCCGCAAATGGACGTGAAATCAAAGTTTCTCACAACTGGTTTTGCATCATAACACTGATTAGCGCGCAAAAAAGTTAGCAAAACTCAAATTGATACTTGCGTTAGTATGGGGTCTACCCTATAATGGTAGACACAAGGAAGAAAGGAGGTGGTTAAAATGGATGACAAAATATGGGACTTGGCAGTATCCATCATCGGCATAATCCTTGCAAAGGCGCTCGATGAAGGAATCCAAGCCCTAAAAGAAAAGACCTCTCGCAAGCCGGGAAAGCATGAGAAGAGGTCTTAGTTAGGGCAAAGGGCACCGCTTCGGCGGTGCCCGAACGCCAATGCTATTCTAACTTAGGAGGGACGCGATGAAAACAGGAATCATGGTTTTCATCATCTCGTTTATATCTTTCAGGATGTGGCGCAAAGCCAGGGAAAAGCGGGGGAAGTAAAATGGCAACGGAAGCGCAGCGGCGCGCAACTTCTGCTTACCGTAAGAAATCGGTAAAGCAGCTAACCATTCGGTTTTACCCAAACGATGAAGACGAGATCATGTATACATGGCTCAAAGAGCAGGGCAACACAACCGAGTACATCAAGAGCTTGATTCGAGAGGATATGCACAACGAACGCGAGCTGCCGTAGTATAGCCACAGGTCAGTGATTCGATGCCATGCAATTCCGTATAAACGCAAAAATGCCTGCACCCCTTAACAGGGTGCAGGCATTTTAAGTTAAAGAAGCTCGTTTACTCGTTTCTGCACGGCATCGTAGTTTGCGCCAAGCTTTGCCTTGCGCGTCTCGCCGTCTCCGTACTCGCCACGGATTACCGCGCGGGCTAGAGCGTCGATGTCAACGCCGTTGGTCTTGCAGTTAACGATAGCCTGCACCTCGTCATAGCGATTGCCAAGGATTGCGCGGCGCGTCTCGCCGTTGCCGAAAAGGCCGTTGAGCACATCGGATGCCAGCTCGGCGGCGCTTGCCGTAGCGGCTCGGTTGATAAGGTTCTGCACCTCGTCGAATCGTCCGCCAAGCTTTGCCTTGCGCTCGTCACCGTTGCCGTACTTACCGCGCATCACGTCTGCCGCGATGTCTGCGACGATGCCGCTTGGCGCGTCGGTTGTCGCGGGCTGCGTGTTACACGTGCCGGGCTTGGCGAATCGCGCCCAAGCATCGGCATCCATGTAGGCTATATCGAGGTCGAGATTGCCGCCGTAGCCGTCCAAGCGTCCGTGTGACGTGTACTGATGCATGACGATTGTTTTCCATGCGCCGAAGCCGCCGCCTGGAAGCCATGGCGAATCCTGATAGCCCGTCTGCTCGTCGTTGGCGTACTGCGCGACCCAAAGGGCGTGGTTTTGCGCGATAGCGCTCCAGTCTTCGTCATCGTGCGGGCTTTGAACGACGTTTCGATATGTGTAGAACAGGCATCGAACGCCGGTCAGCTCGTAGATGCGGTCGAGGAACCTTTTAGCGCCGTCGGAGCCGATGCGCCCGCCGTCTTCGTAGTCCAGAATGGGGATTCCCTCGCCGAAATAGTTTTTGCAGTTAGCATAGAAATAATCGGCTTGCTCCACCGGGTCGCAATCCAACATGAAGTGATAGAATCCCCATGGCTTGCCTGCTTGCTTGGCCTTTTGGATGTTGATATCGCAGTAACCGTTGACGTAGCTAGTCCCCTGCGTGGCCTTGCAGATTACGAAATCGTAATCAACGGCGTTGATGTCTATATCTTTTTGCCAGTCTGATATGTCGAATCCTCGCATGCTCATATGCATCATCCCCTCACCGCGTCGAATTGCATGAATCCGACGCTTAGAAGCTCGTCTTTTGTCCATGTTTTGATTGAATTGGCTCCGTCATCGGGGTCGCGCAAAAGGTACGTGCCATCGCCGTTTGAGCGCCAGATCATAACGACGTGCGAGCCGTAAGACCGCTCGCCAAGAGCGCCGGAAACCCCGGCGAACACAACCCAGCCGTCATCGACCGCGTTAAGCGCTTCTGCCGTCCCCCAAAACGTATCGCGGGCTTGCAGGTGGTAGGTTTTGGCTAGATAGTTGGAAAACTTCGCCATGTCGTTAACACGGTCTGTCAGGCAGCTTTCGCCGACGAATGCCGCCAGAAGGTCGGGCGTTATCTCTTTGTTGGTTAGGTAGCTCAAGGCCATTGCCGCAGACGTAAGGCCGCAACCGTATGTGCCTATAGTCTCGTCAGAGTAGGCAACGTTTGCCCATTGAGGGTCTTTCTGCAAAAAGAGCGGCATATAGCCGCTCTTAGCGCTGGTTTTTGAATTGTCGTAAACGGGATAAGCGGCTATATAACCGTCGCTATAGCCTTGCTTATACGTCTGCGCTGTTTCGTTAACGTCATCGTTGACGTGCTCAACGGTCAGGCCGAACCAAAGGCACATGCCGACGGCGAAGCCAAGCAGGGCGGCAACGGCAAGCCTGAGACTAGCCGCGCTTCGCGGCTTCATCTGCAATCGCCTTCGTAATCTCATCGGTGTCTGCGTGCTCGAAAATCTTCATGATCGGCGCGTCTGCAAGTTCTGGGTAAGCGCGCTTGATGTTTTCAAGGATGGAAGCGAACTCCATTCCGATAATCGCGATGCAAACGACGTAGACCGTCACACCGCCAAAATCAAGCCCTGCGATGTGTGCGCCAAGAATTTCGATGCAGATAGAAAGCAGGATGATAAGCGACAGCGTGGCCTTATGCCCCAAGCCCTGGCGCATCGTAGAAGACTTGAAGTTATGGTTGAAAAGAGACTGGGCGATGCCGGTAACCATGTCGAAAAGCATCATGAGAAACGCGCCGCCAATCGCCCAGATTTGCGGCTCAGTGAACGTGTAGATAGCTTCCATTAGTCCTCCTTCTCGTCTGCATCAAGCAGCTTCTTAACCTCGTCGCGCCAGCGTTCCGGCACGCTATCAAGTGTTCTCTTGCCAGCCTTCACGGCCTTGTAGTAGATCTTCGCCATTACTGCTCACCGCCTACCAAATCGCCGATTTCGAGCAGCGCCGCGTTGGTGTCCTCAAGCGCCGCGCGAGTGTCCTTGAGTTGTGCAATGAGCTTGTCGATTTGCTCAAGCTCGGTAAGCTCGTCATCCTCGTGAGCTTCCCAAAGCTCGTCGAATGCCGCCGTAACCTCTTCGACGCTAGGCACGCCGACTGCCATGAAGTGCAGCTCGTCGGCTCGGTAGAACTCGATAGCCTTTTCGGCATCCGCTCCGTTGTCGGCAACGTCTTTCTCGATGTTTCGGCGAAGCCAAACATCAGCGGTCGCGCCGCCTGGTCGGGCTTCGATCATCACCGCATCAATCGGCGTTGCAGAGCATGTCGTTACGCTCATGGTTGCCCCTTTCTGCCGCGCTTATATGTGCGCGTGCGTGCTTGAATACCTTGTTGAAACCGTTGTCGCGCCATACGTCGGCGCAATCTGCGTGCCTGAACCAGCCACCGTAGCTTGTTGCCCTACGCGCTCGCTTGAGCGTCGGTGAGCGCCTATACCTGCGAAGCGCACGGCAGGCACGCAGGAAGAGAGAGCCGCGAAGCGTGGTGCGGTTCCTGCGCACCGTGTAGCCCACGACATCGACCGGCTCTTCGTCGCTGATGCGGCTTATCTTCCAGGGCTTCACGTGCAGACCGAATCCCTTTAGAAGGAAGCGTTGAAGCTTGCGGGCGGCGCTGCGCAAATCGCGCTTGTCGCGCCCGAAAAGGTAGATGTCATCGGCATACCAAAGCTGATGCGTCACCAGCGGCACGTTGGCGTTTCGGCGCACCTTGCGCATGTTCTCAACCTCGTGATAGCCGAAAGACAACACCAGCTGCGCCATCCGCAGGCTGAAATAGCTCCCGATTTCAAGCCCGCCGCCGTAGGTAGCGAGCAGCGATTCGGCGATATAGAGCACGTCGGGGCTTCGCACGTAGCGGCGAAGCAGCATCATGACCACATCGGCCTTGATGGATGGGTAGCACTTGCGCACGTCCATGTGCACGTAGTAGCCGCCTTCCTGCGACCACCTGCGCACGGCGTGCGCGGCCATGAGCTGCCCTTTGCCCGGAACGCTCGAAACCTGCCAGAACCCTACTTTTGCATCGAGCACGCGAGACATGGCCTTGACGGCCACGTAGTCGCAAACCTGCTGCTTGACGCTCTCAACGCCGATGATGCGGAGCTTGCCGTTCGTCGGCTCTCGATGCCTGTAGCGCTTTATCGGGCGGAACGCGAGCGAGCGGGTTTCGACCTCGCGCACGATCTCCTGAATCAGCGCCGAAGCGCTGCCATGTTCCTGCGGAACGCGCCAGGCGTTCTTTTTGCCCGCCTTGGAATCAAGCCAGGATTCGTAGGCGGAAACGACAAGGGCTTCGTCGATGCGAAGCCCTTTGCAATAGCTTTTCAATTGTTTATGACCTTAACTCTCTGGATGTCGTGCGAGCGGTCGCGTTTCCGCTACTAGCCCGCTGGTCTTAAGACTGATTTCACTTCGTTGAGCCAGGCTTGCCCGCTCGCCACCAGCGGCGGCGGGTAGTCGCGGCGGAAATAGATATAGATAGCTGGTTGTTTGAGATAATCACCCAGGTAGGCGCGAGCCGATGTTCCACCTGGCATTGCCGGTGCCGTTGTTGCCGTTGACGTACCAAAGGCCAGCATTGCCCCTGTTCCTCAAGTTGCCGAGGGAAAGCCAAGAGAACATGACAGCCCACGCGCCGCGAATCCCTGCTTGTTTTTCAAAGGGGACAAGTCCCCTCGCGGCTTACGCCGCTTCACCCCTGGAGCGACCATTGGCAGAGCGGCGCGAGCCGAAGTCCCACCCGGCATCGCCGGTGCCGTTGTAGCCGCGGACGCACCAAAGGCCAGCAGTGCCCCCGCTCCCCAAGCTGCCGAGGGAAAGCCACTCTCTCAGGCCGGTAACGGTATCGGCAAGCTTATAGTTGCCGTCGCAGATGCCCACCGACGTTGAAGCGCCGGTGCCCTGCTGCACCATAAGGCCGTTGACGGTCTTGCAGTAAAGGCCGTAGTTCCAGCCTTCGGTTGCGGGGCCAGGGAAAGCGCCGCAGGAAAGAGCGCCAGACGCAAGAGCACCGCTCTTCTCGTTCTTGGTGTCTGGGTTGACCCAAACGACTGTGCCGCTGCCCGTGTACTGGATAAGCACGTTTTGCAGCACCTCGTACATGCCCAATCCAAGCTCGATGCCCTGCACAACAAACGGCTCTCGACCGCTGGTGCAGCTCGTCGGCGAACCGTCGCCCTCCACCATGTCGCAAGCGCCGGTGTTCCACGGCGCGGTAGACAGGTAATAGGTAGTCTCGACGTTGAACGGCTTTGCAACATCGAAGTAAAGCGCCGTGTTGGAATCGTCAACGGCAACCTTCTTGAGCACCTTAGCGCCGTTGAAGATGTCATAGTTGTAGCCGGTGCCACGGTCGGTGCTGGTGCCGGTATGCGTGCCGAACATCATTGCGGAGCCAACGGGAATGGCATCAGCTGTTGCATTTTTCACGACAACTCGCGTGGTGTTGCTCTCGGCAAGCGTCGGGTTGACCTGCTCCGTATGTCCGGTGCAGCCTGCAAAGACGCTCTGGCTGTTCTTGGCAGCGTACTTGAGCAGGAACATCGCCTTGACGTACCATTCGTCGGCAGCGACCTTGAGCGCATCGCCGGTCGTGGCCGTCTTCATAAGGCTGATGCCCGAATCGTGGCTTACGCTCATAGTCTTCACCGGTGCGCCGCTCACGCTTCGCGGCTTGCCGTCGGCATCGACAGAAAGCGCGTACTTGGCATAGAGCATATAAGGGCGCTTAGCGCCGTTCGGCAGGTACGCGGCGGGCTGCGCCTTCATGCCCTGGTTCTGCGTGTCCGAAACGGTGAGGTTGACGGCATCGTCAGTCTCGGTTTCGAGCGTGTAGAGAACGGGTGTCATGATCCACGTATCGTCCTTGCGCGAAAAGCGCCCGTCACCGTCGATAGCCGTTACGTAGGGCGTGCCGTCAGCGTCAACGCCGCCGTTCACCTCGAAGAAGACGAAAGCGCCGTGGTTGACGTAAGGGTCGATTGCGGCGCGACCGATTACGCCGGGTTTCGGGTTGGCGATTCCCGCGTTTGCTCCCGTCTTGGTGCAGGTCGTGGCGCTGCCCTTCGGGATGCTCACGCCGTAGTTCTTGCCGTCGCGCATCTTCGCGAGCCAAGCGGCAAGCGAAGCGTTGGTGTAGCGGCCTGTATCAGCATCGAAGATTGGCACCGTTGACGCGCCCATGCTCTCAAGCGCGACGGCCACGCGCTCAAGCGTCTCATGGTCTGCGATGTGGGTTTTAGCCATGCTTAATCCTCCGTATCGACTAGAGAGATGTAATCCGTATCGCCTACGGTGTCGTAGGCCAGATAGATGCGCTTGTCGGGGCTGATGGAGCCGCGCGCCTCCTCAGCCGCCTTGAGGGCTTCCGTTTTCGCATCGTTAGCGCCTTGCGCTGCGGTGTCGGCATTTTCAGCCGACGTGTTGGCCTTGCCTGCGGCGGTGTCTGCCTTTTCAGCCGCCGTGCTGGCATCGCCTGCGGCGGCGTTTGCTTTGCCGGTTGCAGCGCTGGCATCGCGTGCGGCGGCGTTGGCTTTGCCGGTTGCCGTATCCGCTTTTGCTGCCGCCGTGTTCGCTTTTGAAACAGCGCCGTTTGCTGCCGCAACAGCTGCTTCGCTGCTCTTTACCGCCGTTTCACCTCGCTTGATAAGGTCATCAATCGCGTTGTCCCACGACTGAGCGGGCTGCTGACCGTCTTTTGCGCTGCGCAGGATGTCCAGGGCGAAGCGCTCCGTTTGCGCCAGGAAATCGCCTTTGACGATTTCGAAATACGCTTCGTCGGTGTAACCGGGAACGCTTGCGAGCTTCGATTCGTCGCAAACGTAGGTGATCGTGTTTCCGCTTACCGTCGCGCTTCCCCTGTAGTAGTGGATGCGGTCGGGAAGGCGTGCAACCAAAAAGGCGCTGTATCCCGACAACGCCAGCTCGCCGCCGTTGTCGTAGATAAGCGCCTTGATGGTAGTTCCTCCGCCCTCTCCCTGGGCGATGCGGATGCAGTTGTTGCCGCATCCTCGCTTGTTAACGTCAAGCTCGATTGTCTGCACGTTCATTAGGCATCGCCGCCGTCAGATTCGAGCGCCTTGAGGTTGGCAAGCGCCGTCATAAACCGCTCGATTGGGTCTTTCTGCTCGCTTGCCGTATCGTCTGCGGCAAGCGTGGCAACAGACGGGTTGACGATTTCGGCAAGCGCGGCGAAGCACTCCACGGTAGCGGCGGTGCGCTTATCGACGTAACTTGGCGCAACGATCTTGATACCGTTGATATACGGCTGCGGCTCCTTCACGTCGGCGGCATCCACAATCACGCGCTTTCCGTCGCTGTACTCGGCAATAATCACCATGCCGTTATCTTGAGCCTGCTGTAAAACGTCAGGGCTGAAATCATTGATATACCCCTCGACGTTGCCGATTGGGTCATGAACCAGGTAAGCGACGATCACGCTTGCCGTTGGGTTAACTGCTGTATCCTCGGCCATGTTTCCTCCTTAGCTAGAAACCTCTCGTGCAAAGTCCGTTGATGAACGGCATGTAGAACGATTTCAACGTGTAGATGTCCCAACCCTCGCCGGGGTTGTGGTCAAAGCCAGCTAGCCACAAAGTGCCGGTACCGGCAGTAGTTGAGGTAACCGACGTGCTGGAAGATTTCGCAACGGACATTTGCGGCGCTGACATGCGTATGATTCCCTCGGCCTGCAACTGCAAGCCATACGAGAGAGCACCGGTGTTGATGTCGCGAACCGACGTGCTGTAGTCGATGAATCCGACGCTTCGCGTGCTGCTGTTATCGGTTCTGTATCCCCGCATCTGGCCAGAGCTGTTCAACATCGTGTAATAGTTCGTATAACCGCACTTGAACGTTCCGCTGGCCGTCATATAGTTGGCGGTCATGTAGTTGGTCGTAAGCTCGCCGCTCGTCAGGTTCCATTTGTTGCGGCCTGCCTTGTCAGAGATGATGCCGGTAGACATATACGTTGCGTTTATGTAGAGCAGGCCGTTAGACAGGTAAACGCCCTGCGTCCTTCCGTTGTTCGTGAGACGGTTGAAAACCTTCTGTTGCGTCAGGTCATCGTCATACGTATCAAGCAGCCCTTGCGCCGTTGCCTTGGCGTTCGACTGCTCGATTATGCTCTTGGCTTGGCGCACGGTCGAACGATACGTGTTGACAGTGCTCGAATACGTCGTGAACGCCGATTTGTATTCAATCATCGCCGCATCGAGCGCGCCTTTATCCGTGCAAGATGTGACTTTGTTAATTGCAGACTTAAGGTTGTCATACGCGCCGTTCGTCCCGAACGCGGCATCATATCTAGGCGTTAGAACATTGGTCTTGTACTGCGCAGCAAGCGCGGTGTTGCTCTTGAGCTGTGAATACTCGGTCGAAAGCTCGGATTGCTCCTTTTCGACGGTCTGCAAAACCTTGTTGACCGCCGCTTTCTCTGCTGCGGTCACAACGCCATCTTTCGCAAGGTCATCAACGGTGCCGTCAAGGTCGCTGAGCGAGCCTTGCAGCTCTCCGAGCTTCGTATCCGTCTCGCCAAGCGAATCCTTGAGCTTGCCTATAGATTCGTTGGACTTCTTAAGCTCGTCCCCAACACCCTTGATGGCGGTTTTGTTCTGGTCGTTGCGCTTGCTCAGGTCTTCAACCACGCCATCGATAGTCCAGCCGCCATCGCCGTACTTAGCGCTGGGCGAAAGCTGAAATTCGCCAGTCTCCAAATCCCAATAGTTTGATCCCACCTCGTCGGTGAGGAAGCCCGCGCGGATTCGGTCTGCCCGCATGGTTCCAGCGTTGATGCAATCGGCGCTCACCTGGGCTCCGGTGATGAACGTTCGCCAATTCCACTGTCCATCGCTGGTCAGGTCTGCGGCAAGGCGAATGCCCATGCCGTTTATGTTGACTGCCCACATGCCGGACGTTGCCTTTAGCGGCACGCCCGTTTCTTGGTCGATTGGGACGTTCGACCAAACGGTGCCAAGCTCGAACGTCTCGACCTTGTAGGTTCCGACAGCGTTAAACGCCTTGTTAAGCGCCGCCATGAGCTGATTGAGCCACGATACGGACGTTCCAGCCGCAGCGTCGTAGTTCGCCCGCTGGTCGCTGCCTTTCTTTAGCTGCTGAGCCATGGCCTGGAAGATGTCGGCAAGGTCATCGGTGAGGTTGCCGAACGTAACCGTGGCATCGCCGGTCACCAGGTTGCGAGACAGCTTCGAGACGCGCCCCTTTAGGCGGATGCCAGTATCGGAAAAGCCCTTGTCGATGATCGCCACGCAATCGCCGACGGCCACTCCCTCCCAATTCCGCCCGAAAGCAAAAAGGTCAAGCACGCTCGCTTCGTATGAAACCGTCGGCGTTTTGACGGTTTCGAGGTAATCGCGCGTCTCTGCCAAAAGCTGCGCTGCATCCTCGCACTGCTCGTTCACGTAAACGTCAACGGCAGGCGCTATGCTGCCGCTTCCGTCGGGATGACCCCAAACCTCGGTTGCAGAAGCATCCTCGACGTAATCCTTTCCGCCGTTGATGCCACCGAAAGTCAAGCGACGGCCATAGCCGCCGGTATCCGTCTCAACGCCCTTTCCGTAGCCGTATACGCGCGTCTTGGGGTTCGCGCTTCCGGTCTTGCGCTTGATGCTGATTAGGTCTTTCGTCCAGGTAAAGCGCTTGGGGCTTTGCTGGTTGCCGCGCGTAGCGACCACGCGAACGTAGCGGTGCGTGACCTGCACGCCGTCCGTCTCGATGACGGTTTCCAGCTCGCCACCCCAGGTTTTGAGCAAATCGCTCAAGCCTTCGCGAACGCTGATGTGGTAGAAGGTGCGCGAAGCGCTGCCGGGTTGGTCGCAGTTGCCGACCTCCCAGCGGGTGCCAGCGAGGATAGACGCGAGCGCAACGGCAACGCTGCCGGAAGGTCGCTTGTCCTCGATATAGTCATCCCACGTCTCATTGATGGAATTGATGCACGTGACGCTGGTATAAGGCTTGCCGTCGGCATCGTGCAGGCGCTCGATTTCGTCAACGATGTGCTCATGCACAACGCCTTGGCGGTCAACCCAAACAAGGCGCTCGCCCTTTGTCAAATCCTCGTCGCACGTGATCTTAAGCTCGTCTGTTCCGTCGGTAGCTTCCTCATGGGTCGCTGCGGCGTAGGTGAGCCGCCCGAGATTCGCGCCGAAACGGCTGAAACGGGTGAAGTTGACCTTGTTGATTAAAGCCATCTTTCCTCCCATTCCAAAAGCGCGGTGCCGCTAGAAATCTTGATGTGCGCGCGGTCTTTTACCGTGAAAAAGTCGCTCATGATGTTGAGTTGAGCCACAGAGCCGTTAACCGTGACGTGCTCTTTGTCGAAGTCCATTCGGATGACGCTCGAAGCCGTCAACGGCTGCACAACCTCCACGAATTCCGCAGTGTCGGTGTTGGTGATGCGCCAAGAGCTGCAAGCTCCCGGCTTCGCCGTCACGGTGATGGCAGCAGGCAGCGTGCCGCCGACGGCGAACGATGCTGCGCCGCTCACGTCCATGCGTCGATGCTGCCCGTAATAGTCGGGGTCGCAGATATGAAACGCCACCGTGGTAGTAGGGCAATCGTCGGTAATCTCGTCCAAATCGGTAGAGCCGTTGACGATTGCCATAAGGTAGCGCGTCGGGTCATCGGGCAGGTAAAGCGGCGCTGGCTCGTCAGACCAGAGCAGCGCCGCCAGCTCATGCCGCGCCTTAGCGACCTCGCGCCGATGCTCGGTGCGAAGCCACATGTCAACCCGCAAATCGTAACCGGCACGACGAACCGTCTTGAAGTATTCGCCGTGCCGTCCGGGCGCGTCCTCGAAGCTCGCCGAAACACTCGCCATGATGGGGCGACGCACCTTGCAATATACGAGCTTCGACAAGTCGCGCCCGTTGAATATGATGCTGTCGCTTTGGTTTCGCTTTCGCTTAAGCTCCAACGGGCACCCCCTTTTGCTTGAGTTTCGACGCGATGCCCGCGCCGATCTGCTGGCCGGTCGTGTACGCGTCCATGTTGTTCGCAACGGTAGCGTTGACGGTCACGTTGACCTGAGCGCCGCCGCCGAAGCCGCCGCCCAGGCGGTCTAGCACGCGGGCGATGCCGGCTTCGACGCTCTCTTTGACGCTGGAACGCAGCTTTGCATCGGGCGCTACGTGTTCCAGTCCAGCTTCGCCAACGCCGATAATCGAAGGCTTGTCGAAGGATGCGCCCTTTGCATACCAGTTGACGCTGATGGACGGCAGCTTTACAACGCCGCCGATGTCGCGCCAGCTGACGTTGAAATGCGGCATGTTGATGTGCGGCAGGCTGATGCGAATTCCGCTGAAAGCGTTCTGAATCTTCCAAGGAATGCCGCTGATGAAGTTCCACGCTTCGTCGATAGGCGAAGTTATGTTGCTCTTGATGTTTGAGAAAACGCCAGCGACCTTGCTTCCAAGTCCAGGAAAGCCCAGCTTCTCGCCGATGGAGTTACCGGCGTTTATGGCGTTGTCCTTGGCGTTGTTCATCTTCGTTTGGATGTTGCTTTGTATTGCCTGGAAGGCGCTACCGGCTTGCGACTTCGCCGCGTCCCAATCCCCGTTCATGGCCGCTTTCAAGGCGTTTGAAGCGGCAGAGCCGACGATTTGCCCGGTGTTCATGTCCGTTTGAATCGAATCCTTGATAGCGCCGAATTTTTCCGATGCTGCGGATTTCAGGTTTTCCCAAGCATCAGACGCGTTAGACCTCAAGCCTTCCCAAGCATCGGATGCGCCTTGTCTTATGCCCTCGAATTTCTCGCCAAGGCTGTTTTTGACCTCTTCTGCCTTGCCTGTTATGCCGTCCCAAATCCCAGACCAGAATTCCGGCACGCCTGCGAAGAAATCCTGCACGCCTTGCCACTTTTCGGAAATCCATCCAGTGAAGCCAGCCCAAAGCTGCTTGCCCGTCTCTGTTTGCGTGAAGAACCACGTAAGGCCAGCGACAGCAGCCGCGACGGCGGCAACGCCAAGCAAGATGGGGTTTGCCGCAATCAAGCCGGTGAACGAAGTCCAGCCGGTAGAGAGCTTGCCGCCAAGGGTCGATGCCAAGCCGCCCGCCTTCTCGGCGATGCCGCCGAAGCCTGTTGCCGCCGTGCTTATAGCGCCGCCGCCGTCGCCGAACTTGCCCGCGAGGGAAGCGAAACCGCCCGCAACGTCCTTGAACGTCTGGCCGATCTCAACGCCTTTTTGGAGCGTCTTGCCGATGCCGGTTGTAAGACCGCCGAACGCGACCGTCCCCAAAGCAACATTGGCGGCCATGTCCTGCTGCTCAGGCGTTAGGGACTTGTACCAGTCCGAAACGCCCTCAAGCGCTGGCGTTACTTTCTCAAGCAAGGTCGTTCCAAGCTCAAGCGCCTTTTCCTTGAACGGCATCGCCGCTTCTCCGGCTTCGGCCATCTTCTGGTTAAGCTCGGCTTGCGCTTCGCGCGCGTCGAGCATCGTTTTATTGGTTTCCTGGTACGTCTCGCCGATGTTGCCGTAAAGGCCATCGAGCGTCTGCGTGATAAGCGAAGAGCGCTCTTGCTCGTCACCGCAGGCGGCAAGCGCCGCGTTGAAAGCGTCCTCTTTGGTAGCGCCCTGGTCTATCTGGTCGTTGAAAGCCTGCTGCGCCGCCTGGTTGCCCGAAAGCGCGGCGCTCCACTGCTCGTTGCTGGCCGTAGCCCAGTTGAGAGCATCGGCAAGGCCGCCGGTGACGGTGCCGGTGTGCGCCGTTTCCTGAGACGCTTCAACGAGGTTTTCGAGCGGCAGCGCATCGCCGAACTTGGAAAACGAGCCTGCGGCGATGTTGTTCCACTTGTCCAACTCCTGCTGGTTGGTGGTCAGGCGCGACAGGTTCTGCGCCGCTTCGGTCGCGGTGTCCTCTTCGCCAAGCAGCTTGTAAAACAGCGTGTAAGAGCTTCGCGCCTGCTCTGACGTTCCGCCAGCATCCTTCCATGCAGCGTCCAGCTGGTGCGTCTGCTCGATCTGCTCTTCCTGGCTGCTGGCAAGCCCGACAAGCGCGGTTGCCGCGCCGGTGACGGTGCCAGTGATTGTCTTTCCGGCAGTCTCAAGACCTTTGCCCGCCTTTTCCAGCTTGTCGCTGTTGTCCTGGATGGTCTGTCCGAACTGGTAAAGATTGCCCTTCGATGCCTGGGCTTCGCGACCGACGCTTTTGAGATCGTCGGAATAACTCTCAAGCTGGTTTTCGCAAATAGCAATCTGAGCCTTAAGGCTAGAGTACTGCGCTTCCTCGCGCTCGGTCAGCGTCGCGCCGCTGCGCTTCTTCTCGTCGAGCGTCGCAAGCGCGGACTTGTAGGCATCGAGCTTCGTTTTCGTCTCGCCGTAGGCGCGATTGAGAAGCTTTTCCTTCTCGACGAGCAAATCGGTGTTGCCGGGGTCGAATTTCAAGGCGCGGTTGATGTCCTTCAACGCGCCCTGCGTGTCCTTTGCCGTGCTCTGCACGCTCTTCAACGCGCCCTGCAACTCGGTCGTATCGCCGCCGAACTTGAGTGTCAGACCTTTGTACGTGACAGCCACGGTTTCACCTCTTTTCGATTGTCAATGAAAGAAATGAGCGCATAGAACAGCGCACCGGCAAAGGTGCGCTGGCGCTTTACGCTCACAGGCCAGCCCAGAAGGCCGCTTCGCCCTGCCGCGCCTGCTCGTCATCCTCGGCATACGCCACGGCATCGTTAACGAAGCTGTATATCTCAAGCAGGTTCTGCACCTGCGCATAGGACAGCGCGTGCAAGTCTTGGATGCTCAAGCCCGCCTGCTGGCAAGAGTAGATATAGAGCGCGTCGCAGCTACTTTCCAGCTCCGGCGGAAGCGGCGGCATCGGATGCTTCGGCGGTCGCGGCTTCCACGTCCGCTTTTGCGTTCGGAAAGTAGTTGTCCTTGATGATCTGCATCACGTCGGATGCCCAACCGCCTTCGCGCTCAAGGTCGAATTCCGATTGCGGGAAGCTGCAAACCCAATCGTCAAAGGACTTGCCAAGGTCGGTCTTTTCCTTCGCTGTCGCGTTGTACGTCTTCGCGCACGCGTAGAAAATCTCAAGCAGCGGCACGATTGGCGGCATGTTCGACGTTGCCGAAACCTCAAGAACCATGGAAACGGCTTCGTTGATGTCCTTCGGTCTGCGGCTCCCGTCCTTTCGCTCAACGAAGAACTCGCGCGAGTATGCGATAGGGGTGAAGGCGTTGCAAGCGACGGGGTACTTAACGCCGCCGACCTCGATGATTCCGCCGTCCATTACGCGGCCTCGGTCTTAGGCTTGACGGCGGTATCGACCTGCTCGAAGAACTTGTCGTAATCAGCGATGTCGCTATACGTGTCGATGTAGCAGCCGCGCCATCCGGTCGGCAGCGTGACGGGGCGGAACGTAAGCTCGTAATCAATCTGCGTGATGTCGGGCTTGTCCTCAAGCGTCTTCGCATCGACGGACGCGGGCTTGCTGGTGCACTTGTAGATGCAGCGGCGCTTTCCGACGGCGTGGCCGGGCTGCTCGCACATGAAGGCGAACGGCTTAGGGGTTTTGCCGGACGTTGCCAGCACGCGGCCTTTCTCGTCGATGTCGAAGCCGTTGATGTCGGCCAGAAGCTCGCGCAGCTCCGGCGTGCTCTCGATGTCGTAGAGCGACCACGTGATAGAGCCGCCGTTGTCCTGGTACTTTTCGAGCCAAGGTTCATTATCGCCGTAGCTCGTAGCCTGCTCGATGGACGGCTCGATCTTGATTTCGACCGTGCCGGGGATATGGATTGGCTTCTCATACTCGAACGTATCCTCGTCTGTGAAACGCGCGACGTGCGCGTTCTTCACGCCGAAGAACCCATTTCGTGCCATGTCTGCTCCTATCTTTTATTCGGTAACGTCGATTTCGTAAGCCGTTTCGATAAGCTCGTCGTTGTCGAGCGACGTTACCGTCTTGCTGTAATTGAACTCTGCGGCATCAAGCGCCGCTTCGAATCGCTTCTCAAGCGCATAATCGCGCTCGCGCACGTAAAGCGCCACATCGTAAGGCATCCAGCGACACCAGCCCACGTTGTCGGCACTCACGCCCTCGCCGTAACCGGCTTCGATGTCGATATACGGCGGCGCTGGAAACCCGCCGTCGCGGAAACCGCCGTTAGCCCACGGCAGGCCGAACGCGTCAAGCAGCTTCGCCAGGTCTTTAAGGCTGTTCATTGCGCCCCCTTCGAAAACTCGGCGGCAACCTCCTTGTAAACTCCTTCGATGACGTGATCGCCCTCGACCTTGCCGGGATAGCTGCCGTGCTGGTTTTTGATAGCGTGGCCGTTTTCGAGCAGGTGCGTAAGCTGGTATTGCTTGTTGTGGACAACGCAGGTCGTGCCCGTCGCTTCGGTCTTCACGTCGGCAGACCAGCCCTTTGCGTAGCTTCCGCCGTGGCGCTTCTTCTTTCTGCTGCGCTCCTTGAGCAGGCGAACGGCCTTGTTGCCAGCGGCTTTGACGTTGCCTTGCAAGACCTCTTCGTTGTCCTCGATTACCTCTTCGATGCTGTTCACGATGATCGATTCCAGCTGGTCAATCTTTATCCCGCTCACCGGTTGCCTACTTTCTCGACGAGGGTTAGGCGCACGTCATCGACGTTCGCAACTACTGCCGAATCGACGGCGTATCGAATGCCGCCGAACTCGCAGAGCTTTTCTCCGCTGTAAGCGCACGCGCGAACCGTGATGACGGCCTGCGGCTTAACTCCTGCTTGCGCGGCTGTGTAATAGGCTGCTTGGCTGATGCTGTACACGTTGCACGGCACGCGGC
>OOBJ01001118.1_pt1 | contig 17585 bp, 11 predicted proteins | sample 1671331 | NCBI WGS metagenome assembly OOBJ01 (sample SAMN06348145, study PRJEB24527) | human gut metagenome | biome: human gut; feature: ankylosing spondylitis patient; material: feces | host: Homo sapiens | place: China | collected 2015-10 | reverse complement strand
TGGCGCACAAAAAGGCGAGGAAAAATTCCCTCGCCTTTTTGCTGCATATTCGAAGTTTAGTGGAGCTTTCGATATTCCTTCTCATAGTCGCGCCCCATGTTGCGGCTGTGCTTGGCGCAGTAGGCTTCGGAGATTTCCTGCGGGGTGACACCGTAGCGCAGCAGGGTGTCGAAGTAGTACATCAGCACGTCGCTGAGCTCCTCCACAAAGTGGCTGCGGACAGCCGGGTCCTGCATGATGTCCTCGCTGCCCTTCTTCTTGATGATGGCGATGACCTCGCCGACCTCCTCCATCATCCACAGGATGAAGTTTTTGCCGTACGCCGGCTCCATCGGGGACCAGCTATCCCTGTGCTTTTCCCACAGGGCGGTCTGCATCTGCATCATCCGCTCGATGGAAAGGCTCTGAGGACAGCGCAGCTTCTGGAACAGAAAGGACCGCCCGCCGTTGGGGTGGCCAATTGCCTTTACAAAGAAAAAGCCGCACTTTTTGGTGTAGAAGTGGTGGTTGCGGGTCGAGTAGTCCGGCGTCTGCACAAGCCACTCCTCCGCCTGCGGGAAGGTCCCCTCGATCTGCTGCCAGACCTGCTGGCCCAACCCCTGGTTGTGGAGGGCGGGGTCGAGAAAGAACAGCTCCAGCGTGCACTGGGCCGCCTGCTGGCGCACCGTCCACGCGCCGATGACGCTGCCGTCGAGCAAAACCTTCCGGCAGGTGAGGGCAGGGTCAGCAAGCTGCCGCAGCAGCAGCGAGCCGTCGTCATAGCCGCGCGGGCCGTCGTGTTCGACGCCGGTATGGATTTTGCTGTCGTCGTCGAAGGCGGCAGCCATGATGGGGGTCAGGGCGGCGATGTCCTGCTTAGTCAGGGGAGGGGATTGCAGCATGCGGGGATTCCTCCTTCGGTGAAGATATAAAAAAGACCCGAAACCGGACAGTTTCGGGTCTTGGTATAGTCGATTAGTCGCCGACGTATGGCAGGAAAGCCAGATGACGGGCGCGCTTTACAGCGACAGTCAGCTGTCTCTGATGACGAGCGCAGGTACCGGTTACGCGCCGCGGAATGATCTTTGCGCGGTCGGACAGGTATCTTCTCAGTCTCGGTACATCCTTGTAATCGATGTGTTCGATTTTATCCATGCAGAACGCGCAGACTTTCTTTCTGCTCTTTCTGTTGCGTCTGTCGGTTCTTTCAACTCTCTCTTTTTCCATTGAGCTTAACCTCCTTGATTTTTTCAAAAGTCATAAATACAAATACCGTTGGGGTGATGGATCGTTAGAACGGCAGATCCTCTTCGTCGTCGCTGACCTCCTCAAAGTCCTCCGCAGCGCCGCTGGAATAACCAAAGCTGGACGCGGTGGAAGCTGGGGCGGAATAGCTGTCGGAAGCGTGTCCTCCCGCATAGGAGGAACGGGCCGGTGGCGGCGGACCAAAATCGTCCGGAGCGGTGGGAGCGGAAGCGGAAGTGGCGTTTTTGCTGTCGGCAAAGTACGCCTGGTCAACCACGACCTCCACAGCCTGCCGCTTGTTCTCGTTGCGGTCCACATAGTTGCGCACCTGCAGGGAACCCTCTACGGCCATCAGTCTGCCTTTGGAAAAATATCTGCTGATAAATTCCGCAGTCTGACGCCATGCAACACAGTTGATGAAGTCTGTCTGACGGTCCGCGCCCTTGCCGTAATTTCTGTCCACAGCAAGCGAAAAAGAAGTGACCGAAAGGTCGGAGTTTGTTTTTTTCAGCTCCGGGTCCGCGGTCAGCCTTCCCATTAAAATTACACGGTTCAGCATGATAAATCCTCCTTAGTCCTCTTTCTTAACGATCAGGGAACGAAGAACGCCGTCGGTGATTTTGTAGTTACGGTCAAGCTCTGCCGGGAACTCTGGAGCGCTGGTGAAGGTGGCGAATACATAGTAGCCCTCGACCTCGTCCTGGATCGGGTAAGCCAGTCTGCGTTTGCCCCACTCTTCTACGGTTTCCAGTGTGCCATGTTTTTCGATCAAAGCGGTGAATTTCTCTACCAGGGCTTTGACAGCTTCGTCACCGTTTTTGGTGTTGAAGATCATGACGGTTTCATACTTGTCATTCAGTTTTGCCATTGTAAAAGCACCTCCTTTTGGACTTAAGGCCCTGCCGGTTATGCAGGGCAAGGTTTGCCCCTTTCCGCAAGCCGGAAGAATCGCGGTTCGCCGGACGGACAACGTGAAAATTATACCAAAACAAGCTTTCTTTTGTCAAGGGCCGGTTCGGCAAAAGGGGCCTTGTCCCGCCTTTTTTGGAGAAGTAGACAAAGACGGGGAGAAAGTAGGGCGCCTTTCTTGGGAATTAGCCCTGCATCCAGTCCTTGCAGCAGTCCACCCAGGCAAGGCTGTGGGAGAGTTCTGCCAGCTCGTCCGGGGTCAGGCGGACGGCGCTGTGGGCGTCCCCGGCGGCGGGATAGACTGCCGAAAAACGCCGCAGCGAGATGTCCAGATAGACTTTGACCCCCGGCAGGAGTGCAAAGGGGCAGACCCCGCCCGGCGCGTGGCCCACCGCATTTTCCACCTCGGCGGCGGGGATCATCTTGGCCTTTTCGTGGAAAAGAGCCTTAAATTTGGGGTTGTCGATGCGGGCATCCCCGGCGGCGACGATCAGCACCGGCTCCCCCTGCACCCGGAAGGAGAGGGTCTTGGCGATCTGACAGGGCGCGCAGCCGACGGCAGCGGCGGCCTGCTCGACGGTGGCGCTGGACTGCTCAAAATGCAGCACGCGGTCGGAGAGCTGGTTCTGTGAAAAATATTGCTTTACCTGTTCATAAGACATTTTATTCACCTTGTGTCGAAAGAACTAGAGCAGCACCATCATCACGGTGCCGGAGAGGAAGGTCAGGCCCAGCAGCAGCGCCAGCACCACAAAGACCGCCAGCGCGCTCACCCCGCCGACCGAGGAGAGGGTCTGGTAGTACTCGTTCTCGCTGCCGCCCGAGGAGAGGCCGCGCAGCTTCTCAATCTTCTGGCGGCAGTGCTTGTAGTAGAAGTGGTTGGCGGTGAAGCCGACAAAGACGGCCAGCCCCAGCCGCGCGTAGGTCAGCAGCTGGGAAAGGATCTGCAGCCCCTCCAGCCCGGTGAAGTCATACTGCAGCGAGGTCACCAGCATCGGGTCGGCGATGGTCTGCCGCAGCATGTGGAACGAGAGGATGAGCGAGGGGATGTTGGTCAGCAGATAAATCCCCAGCAGGATCGAGCCGATTTTATACATTTTGCGGTAGAAAAAGTAGAGAAAACCGAACAGGAAAGAGGACCAGTTGAAGATCTTTGCTTTGGCCCGCTGGGAAAAAATCTTGAACACCCGCAGGAAATAGATGTAGTTCTGACGGACGATGAAGATAAAGTCCTTGGCAGGAATGCCGTCGAGCTCGTCGTCAGCATAGATGGCCTCGAACATATCCGCAAAGCCGGTGTCCGATACCTCCTCCCCCTCAAAGGGATTTTCCACCACCGGCCGGTCGGCGCGGGGGGCCTGGTGCAGCGGGAAGCGGCAGTTGGGGCAGAACTGGTCCTCCTCGTGGCAGAAAAGCCCGCAGTTGGGGCAGATGATGTTGCCGTTCTGGTCGGGCTGCACGCCGTCCCTCTGCGCCTGATGCTGGGGGCGCTGGTCGTTGGGGTTCTGCCAGCTCAAGCCCTCCTGGTGCAGCTGATCCTGCAGGGCGCAGTGGCCCAGACTTTTATAACATTCCCGGTGGTGGGGCGCGCCGCACTCCGGACAGACGACAATGTCGTCGCCCTCCTGGAACGGCTTGCCGCAGACCGGACAGCAAACGCCTTGATAATTCATTACATTCAACCTTTCCAAATAAAGAGAGTGTCGTTTTGTTATTTGTATTATAATAGTATACTACAGCCGGGCGGAAAAATCTAGGAGCGCGGGCAAGAATTCATCGGGAATTTAAAGAATTTGCCGAAAGGACAGAGCGGGCTTTACATTTTGGCCGCAGTCTACTATAATAAAAGATAAAAGCTGTCCGGTATGGAAGAAGGGAAGAGGCGCTGTGTGACCAAAAGTTCTCTGCGAATCGAATAAAATATAACGGAAAACAGGAGGAAGCAACGATGCTTCAGTTAGAAGAATTAAAACAGGCGCTGTTCGCACAGCAGCCCAAAATCCAGGACCTGCGCGAGGCGCTGGGATGCGACCGGCTGCTGGAGGAGAAGAAAAAGCTGGACGAGGAGGCCGCCAGTCCGGACTTTTGGAACGACATGGAAAACACCAGGCGGGTCCTCAAGGAGCAGAAGGTGGTCAACGAAAAGCTGGATTCTTACAACAGTCTGGTCAGCATGTTCGAGGACGCCCAGACGATGGTGGAGCTGGCAGGCGAAGAAGAATTTGGCAGCGAGGAGGAGCAGGAGGCTTTTCTGCGGGACATCCGCGACAACCTCAAGGAGATCGACGCCCGCATCGAGGAGGAGAAGCTCTCGGCGCTGCTGTCCGGGGAGTTTGACTCCAACAACGCCATCCTGACCTTCCACGCGGGCGCGGGCGGCACCGAGGCCCAGGACTGGGTGCAGATGCTCTACCGCATGTACGCCCGCTGGTCGGAGCGCCACCACTTCAAGGTCAAGGTGCTGGACTATCTGGCCGGGGAGGAAGCGGGCATCAAGAGCGCGTCGATCCTCATCACCGGCACCAACGCCTACGGCTTTTTGAAGTCGGAGAACGGCGTCCACCGGCTGGTGCGCATCTCGCCGTTTGACGCCTCCGGCCGCCGTCAGACCTCCTTTGCCTCGCTGGAGGTGATGCCCGAGATCGACGACGACTACGACATCGAGATCAACCCCGCCGACCTGAAGATCGACACCTACCGCTCCGGCGGCGCGGGCGGCCAGCACGTCAACAAGACCGAGTCGGCCATCCGCATCACCCACATCCCCACCGGCGTCATCGTGGCCTGCCAGAACGAGCGCAGCCAGCACCAGAACCGCGAGGTGGCGATGAAGATGCTCAAATCGAAGTTGGTCAAGATCAAGGAGCGCGAACACCTCAAGCGCATCGAGGACATCAAGGGCGAGCAGCAGCAGATCGGCTGGGGCTCCCAGATCCGTTCCTACGTCTTTATGCCGTACACGCTGGTTAAGGACCACCGCACGGGCTACGAGACCGGCAACATCAACGCGGTGATGGACGGCGAGATCGACCCCTTTATCAACGCCTACCTCAAGGCCGCGTCGCAGGGGGAAATTTAACCAAAGAGGAGGATGGCGATGACGGCGGTCTACCTGGTGCGCCACGCACAGCCGGTCTATCAGGGGTATCAGGAGACCCCGGAGCTGGCGCCGCTGAGCGAGAAGGGCCGCGCGGACAGCGAGCGGCTGGCGGACTTTCTGCAGGGGAAGGGGATCGAGCAAATCTATTCCAGCCCCTACCCGCGGGCGGTGCAGACGCTGGAGCCGCTGGCCCGGCGGCTGGGTCTGCCCATTGAGCTGGAGCCGGACCTGCGCGAGCGCACCGTCGGCAGCTGGGTGGAGGATTTTTCGGCCTTTGCCCGGCGGCAGTGGGAAGATTTTGATTACCGCCTGGCGCAGGGGGAGAGCCTGCGGCAGGTGCAGCAGCGGGCGGTGCCCGCGATGGAGCGATTGGTGCAGTGCAGCGAGGGCAAAACCATCGCCGCCGGCGGACACGGGACAGCCATCAGCGTGCTGCTCCATTCTTTTAGCAAAGGCGGGTTTGGCTATTCCGACTTCTGCCGCATCCGGGAAAAGACGCCCTGGGTGGTGCGCCTGACCTTTGCGGGGAGCGAATGTGTGGCGGTGGAGGAAGTGTGGGAAGAAGGATAGCGCGAAACTTCCTGCCAATATAAAGAAAAGTGTAAGAGGGCTGCCCGGCGGGGGCGGCCCTTTTTCTTTTACAAAAAAAGTTTTTTCTCCTGCATCAATCAGGCTGGAAAATGACACCAGTATGATAGAGGGAAGATTTGGGGGCCGCCGCAGCGGCGAAGCTCCCTTCAAAACAAAGCTTGTCTGCAAATTTTTTTAGCAGGGTGTAACAAATTGGCCCTGTTTGTCGTCTTATAAACAAGAGGAGAAATTTATGACTGACTGTTTTCAGATAAGCCCTCGCTTCAAGGAGAAAGGAGCGTAAACCATGAAACAAAAGCACAACCTGTTTTCCAAAACCATTGCACTGGCGATGGCGATCCTGATTGCGTCCACGACGCTCACCGGATGCAGCTGGTTCAGCTCCCGCCAGGATGAGTCCTCCCAGGAGGTGGTGCTGGAAGCGCCCGAACCGGACGCCCAGGATCCGGGAGAGGACATTGTGGACGACTCTGAGGTGACGGCGGACGAGGACCCGACCATCCAGAGCGACGAGGAAGAAAATGTGGTGGAGGAGCCGGACACCACGACCACCGGTTCCAAGCCTGACACGACCACCACCGAAACCACCGGCACTGCCTCCGGTTCGACGACCACCACCCAGACGGTTGTGGTCACCACCCCGCAGCAGACAGCCGCCCCGACAAACACTAACAAGACAAACAGCAGCTCGAGCAGCTCGAACACCTCCAAGACTTCGAGCGCAACGAAGCCCACCGGCACCACCTCGCGCCAGCAAAGCTCCCAGAACACGACGGCGGTTTATCAGCCGGTCGGCAGCAAGCCGGTCGAGAAAAGCGCCGCAAAGCAGCTGGCACAGCCCACCGGCGGCGCGCCCACCCCGAAGAAGAACACCAGCTACCCCAGCGCGCGTTTTTCGCAGAAGGGCACCTACAGCGAGTCCAAGGTCTACCAGGACGGCTACATCGACACCGGCTCGGTGACCATCGCCAACAAGACCTTTGTCGGCAGCCTGTACATCAAGGTTCCGTCCGGCACCGTCACCCTGAAGAATGTGGACATCCAGGGCACCCTCTATGTCCACAGCGGCAGCGACTGGGTCAAGCTCTATGACGTCAACGCCTCCAAGCTGGAGGTAGAGAGCAAGGACACCTCCCGCGTCTTTGCTTCCCGCGACACCGAGCTTTCCAACGTCAGCATCAAGAGCGAGACCATCCTGGAGGAGGGCGGCATGTTCTCGAACAGCCGGGGCTTCACCAACGTCACCGTCAACGCCCCGAAGGGCACCACCCTGACGATGAAGAATTTGGCGCTCAACCTTTTGACCACCCGCTCCGACTGCGACGTCGTGTATGACGACGACACCATCATCAACTACGTCTACAACTACGCCCCCACCGACCTGTACGGCTACGGGCAGATCAACCGCCTGTACTGCTACAGCAACGGGGTTTACTACGACGCTAAGCCCCTGTATATCGAGACCGGGCGCGGCTATGCCACACCGTCCAAGCGAATCTACTCCGGCGGCTCCGGATCGTCCGACCAGACCAAGAAGGTCACACTGTACGACATCGCCAACCAGTATCTGGACATCGGCGAAAAGAAGATTGTCGGCATCGACCACAACGGCAGCTCGCTGCGGGTGACCACCAGCAACGCCAGCGTGGCGAAAGTGACCTACTCCACCGCCAAGAGCCACATCACCATGACCGGCGTCAAGCCGGGCCGGGCGACCATCAAGGTCACCTCCTCCCGCACCGGTTATGAGAGCAGCACCATCTCGTTTGACATCATCGTGCGCGACAACACCACCCAGACGGTGCAGCTGTCGGGCATCTCGAACAAATATATGGATGAGGGTGACGTGCGCTATGTCAACGTCAACACCAACGCCAGCCGCATCACCCTCACCAACTCCAACTCCCGTGTGGCCGAGGTGACGGCGGACGGCTTCCAGCTGAAGATCCGCGCCAGAAACGCCGGCACCACCACCGTCAAGGTCACCGCCTCCCGCTCCGGACAGATTTCCAAGAGCACAACCTTTAAGGTTATCGTCAGCGGGAACAGCAGCGGCAGCGAGGACAAAGTGATTATCCGCAAGATCAGCGATCAGATTATGAACCGCGGCAACGAGCGGATCATCAACGTCAACACCGACGGCAGCTCGATTAAGGCAAGCAGCAGCAACAGCAGCGTTGCCAGAGTCAGCACCCGCCGGGATGACACGCTGATTATCGAAGCGGTCGGTACCGGCACAGCCCGCATCACCGTCACCGCCTCCCGCCGCGGATACCGCGACGCGACCACCAGCTTTTATGTCGACGTCAATGGAAAGACCATCTCCGCCCCGACCGTCTACATGAACTACCCCAACGGGGCCAGCTACACAAACGGCAGCTGGAGCAACCAGAACATCACCTTCAACCTGACCGGCTACAGCAGCGGCCGGACCGCCTACTCCTATGAGCGTCCGGCGGGCGGCAGCTCCTCCCAGTGGGGCAACCGCAGAGAGCTTGCAAACGGCACCCTGACCATCAGCGCCGAAGGGCAGAAGGACTACTACTTCTTCACCCGCGGCAGCTCCGGTGACAGCGAGGCCACAAGAGTGTATACGGTCAGGATTGATAAGACGAAGCCGGTTATCGACAGCGCTTCCGTCCAGAACAACACTCTGAGCCTTCGGGTTTCCGATGCGCTGTCCGGCGTGGCGAATGTTGTGGTGCTTGACAGCAACAACACCCGGTATACACCGGTCTATGCGAACGGCACCTATACCTTTACGCCAGCGGCAGCAGGCAACTACCGGGCGGTTGTCACCGACTATGCGGGCAACTCGGTTACCTCCAATACCTATAGCATGCCGGGCACAACGCAGCCGGATACCGACAAACCGGTTATTACCCTTGAAAGCGTTAACCAGTCCAGCTGGCACAAAGATGCTCCAATAGTCAAATTTAAGGTGACCGATAACGGCGCCATCAAGGAGGTCAAGGTCAACAACACAACATTGACAGTAGGTGCTGATGGATTCTATGCTTTCTCTGCCAATGAAGAGGGAAATCCGGCTTCTTACCAAATTACTGCGACAGATGCCAACGGCAACACGGCCACACAGCAAGTGACGATTTACCTCGATATGACTGTGCCTACGGTAACTGCCAAGGTTGACGATAACAACCAGACGAAGGTTATCATCACGGCAACGGATACTCTATCCAGCATCGCCAAAGTCGAGGCAAATGCTACGGATGGAACTCCTGCTTCGGTGACAAAAGAGACAAACGGGACTTACACCTTCACCGGCACAGCAGGCAAGACCTACATGGTCACTGCCATGGATGGTGCGGGCAACACAACTCAGAAAGATGTCCGGATTCCGCAGGATACCACAACCACCCCGCAGCCGCCCGCACAGGGCACCATCACCCTGAGCAAAATCTCTGTCTCGGATGAAAGCGGCATCGCGCAGAGCAAGACCATCAGCTTCCAGATCGAGCAGAACCTGCAGCCGGGCGAGACGTTAAACGTCACCGTCCAGAAGCAGGGCGGCGCACAGCTGAACGCCGCAGCTACCCAGTCCGGGAACATGACTAACTACAGCGTCGAGGTCAGCGAGAACGGCACCTATGAGGTGACCGCGACCATCAGCAAGGACAATGTGGTGCTCGATACCAAGAAAGAAAGCATTCCGGTTGCAGGAATCGACAACGAGAAGCCGGTAATCGATTCTATCGAGCAGACGGAAGAAAAAGATGGATCCAAGATTTCCTTTAAAGTGACGGATGCAAATGCAGTGAACGTTCTGTTTAACGGAACAACAATTGCTGCAAATGCAGACGGCAGCTACAGCGTGACCGGAATCCCGGCGGGAGACTATACCATCGCCGCCACCGACGTGGCCGGCAACACCGCCACCCAGAAGGTAACGGTGACCGAGAAGCAGCAGGCCCCGACCGTCACCGTTCCGAGCAACACGGTCAGCAGCGCCGACGGCCAGACCGCAACCACCACCATCACCGTCGACCCGCACGGCAGCAGCGTTTCTGCCGTTGAGCCGAAGGAGAGCGGCGCGCGGGTCACCAGGACCGCTGAAAACCAGTACCAGTTTACCGCAACCGCCAACGGCAGCTACACCGTTGAAGTCACCACAGCGGATAACCTCTCCGCCAGCGTGGCCCTGCAGGTAACCGGCATCCAGGAAAAGACCAACGAGCCGCCGGTCATCCAGCTCGGCGAGCAGCAGCTCAATGCGGCGATGACCGAGGTCGCCATCCCGGTCACCGTCTCCGATCCGGACGGCAATGCGGCGGATGTCAAACTCACCGCCAGCGGCGGCTCCCTGACCGGGGAGGGCGGCAGCTATACCTTCACCGCCACCGCCAACGGCAGCTACACCTTCACCGCGGTTGACAAGGACGGCAACCAGGCCACCGCCAATGCCTATGTGGAGAAGATTATCGGCAACATAGCGCCGGCAATCCGCGCGGGACAGCCGCAGGTGAGCGCCGGCACCGCGACCGCAATCATCACCGCCGACCCGAACGGCGGCGCGGCCATCACCTCGGTGACCGGCAGCGAGGGCTGCACCGTTGCCCCACAGGGGGACGGCAGCTACCTGCTGACCACCAGCGCTAACGGCACCTACACCGTCACCGCGACCAACGCGCTGGGCAAGACCGCCCAGACCACCGTCACCGTCAGCGGCATCGACAACACCCCGCCGGCCATCGGCGAGCCGACAGTCAGCTACAGCGAGGACCGCAAAACCGCCACCGTCAGCCTGAGCGTTACCGATGAGGGCGGCGTGGCAAGCGTCACCTTCGCCGGCATCGAGATGAGCGCCAGCGGCGGAAGCTATCAGGCTTCGGTTAGCCAGAACGGCAGCTACACCGTCGTAGCGGTCGACCAAGCGGGCAACCAGCAGTCCGCCACTGTCCAGGTGAGCGGCATCGACCTGACCCCGCCGTCCATCCAGGTGACCAGCGCGAACAACAGCTGGCAGAAATCTCAGACGGTCACCTTCTCGGTCACCGATGAAAACAGCGGAGTCAGCACCGTGCAGGTGACCAAGGACGGTGCGCCGGTTGCCTACACCGAGAGCAGCGGCTATCAGTTTGTCGCCGCAGCCAACGGCACCTATGTGATTGCCGCCACCGACAAGGCGGGCAACCAGAGCACCCAGAGCGTCACCATCACCATGGTGGACGCCACCGCTCCGGCAGCGCCGTTGCTGACAAACGGCGGCAAACCGGTCAACGCCTATAACGGCAAAGCAGACAGCGTCTACAAGACCGACGCCACCAGCTTTGCGGTCAGCTACCAGAAGGCTGCGGAGGGGGAGAGCCCCGTCACCGTCAAGGCCAAGGTGGACAGCGGCGAATACACCGCCCTCTCCGCCGACGCGCCCAAGGTGACCCTGACCGCAGGCACCCACACCGTTAAGATCAAGACGGTAGACGCGGCGGGCAACGAGAGCGCCGAAGTGACCTACCAGATCAGCGTTCAGACAAAGCAGGCCTCCGAGCAGACCGGCACCGAAAAACCGGAGACTTCCGACAAACAGCAAGAGGAGACGCAGGAACAGCCAAAGGAGAAGCAGTCAGCCGAATCCTTTGCCGATCCGCTTCCGCAGGAATAACAGCCTTTATACAGAGGGCCCCGCAAGAGGGAAAGCGCCGCGGCGCTTTCCCTCTTTTGCTGAGTGGGTTTTACGAGAATAGCGAATCGGTTTTGCAGAAAATGAACTTTTTTTGTCAGTGCGCAAAAGGTTTTGCAAACTTTTTGAAAAGAGTTTGTCATTTTTGTAAAAATATGTTATGATGAAGGTGACTGTTAAAAAGCCCACGACAGAAAAGCGTTGACACTCGATAGGGGAATGGCAGCTTTTGCGGGCAGCATATAATTTGGAAAACAGCTTGCCCGGCAACCTTTTGACATCAATATTTTTAGGAGAGATGCGTTTATGAAACAGCACAAGAGAAAACTGGCGCTGCTTGCGGCGGCCATCCTGGCCTGTTCGGCGGCGGGCTGCGCGGGGACGCAGAACCAATCTTCGGCGCAGTCACAAAGCCAGCTGTGGGTGGTGGACAACAGCGTCGATGTCCAGCAGGATTATGTGATGGAAAACCCCTCCGCCATCGGGGATCTGACCACGCCGGTGCGGGTCATCTCCAAGGAGGAGCAGGCCGCCTCCCAGCACGCTGAGCAGCCGGACGAGGTGCGCGCCATCTGGCTGTCCTACCTCGATTTAAAGCCGATGCTGCTGAACAGCGACGACAGCAGCGTGGGTCAGGAGCAGTTTACCAAGAACATCGAGCAGGCCTTCGACAATGTGAAGGCCCTCGGGCTCAACACCGTCATCGCCCAGGTGCGCCCCTTCAGCGACGCGCTGTATGAATCGGAGCTGTTCCCCTGGTCCTATCTGGCCGGCGGGGAGGAGGGGATAGACCCCGGCTTTGACCCGCTGGAGATTATGGTGGAGGAGGCCCATGAGCGCGGCCTGCGGCTGGAGGCGTGGCTGAACCCTTACCGGGTGCGCAACAGCGCCACCAACGCCGAGCTCAGCGCCGAAAACCCCGCGACAGCGATGCTCAAGACCGGCGACGCCATCCAGTACAACGGCGCCATCACCTATAACCCCGCAAGCAAAAAGGCCCAGCAGCTGATTGTGGACGGGGTGCGGGAGATTGTGGAGAACTATGAGGTGGACGGCATCCACTTTGACGACTACTTCTACCCGACCACCGACGTGGCCTTCGACGCGGCCTCCTATGCCCAGTACCAGACCGGCGGCGGCACCATGAGTCTGACCGACTGGAGAAGGGAAAACGTCAACCAGCTGGTCAGGGCGGTGCATGCGGCGGTCAAGGAGACCGACCCGGAGGTGGTCTTTGGCATCAGCCCGCAGGGAAACATGGAGAACAACTACGACAAGCAGTTTATCGATGTGGAGGCGTGGCTGACCGAGGACGGCTATATCGACTACATCTGTCCACAGATTTATTTTGGATTTGACAACAGCACCTACCCCTATGCCGAGACGGTGGAGGCGTGGAGCGACCTGATCGAAAATGACGTGCAGCTGTACATCGGCCTTTCGCCGTACAAGATCGGCACCGAGGACACCTATGCAGGTTCCGGCCGCTGGGAGTGGGCCAACAGCGGGGACATCCTGGCCCGCCAGGTGGACACCGCACGCCAGGCCGAACACTACAAGGGCTTTTCGCTGTTCCGTTACGACTCGGTGTTCCAGCCACAGTCGGGCGTGAAGGCGGCTGTGCAGGAGGAGATCGACAGCCTCAAGCAGGTCTTGTAGGCAAAAAGCAGGACGTAAAAACAGGAGGCTATGGTTGTGACAACAAGAGAGCATAAAGAAAAGACGATTGTAGGGCCCCTGATTGGGGTCATCCTGGTCATCACCATCATCGCGGCCTTTGCGGTTGTGATCCTGCGCCAGACAGCGGCGCAGGCCCAGAAGGAAGAACAGACCGCCCAGGCGGTGCAGCAGGCAGAGCAGGCGCAGCTGCAAGCTCAGGCAGCGACGCGCTCACAGCCGCAGGAGGATGCGGTGGTGCCGGCGTCCAGCTTCCAGTTCCCGTCGGACATGAAGGCGGCAATGGTTGAGCCGGGGCGCGAGTTTCTGACCGTGCTGTCCGGAAACATCGAGCAGGCGGAGCTGGCGCTGTCCGGAGAGGAGCAGCAGCTGCAACAGCAGCAAACCCTCGACCCGCCGGAGATTGACGAGCAGCAGGTGCGCGACGAGATCGACCAGATGGTGCAGGACGCGGCGGAGCTGGGGCTGGACACCCTGTTTGTTTCGCTGGAAAACGCCTACGGCACCCTCTGGGAGTCGCCGGGCGTGATGACCTCCTTCGACGCGCTGGGCTATCTGTACGACAGCGCGCATCAGGCGGGGCTGTCGCTGTACGGCATCCATGACCTCTCCTTTGTGGTGGGGGGCAGCGGACGGATGAGCTACATCAGCGCGGTGGATGCGCAGACGCTGGACCAGTGTGCCGAGCAGACGAAGAACATCGTGTCGGGCAGCCAGCTGGACGGGCTGCTGCTGGACGGCTACCTCAACCCGGAAACCGACTACAGCTATGCGGCCTTTACCCAGACCGGGGCCAACGTCAGCATGGACACCTACATGACCGAGAGCACCACCCTGCTGGTTAAGACCGCCCGCGAGGCTGCGCAGGAGGCAAACACTTCGCTGCCGGTGGGGCTGGCGGTCAGCCCGGTGTGGGCCACCGCCGACGAGCAGGAGGGCGGCATTGATCTTGCCTACACCCAGACCTCGCTGGGGGCCTACCACGCCGACACCAAGGGGATGATCGAGCAGGGGCTGTGCGACTTTGTGGTGGTCAAAAACTACGGCGCCACCGCCAGCGAAACCCTGCCCTTTGAGCAGATTGCCGACTGGTGGAACGACACCCTCTCCCAGAGCGGCGTCGCTGCCCTGATGGGACATGCCTCCTCCCGGGCAGGGGTGTGGGAAAACGGCTGGGGGCCAAACTATGAGCTGGCGTCCCAGTGGGAGATTGCGCAGGGGGAAGAGGCCTTTTCGGGCAGCGTGTTTAACTCGCTGGAAACCCTGCTGCAGGACCCCAACTACACCACCTACTACCTGACCGAAGCCTGGACGCAGGCAGAGGAGGGGGCGGCAGAGGAGCAGACCTCCGACAGCGAGAGTCAGCCGCAGACCATGCAGACAGCTTCAGCGACGCAGGCGGAGCCTGCCGCCCAACCCGACCTCTACACCGTCGACGCGGGGCAGGCCCAGCAGGTGGAGGACGGGGAGAGCATCGGCTCCGGCAGCTATCAGGATTTGGCGGACAGCTATGCGGGGGCCAGCATCCTTGAGCAGATCAGCCCGGTGGGCAACCGCAGCGTGGCCCACGGCGACACCATCATCATCACCGCTGTGGCGCAGGAGGGCGCGCGGGTGACCGCTGAGGTCAACGGCGAGACCATCCAGCTTGCCGAGACAAACCGCTTGGCGGGCATCAGCGGGTACAGGCGCTATTCCGCCGAGTATGAGGTGGACGGCACGGGGATGACCTCCTCGGATATGGGCAACGTGGTGGTGACCGCCACGCTAAACGGCTCCAGCGACAGCCTGACCGGCGCCAAGCTGACCTTCCAGCTGGACAGCCTGCCCTCCTCCTCCGGCTCCTACGGCACCAGCAGCAACCCGCCGAGCGGCAGCAGCTCGAGCAGCAATAGCTCGAGCAACGGCTATGTGCGGCCGGAGCTGTCCACCTCCCCGACCAAAGCCATCGGGGATGGGACGCTGGTGCAGGTGGTGGCCGAGCAGGCCTGGACCTTCCCGGTCAACAAGAACAGCATCTATCCGGACACCGACTGCTACCCGCTGCCCTACGGCACGATGGACTATGTCACCGGCGAGATGGTCAGCATCAAGGACGGCAGCAAGTACCGGTACTACTACAAGCTGGCCTCGGGGCGGCGCGTCTACTGCGAGGATGTGGAGGCGGTGACCAGCGGGGTCTCGATTCGAAATAACCGCATCACCAACATGACGGTGCGGGCGACCGACGACTTCACCTATGTCATCCTGCAGTCGGACAACCCGGTCTCCTTCCTGCCGAGCTATTCGACCGGGCGCATCCGGTTCGAGTTCCAGAACACCAGCAGCACGCCGGGCGACCTTTCGCTCAGCCAGAACCCGCTGTTTTCCAGCGCGACCTGGAACGGCTCGACGCTGACGCTGGAGCTGCTGGACAACAACGGTTTCCTCGGCTACAAGGCCTACCACGAGAACGGCAACATCGTGCTGCGCTTTAATAACCCCACCGGCATCCAGGGAGCCCGCATCACCATCGACCCCGGACACGGCGGCAGCGATCCGGGCGTAGCGGACGACATCGACCCGGACTGGCCGGAGAAGCGCATCAACTGGGAGCTTGCCCAGGCGATCGCCGACGCGCTGGAGGAGAAGGGCGCTGAGGTCAACTTGCTCAACACCTACAATAACACCACCACCATGCAGAGCCGTCTGGCGCAGGCCAAAAACTTTGACTCCTCGCTGTTTTTGTGCATCCACACCAACTCATCGGAGGTCAACACCAGCGCGTCCGGGTCGGAGTGCTACTACTTCTACCCCTTCGCCAAAAAGCTGGCGGCGCAGATGTCCAGCGCGACCTCGGACGGGCTTTCCACCAGCGACCGCGGCGCCAAGCACGACGTCTTTTATGTCACCCGCGACCCGCAGATGGTGGGCATCCTCAGCGAGGTGGGCTTCCTGACCAACTCCACCGAGTACGGCAAGATGCAGCAGGATTCTTACCAGGAGAGCGTGGGCGAGGCGGTGGCGGACGCCATCGAGGAGTATCTCGAGGCCGCTGGCTCGGAATATGCCGGCCGCACCGGTACCCAGAGCACCGGCACGGCGCTGACTGCCTCCGACGGCCCGACCTTTAACGAGGACGCCGAGGACTCGACCGGCTACAACATCATCGGCGACCACATCTATGGCTCGTCCGGTTCGTCCAGTTCGTCCGGCTCATCGAACGATGACGATGAGGATGACGAGGACGAGGACAATACTTCCAGCTCCTCCGGCAGCTCGTCGAGCAGCAGCCGTCCGTCCGGGCCGGTCAGCGAGACGGTCATCGCCGAGGGACCGGGCACGGGCGACGTGCAGTACATCATCTTCACCGACCCGGAAAATAAGAAGCTGAACATGGAGGTCGGCGACGAGAAGCAGCTGGGCATCAAGCTGACCGGCGACTCCACCGTCACCCGCAAGTACACCACCAGCGACAAGTATGTGGCGACCATCGACGAGGACGGCGTGGTCCACGCGGTGGGCGCAGGCAGCTGCAAGATCACCGTGGTGGCAGGCGACCAGGGCGGCACCATCGACGTGCGGGTCACCGGCGACAGCTACAGCGCGTCCAACGACAGCGGCAGCGGCAATAGCCGCGGCAGCAACAGCAGCAACAGCGGCCGCGTGGAGGACGTCACCGGCAAGACGGTGGAGACCACCGGCATCACCATCAAGGCCAGCCGCAGCGCAGTGCACGCGGGCGAGTCGATGCAGCTGCAGGTGATCTTCTCCCCATCCAACGCGACGGGAGAGGACATCGAGTGGAGCATCACGCGCGGCAGCCTCTACGGCGAAGTAGACAACCGCGGGGTGTTTACCGGCATTGAGTCGGGGTTCTCGACGGTCAAGGCGGAGACTGCCGACGGCGAGCACAGCGCTACGCTTCGTATTGAAATTATCTAAGCGCCGCAGGGCGCAAGGGCCACGGGGGGGATGCCCCCGTGGCCCCCTTTTTTTCTCCCACTGGCGTGGGGGCCGGGGGCCGGGGCGGCAGCCGTGGCCCCTACGCTGATGCGAGGAGGGCTGGGGCCCTCCTCTGCACTCCTCCCATGGGTGGGCCTACCCGGCCCACACCCGGGGTTCCTTTCGTTTCACGACGAAAGGAACCAAAGGCGTGCCAGGGGCTGCCGCCCCTGGACCCTGCTGAGGGGGACGTTTCGCTCCCCCTGCGGTTCCCGCAACCCCCTCGATAGGGTTTCTACCACTCACCCAGCCGGATTTGCCACTTTAAGCGGGTGGGCAAATCGGTCTTTTTTTCTCCCCAAGCTACACCGGGGGTCACACCCCTTGCTGTCAATCCGTGGCGCGGCAGGTGGTTGTGTGGCTTGCGTGTTGCCCGGAGTTGCGCCCCTTTTTGGGGGGAGCGGCAACGCCGCTGGGGGGATGATAATGCCCCCCAAGGGGAGTACCCAGAGGGGGTGTCCC
>OOBJ01001114.1_pt1 | contig 17622 bp, 23 predicted proteins | sample 1671331 | NCBI WGS metagenome assembly OOBJ01 (sample SAMN06348145, study PRJEB24527) | human gut metagenome | biome: human gut; feature: ankylosing spondylitis patient; material: feces | host: Homo sapiens | place: China | collected 2015-10 | reverse complement strand
CGTTCCACTACTATTATCCCATGGGTGTCCATCCGCCGGGAGATTTGACGGTTACGCTCCAAGACTTGCAGGACACATTGCTGCACGATGCGGTCTACAATGGTCGGGATTCCAAGGGGGCGGGTTTTCCCGTTTGGTTTTGGGATCTCCACCCTGCGGACAGGGCGGGGGTGATAGCTCTTAAACTGCTTTTGAATCAGCGCCACATATTTTTCCTCGTTCAATTTGGCAAGGTCTTGTATGGTGCGCTTATCTACTCCTGCGGTACTGCTCCCTGTGTTTCCTTTGATTGTCCGATATGCCATTCTAATATTTTCCTCACTGGAAATGAGTTCCATAAGGCGAACAAACACTTTGCCTTTTAAGCTATCGGCATACAGACTGTCCAAAGTCTTTTGCAGGTCGTAATACTCCGCATAACGGATTTTGCTTCTCTTGGGTTTCTTCCGCTCCGAAGTCAACACAGGCATCCACTCCTTTTCAGCGGATTTTCTTTGTCATATTCGAAGCTGTGTTTATTGTGTTTTCAAATTTAACTGTTATCTCGACTTGAGGCTATCCCTCCATCATGTTTCCATGATTTCTACGGTACTGTGCCTCTACTCTCACTGGGATAAAGGGCGATTATGCATTCCCGCCCAGCGTTTCTCTGACTGCAACAGTCTCCACGCTCCCAGCTTTCCACGTTCCAACGGCCCTATCATTTCATGCTTTTAGGTGCTCCCTTTGAGCCTGTGTCCAGCTTTCGCCTTACTGCCTATAACAGTATATGGATTTTCATAAAAACGACTTTTACTCATCCACGGACACCCCGCTATGGCGGGTAGTGCCTTTCGACACATTCTGGGTTTAGACCCTTACATTCGGAAGTTCGTCAGTGTTCTGCACACATTCTCACCATGAGCATGAGACACCCGGCATATAGGCAACATCGTCCACCTCTGGACAGGTTTCGTATCATTGATTATGATGTACGGTTGCTCTCTGCCGACTTTACCGAGCTTCTGACACAGATTTATTTGCTTCATCCGCGCCAGTCGGAGTATCAGTGTGGGCGTTTCAGGGCGTTACCCCATCATTCCACCCATCAGGCCATTAGTTCTGCAAGTGTTTTTTCACCATCCTTTCATTCTTGCGCCTGACCTTTTCAGTCAGGAACGTGTCGCACCATTCTCCCAACACATCCAGCGCGGCCGTATGTTGACGCTCTCCCGGCCACGGGCTTTCTCTGCCAACCGCATTTCGCGCACGATACGCATCTGCTCCATAAAAAGGCCGGAACGCGCTCCGGCAAGACCTGCCCTTGCGCCGGCAACAGACAGATCTTGGCACGGGCTGCCCCCGCAGATGATGTCCACGGGCGGCAGCTCCGCGCCATGCAGCCTTGTGATGTCGCCCACGTGAACCATGTCGGGGAAGCGCAGCTTTGTCACCTCAATGGGAAAGGCATCGATTTCCGACGCCCACACCGGCGTGATGCCGCTGCGGATCGCGGCCAAAGGGAATCCACCAATGCCATCGAACAAGCTGCCCATCGTCAGTCTTCTCATTTCGCCACCGCCTGTACGACCGTGCGTGTGGTGTTGACGGCAGCCTGCGCGGTATAGACTGCACTCATGAGATTTGCCTTGGTAGAGGTATCCAGTCCAAAGGCTCCGGCGATACGGGGGATCTCACCGGCGGAGAGCATGAGTCCAAGCCCTAACAGGGCATGATCCTTGAACACCATAAGTCCGGCGACAAGGATCGTCGCCTGCAAGAACGCCGACAGGCATAAGCCGATGATCTGCTTGCACCATTGGGTAAAGCCGTCCGTATATCCGCGAGGGACGCTGAACATATAAAGGCTTCCCACGGCGATCTGGATGAGCAGGATGCCGCCGCGCTTCAGATTGGCGAAGAAGACCTTGACGACGGCATAAGCCATGAGGATAAGGCAGAACAGGATCATGATCCCGCTGGTGATGCTGCCGAAGCCCAGCAGTGGCCCTGCCGTCAGGTCGGTTATCGATTCCACGGCGTTGAACTCCTGTATGACCTCTCCGGCCACATCGCCGATGGAAGTCCCGTAGCCAGTGAGCGCCGCAGTGAAGGTCCCCTGCAGAGAAACGCACAGCTCATAAAGCCGGACCGGAACAATCGTGAAGAGGCTGACAGCCATAAAGCCCTTGATGGCATTGAGGGCGGTCTCACGGATGTTGCCGCGACCACTGGAATACTCCACGCCGGTTTCAAAGCAGGCCACCACTAATCCTGTGCCGTAGAGTGCCCATGCCAAATAGGAGAAGAACAGCACGATGCTCTGCACCCAATCCATGGTGAAGAGCTCCGCGCCCATGTTTCCCATCTCCGAAAAGAAGTTGCCGAGAAAGCCCACGACCTGACCGTAGAACCAATCCACGATCTGGCCTAACACCTTGGCGGCAACAAAATCCCAAATGAACATTGATCGGTTTCACCTCCGGGTGAGGCCGCACCAGCTGCTTTGGGATATGGCAAAGGCCGTACAGCTGGTACGGCCTTCAATCACGCTTTTGTTACATTGTCTGCTCCCACGCCCGGTCAGCGGACTGGCTCATATCCTGAAATACCTCCAGATAGTCCACCACCGCATCGGACAGCACCTCATAGTCCTGCCGGGTGGGATGATATACATACCAGCTCACCTTTCCATAGTCATCCCAAATGTGCGGCTCCACGCCGTTTCGGAAATTGGGATTTGAGGTCATCTTTGTCCCCAACAGATCCGAGAAGCGCAGGCGCAGGGTATCCACCCGTCCTTCGCTGCGGTTGAGAATTGTCAGCTGCAGGGCATTGTACTGATTGGCGACGATTCCAGTGACAAATTGGATCTTTGCCCGGTTCATGTCGCTTAAGCGCACATAGCAGGCTCTGCCCACATAGGAGGCGTCGGGGTACCGTTCTTCGACGATCTTCCGAAGCTCCTGTTCGTAAAAAGTCATTGCCTATACCTCAAATCCCGATGATCTGCCAGATGTACAGTGGTGCTGTCAGCGTGAACACGAGGCACGCGAACAGAATGGCGGGCGCCGTCCACTCGAACTGGCCGTTTTTTCTGAAGTCGAAATAGGCCGTCCCCAACTTGGCGAAGAAGAATACCGCCAGGATCAGGTCGATGGCGGGAAAGACTACATTGTTCACCACGGTCTTGATCTGACCGGATGCCGTCTGCCATGTGCTTTCCACCGCACCGGCCACATCGCCTGTGCCGGCAGCGAAGGCCGTGGTTCCCATCACGCAGACCAACAGCGGGGACAGCACCAGTGCTGCGAAAAGGCGTTTGCGTTTCGTGTTGTTCATAGATTCCTCCGTTTCTATCGTTGTTTTGCGGGAGCAATATGCCACTCCTCCCAGAGATTCCCCCGGATGGTGACGCTATCCGTCAGGTTCATGGAGAGCATTCCTGCCGGCGTCCAGCAATCCAGAAGCCATGTGTGGGGCGTATAGCTGCCGTCCGGGTACCAAATGGGCGTGAAGTGGGTGCGGCGGTTGTAGGTGCTGTAGGGATTGGCTTTGAATTGGAAGGTCGTGCTTCGCCCGGAGATTTCTGCCTCCAGCAGCCGCCAATAGTTCTCATAGCCAAACTCTGGGAAATAGGTCACGGCATTCTGCGCCGCCGTCACCGCCGCACTCTGATTTGTGGTGACTTTTGCGGTCACCTTCTCCTGAACGCCATAGCCGCTTTTCAGCGTGGATGCGGTCGCCGTGGGGCTCTTCTCGTCCGGCGTGATCTTCATACTGCCGGCCAAGCCAGCAGAGTAGCCGTTGTAGTCAAACTCCCACCAGCCATGGTCCTCCCACCAGCCGTTATCCACCCAATGGTACCAGCGGTCCCTGTGGGTCTTGCCGTCCGCATCCGTCCAGCGGTCTGTGTGCCAGCATTTCTGCCAGTTTTCTACCCACTCCCAATTCTCCTGCCACCACGGTGACCAGATGCCCCAGGACGCCGAAGTCACCTGCTCCTTTTCGGGAACAGACGCCGGCCTGAAGCCGTTGTTGCGGTCATCCGCCAGGGGATTGGGCGGGTCATTGCCGTCCAGATCCACGATGTTACAAATGATGGTGCCCTGCGCCGATCCGCCGCCGTACACGCTGACGGAAATCGTTATGACACAGGGTTCCGCGGGAGTACGCCAGCGCACCCATGCCAGCTGGCTGTCACCGTCCGGGTAGTAGACATTGCTGACAGTGTAAGTCCTACTCTGGATGTTAAAGCGTACCGATACGGGGTTGTCCGGGTCGGACTGTCCACCGCGCACCTCCACGGAGGTGATGACTTCTGTGTTGACGCGGTATTCATAATCAAAGTCATTGATCTCCGGTGGCGTGGTCACCTCGTTGAAGCGGACAATGCCGATACCAAGGGATGAGATGATGTCGCCGTTGGACGCCTTCTCCGTGCGGCTGCCGGACCACGCAGCGTAGCCGAGATCCGCTTCCTCCAGAAAAATCGCCAGCGGCAGATTTTTATGGGTGAGCGTACCCAGCTTCTTTCTGAGATCGCCGTTGACAACCTGATCATACAGAGCCGCTTCCGTGGCGGTCATGGCAAACTGCTGACCGTTATAGCAGAGATAGGCCAGCGGCTCCACTACCAGTTTGTAGTCTCCGCCAATGAGCGTATCGAAGTCCATTCCTGCGTATCCAGCAATGGAACGGATAACCTGTTCATCGGTAAAATAGCTTCGGATGGCAGCAATGCTGGCTTTGCTGCTGCCCGTAGAGATGATCTTGGGCAGGCTTTGACTCGGATTTCGATAGGAATATCCGCTGACCGATACGGACAATCCTCGTCCCGCATTGTAAGACAACTTGGACACCTTTCCGAAGTGAGCAATATTTGCTATAGGAACCTTGTTGGTTAAGTCAATAGGGGTTCGCACTACAGAATGGGAACCTACATCCACGATAGACACTCTCACGCCGTCCATGCCGGGATTCCAGTAGTTGGTCTTGGTACCGTCCCCCATGCTGCCTCCACCGCCGTCAAAGTTGCCATCTCCTGTGGCATAGGCGGGAGCGGCGGCGGATATCGCTATCACCAATGCCAGCATCAGGGATATGATCCTTTTCATACGCATTCCTCCAGTCGTGAAGATAAAAAGAGACACGGCCGTTTCTCAGCCGTGTCTCTCTTGGAAGGGCGAGGTCAGCCGCCTATGATACCGATCTTGTTGCCGTTCTCATACATATCATTCAGTGTTCCGCCATCGTTAGGACCGCTGGGCGTGATGTAGCCGAATCCGGGGACATACACCTGTCCGGCATCATTGGTGCTGCCGCCCGCAGGCTCTGTGGGCTGGGGCTTCACTTCGGTCTGCTCCGGCTTGTAGGTGGGCGGCGTTTCCTTGTTGCGGTCCGCTTCCGGCACATCATCCGCCGCATGGTCCTTCTCCGTCTTGCCGGGATGCTCCGGCGCGTCCGGCTTGGTGGGCGTACCCTGAATGGTCTGCTCTGTGCCGGAGTTGTCAGCATCCCTGCTGGGATCATGCTGTTTACCATCCGTCTTGCTATCCACCTTTACCTCTGGATCGCTGATGTTTACCACCGGATCTTTCGTGTTGGGTGTATCGTCCGGGATGGCGGGGTCGATGGGCATGGGCACCGCCGCAAGGCGGCTGACGATCCCCACCACCAGAGCCGCGCAGAGCAGGACGCCTGCCGCAATGAGGATGATGCGTTTTGTTTTGTCTGTCATAGGTCGAACTCCTCCTTTGTAGGGGTCAGTGGTTTTTCTTCTTATCCCGAACATACCACAGCTTTCTTCGGAAGTCTACTGTGAGAAGCGAAAAGAACTAAAACTTCGGGATATACTTGGCCTGCACCTGCAGATTTAGGCTCACGGGCGGCAGCACCCGTCCGGCAAAGCGGGTGGGGACCTCCAGATGGAGGGTGGCGGTTGCGAGATACCCCTCGCTCCGGCCTGAGGCGATGGCGTTGTTGGAGATATGAACGGACAGGTCGGAGATCGTATACTCCAGCTCATTTCCGGCGTATTTCATGCAGCCTTCGCCATCTGTGGTAAGGCCAAGAATATAGGACAGGTTGCCGTAGATGTCACCGGCGTCGATGGACTCGAACCACTCGCCGTCCCCCTCCGGGAACCAACCTGCGGCATAGCCCTCCCGCACAGAGTGGTACACATCGTCATAGTTCTCATTGACCGTGGCAATGACCGCCTGCTGCACCGCGTCCCGCACGCCCTGCACGATGATGTTCACCCGGAAATATTCCGCTATGACCATAAAGAGCATGAGCAGGCAGAGGGTCACAGCAATGACCATGGGATAGCCCTCACCGGAGCGGGAGCGAAAAAGCAGCTTTCTCATTTCCAATACACCTCCGATCTGCCGCTGGCCTGTGCCGTCAGTTCAATGGGGAAGCTGCCAAGCCCACCAAAGCCGATGTCCATATCCATGGTCAGCGTCACCGTCACCTCCTCATTGAGCTGGATGCGGCCGGTACGGGACCAGCGGATGTCCGGGTCGATCTCCAACCGCTCGGACAACACCTGCGCGCGGGAGGTCGTTTCACTCCCGACTCTGCCGGTGATCTCGGCTTCCCGCACCAGCTCGGCGGCGAAGGTGTCAAGCTGCTGCTTCGCCACATACACCGGCAGCACCTTCACCGCCAATGCGATCACCAGCATAGCGCAGAGGATGAGGACACAGGTATCGATATAGCCCTCGCCGGAGCGTTTCTTCCATTTGTTTCTCATCCGAACAGCCCTCCCATCGAGGTGAGGATCTGCATGAGGATGACCACAATGTAGATGAGCATAAAGCAGACCAGCATGACGAAGGAGTACACACGGATCTTGGGCGGGATCTTCGCTGCCTGCGCCTTGAGTCGCTGAAGCTCCAGCTGTTTCATGTCATGGGAGAGCATCTGGAAATAGATGCGCCCGTCATCCCCGCGCAGGACGCCGATGAGCCCTCGCACGATGTCCGAGAGCATGGGCGACGCCAGCCTGCCCTCGAAGCGAACCAGTGCCGCTTCGTAAGAGGACGAGCGCATATCCGCCGTCAGCACATCCAGTTCACGGGCAAAGTCGGGACCGGCGTGACGCTTATAGTTTTCAAGGATCGTCAGCACGTCGCGGCTGGCTCCCAGCTCCTGCTCCACTGTGGCAACAAAGCGGGGCAGCTCACCCTCGATCTTCTCGCGGCGTTCTGCAACCTTTTCCTCCGCCTTGCGGCTCTCCTTGAAGTAAAGCAATATCGACAGCAGCACCACGATGGGCGAGAGCAGAGGGAAGATCAGCAGACACGGAATGACCGCCAGCAGCGCGGCGGCAGGCTTGAGGATGGTATAGGCCAAATAGACCTCCGGCGTCATATCCATGCCGGCAGCACTCAGCGTGCGCTCCATGCGGTGTCTCTTGTATTCATCCATGCGGATAAACTTGGAGAGCTTGATGGCCCAGCCAAGGAAGATCGCGTCCAGTGACTTCATCCGCTTTTTCTCGGTTCGCCCTGCGGACAGGAGTGCCTTCTCCGTGGAGAGCCGGGGCAGCTTCAGAATATCCGCCAGAATGAAGAACAGACCCGCGGCAACGGCCACGCCGAAAAGGAACAGTAAGATCGTCATGTCCGTCACCTCCGATATTCAATGGGCTGGGTCAGCTTGACCACTCTGGCAAAGGAGATAAAGATAGCGGCTGCACTGACCGCCAGCACCGCTTTGCCGGGTACGGTGGTCATCAAGGCTGCATACCAGTCCTTGTTGAGAAAGTACAGCAGCGGGATATTCAGCACCACCAGCGCCGCCATGGAGATGAATTCCTTGCGGGGTGCGAATACGAGATTCTCCAGCTCCCCATTGATGATGCGCATATCCGAGAGCTTTGCCACAAGGGGATTGAGGGTGCTTTTTAGGCTGTGGTCATACTGACAGGCGGAGAGTGCCTCACACCACTCCCGCCACACCTCATTGTCGATAGCAGACTTCAGCTCCGCCAATGCCGCATCCATATCTGGGTCGATGTGCTTGATGCGGGTGAGGAAGCTGCGGAATACACCATGCACGGGTGGGTTCAGGTAGTTGATGTTCTCCTCCACGGCGGTCTGCAGATCCTCACTGCGGAGGTAAGCCGTGGTGATGATAGAAAGTGCCGTTTCCAGCTCGGCGGTAACAGCTTTCCTGTAGTGTCCGGCTGTGAGCTTAATGTACCAAAACGGCAGGAACATCATGCCGGCCGCCAGCACCGGCACCAGCAAGAGGTTATTCATGATGATGGCGATGCCCGCACCCACGGCAAAGAGCAGCAGGGATGCCGCGCAAAGCATGGGAAAGCGTTCCTCCTTGCCGGTGGCTTGCAGGACCGTCTGCGCTTCCGATATCTCGCGGCGGAAGAAGCCGGGCTTTTTGCGATGAGTGGTCTCATTGATCTCATCCCGGATGCTTTTGGGCCCGGCGGTCAACTGGCGGAACACACCCAGCGTGAAGTCCATGGGCGAGATGCGGAAGATAAGAAATGCGCCGGTGATCATGCCGACGCACGCAGTCAGCAGCAGGGCTGTCAAGTGGCGTTCACCTCCTTCTCGGGTTTCAAAAGGGCCTGCAGTTCCTCGTTGGGCATACCGTTTTCCAGCAGGCGTTTGCGCAGACTCACGGAGATCTCGTTCACCTGCGTGTGATGTCCTTCGATGACGAATTTGCCGTCCTCCATGTGGTTTTCCGTGATGACATAGCGGAACAGCGTGTTGTAGCGGCGATCCCCATTGGGCAGGATCTCGCACTCCATGATCTCCATCATGCGGCGCTGCTTGTTCTCCATCTGCTTGCAGAAGACCACGATGGGGTATGCCTCCGTCACATAGCTGAGAAGCGTTTCGTCCGACATATCCACGGCTCGCTTACACAGGGACACCATTCGGCGGTAGGTCGCCTCGCAGGAGTTGGAGTGGATGGTGGTCAGCACCGCCACACCCACGCGGGCGGCTTCCTGCGCCGCGTTTGCTTCGGCGCCGCGCATCTCTCCCACCACAAGAATATCCGGGTTGAAGCGCAGGCAGATATCCACCAACGCGATCTGATCGATCCGCTGACGCTCGTTTTCGCTGTCGCGGGTCAGGGTGTGGACCACCGAGTTGACCACCTTACCGTTTTCCTCCCGCACCAGCTCCAGCTCACGGGAGCCATTCTCGATGGTGAAGATGCGTTTGCTGTCTGGAATCGTGGTCAGCAGCCAGCCTGCCGCCGTGGTCTTGCCGGAGGAGGTGGCGCCAGCCACACAGATGGAGATCCCATAGCGTAAAAATACGGAAAGCCAGTCCAGCATTTCCCCTGTGGCCGTGCCGCTGCGCAGCAGATCCTCACGGCTGAGATTGTGGCGGTTGACGATTCGGATGGAGGCGGCGACGCCCACATCCTCATCCACCACGGGGGACTTCATAGCGGCAATACGGGTGTTGCGGGTCAAATGCCCCGTGACCAGAGGGCTGGCGTTGTCCAGCACCATGCCGGAGGCGTGGAGCATACGGCGGATGACGGCGAGGGCGTGTTCCGGCGAATCGAAGTGTTCCGTGAGCTTTTCGCTTCGGCCGTCCGAATACTGCACCTCGATATCCCGCCACGAGTTGATGTTGATCTCCTCAATGCCGTCGGCGTAGATATAGCGGGTCAGGAAGCCGAACTCCGCCATCTCGGAATAGATGGCGTCCACCAGTTCCGTCTGCGTCATGCCTGCTACGGCGATACGCCGGTCCTGCAGGTACTTGGTGATGTAGCGCATGAGCTGTTCCTTGGAGTCCTCGCCGCCTTCGGTGATGAGTGCGGCGTAGGCGCCGGAGATGTATTCCTGCACCTCCTGCAGCACGGAATTGAAGTCCCTGCCCTCTGCCGACGGGGTAAAGAACAGGTTGTGCGCCCGTCCGAGTGTGCCAATGTCGGTGCTCAGTGTTCGCTGCAGCGTGTCGTCCACCACTACGGGGACGACCTCCGGCTCCGAGGGGACCTGATATTCCGCCGCATCCCGCCGCTGCGCAGCTGTGGCAAAGACCGAGCCGTTTCGCTTTTCGCCAAGAGCCATATTAAAACACCTCCGCGATGATACGATCTAACTCCTTGCGGAAGGGGCGGCTGTCCTTGAGGGTGAGGTCGGCAAGCAGGTTGCCCGCCAGATACTGCTCCTCCAGCTCCTGGGAATAGGGCAGCACGAAGGCCGTGTCGCCCAGCACCTTGCCGATGTGGTCCGCCGCCTGGTAGGGCTTCACATTGGATGCCACCTTATACTGCTTGTCCATGTCCCACTCAGGCCCGTCCAGCAGAGGGAGCTGACTTGCAAAGTAGTTGACGCTTTTGGGGTCGCAGTTGGCAAGGCGCAGGATACTGTCCGCCTCCATCAGCGCCACGGCGGAGAGGATGTCGTTGGCAATGTAGCTGCCGCAGTCCACGATGACATAGGGCGCGATCTGACGCAGGCCGTCCAGCAGCTCTACCACCTGCTTCTGCGTAAAGGGCGGAGTGCTGTACTCGTTCTGCCGTTCGAGCAGCCCCAATACCGCAAGGCAGCTGTTGCGCTTAAAGGTGACAAGGTTATGCTTGATGAGGTTCTCGCTGATACGGGCGGCTGCCAGGACGCCGGCAAGAGAGCCATTGCTCTCCAGAGCGTCCGCGGGACAGATGCACGGCAGCATGGGAGCGGCCATGTCACAGAGCAGAAGGATGACATTTTTCTTCCTGGCGGAGAGCATTTTTGCGATCTTCGCCGCCGTTACCGTCTTTCCGCTGCCGGGGCTGCCCCAGACCGCCATCATACCGCCGCTGTCATTCTGCTCCTCCGGCTTCTCTGTGTCGCGCTGAAAGATGCTGGCCTTTCTGAAATTCATCCTGTCACCTCACTCTTCGGTGTGGCTGCGGCGGGATCGGCGGCTTCGCCCTCCTCAATGGGATCTTCCTCCGGCTCTGCGTACAGCTCCTCAATGAGCGCGTCCTGTGCCTCGATGAACTGCTTTGCGCCGTCTGCCGTGCCGCGGTAGACGAGAGCCAGATGGAGCTTGGCGACCTGCTCCAGCTCCGCCAGCACCTTGGCCTGCTCCGGCAGAACGAGGAAGGTCACGGTGGAAGGCAGCTCCTTCTCATCACCCTTCGCTTCACCGGTATTGGCGTCATAGCCGGTGCTGGCGGTAACAGAGATGATCTCCACATACTGCAGCTCGGCGGGGATGGTGGTTTCACCATCCTCCGGATAGTCTGCCACAATGACCGATACGATGTCGCCGCTCTGGAGCTTGCCGGACAGTCCTGTGGCGAAGCTCTTGATGGTGACGGAGATGGCCTGCTTCGTGCCATCCAGATTATAGAGATAAGCATTCTCGGCGGCAGGCGCGTCCGAGAGCTTGGCAGCGAGAATATAATCGCCAACGGCAAGGTCCGCCTTGGCGTATTTGCCCACTACATTATCCTTCACGGTCATAAGGCCGGAGGGGAGATTGTAGGAGCCGACCTCGGCTGTGGTGACCATATCCTTGGTGATGAGCTCGCCGGCGTGAATGTCCTTCGTCACACGGACGATCTCCGCCTTCTGGCTGATGCTCTGATTGAACAGCGGCGTGATGCCGAAGCAGATCACCAGCGCCAGCAGAATGCAGATGACGCCGATGACCGTGCGGTTTTTGAAAATACTCATGGAGCAAGTCCTCCTTATTCTTAGATGATATATGCGGTAAAGAAGCCCACTGCAAGAAATGGCGCGAATGGGTAGCTCTCCGGTGGGCGCTCTTGCCTGCGGATCTTGTGCAGGGCGGCTATTGCAAGGTAGAAAAGGCAGTACAGCACCAGTGCCAGCACCAGTCCGGCGACTCCGCGCAGAAAGCCCAGCAGGAAGCCGGAGGCGGCGATGAGGACCGCATCTCCCATGCCGCCGCGTCCTCTCCGGCTTGCCAGCCAAAATGGGACGGCCAGCGCCAGGCCGAGAAGCCGGGCGGGGCTGAAGGAAATCAGCCCCGCCCCTGCGATGACGATACCGGAAAGGTCATAGATCTGCCTGCGCCGGAGATCCGTCCATGCCGCGCTCATAAGTCCGATGAGGAACAGCGTCCCCTGCAGGACGGATGCCACGGATCAGCCGCCCAGCGCGCCGGCGTAGTTGAACATATCCTTGATACGCTGGTTCAGCGTGGGCATGACCACATCGCCGAACAAAGCGTAGAGGCCCGCCAGCAGCAGCGCGCCCAGCACCACGGCGATTAGGATCTTGACGGCGGTGTCGATGTAGCCCTCACCGGAGCGGCGGGTGGCAGCGAGGCGGATGGCGTTGGCGCGGATGGAATTGGCGGTGTTCTTGACAAACTTCTTCATATGACATTTTCCTCCTAAATGATATGTTTTGTATTGTGGGTGACTTACATGGTCTGCTCCGCGGCGGGAGCACTGTCCGGCTGCTGGGCCTGCCGGAGCGACTGCTCGTAGGCATCCAGCACCGCATCGTTGAACTGCTGGCGGGCCTCCTTCGTGCAGGGGAAGCAGATGTCGTGATAGTCCCCATGGCTGTCCTTGTACTGCGGCATGGCGACAAAGGGGCCTTTCTCGCTGCGGATGACCTTCACGCCGCGAATGGCGAATACGCCGCTGATGTCCACATTGGCGTTGGCGAGGGTGTACTTGCTGTCCTTCATGGGATAGATGCGCACGGCGTACTCCACGGGGAGCGGGGTATCCGGTGCAGGGGTGGGAGTTGTTGCCTTGGTTTGGGCTTTGGGCATTGGGATTCCTCCTTTTCTGATTTGGATATGAAAAAAGCACCCGGCCGGGTGCTCAGTTCACGGACACAGATCCATTTCCTGCTGGGGTGCGAACTCGATCTGCCGGAAGCCGACACGGTCGCAGTAGTAGAACTCGCTGCTGTCGGCGTCGTACAGCTCCAGCACATCCGAGATGCCGATGGGTCTGCCGTCGTAGCCGGGAACCGGGTCGCGGAAGAGCGTGTAGATCTCCTCCGGGTCATTGGTCCCGACCAGACCGTCATAGACGGTTTCGTAGTGCTTACGGTCAGGCTGTCCGAAACGCTCCAGCAGGGCTTCATACGGGATGAAGCGCATATTGATGGGGCTGTCCCGCGTGAGCTGCCACACACGGCAGCTTTTCAGGGGCGGAGCCTCCGGGTCGAAGCGGCCGCCCCTCTGCCCCAGCAGGAGGCGGTCATAGACGCCATCCTCCCAGCGGACGGTGAGTGCCTGCTTTTGCAGAAAACGCTCCATTTCCTGCGTTTGGAACATGGTATCCACCACCGCCTCCTTTTCCGCGATGTATCCGGCAGGATTGCTGTAATAGAGGATGCGGTCATGGTTGTCAATGAAGATGCGCTGCACTTGTTTCACCTCCGATCATTCCAGCTTCATCTCACCCGCGGCCGGTTCCTCCTGCCGGGGTGCGGTCAGCTCCATAAGCTTCTCCCGCGCCCAGTCCGGCAGGTGTTTTTCGTCCAGCACACCGATGAACTCGTGTCGATTCCAGCGAGTAGTCTCGCCGTCACCCAGACAGGTGCAGCGCACCGAGCGGCCAATGGCATGGGGCCTGCAGCCGAAGCCGTCACGGGCATACCAGAGTTGATCCGCCTGACTCCAGCAGGATTCCTTCAGCGTATCCGGCGACAGCACCAGCACCTTGCCGGTGAAGTCCTGCTCGGCGCGGTCACCGACGCAGTGCTCCGCGCCAAAGAGATTTAACGCCTGCACCGCCTTGCGGTAGAGACTGACGAAGCCATCCAGCACGGCGGGGTGGCTCCGAACAGTGATCGCAGCATTGTGACGCTCATCCTGCGGAATGTAGCGCCGCTCAGCCCACTGCTTATTGGCGGGGCTGAAGCGACCATCCCACTTGAGTTCATGCAAGGTATTGGCAAGCACCCATGCGGTGCGTTTATAACCGTATTCGTCCAGCACGGGTGTGATACAGTCCTTGTCCAGATGCATTCCGTCGAAGCTCCGGCGGATGGCATCCTCGATGGCATCACGGCAGGCGATGTTGGCGCGATGGCTTTCCCTCCAGAGCGAAAGCTCATTTCGTTCTCTGGCCTCCTTCGCCGAGTAGGGATAGAGATAGGTTTCATTCATTTGGATCTCTCGCCTCGTTTCTTCTTTGAATGCCTACGGTATCACTTATCGTAGATAACATCGTCGTCCATCAGCATATCCTCCAGTGCGGACAGGCAGCAGCCGGACTTACGCAGGGCCTCCAGCAGCTCGGCGGGAATATCGGAGAGGTCGTGGTCGTAAAATGTCTCGCACACGGTGATCACACCGGAGCCCTCGTCTACATGGCAGTCCAGCTTGGCGTCGGGCGCGATGTCCGCTTCCTCTCTGGCCCAATCGGGAACGGTGACGGCGGGGCGGATCAGCTCCTCGATGTCCGCGTCGCGGAAGGTGCAGTGCCCCTCGGTGCAGCCCTCGCAGCTGCCGCAGAGGTCTGTCAGCTCCCGCATCAGCTGACCGGCGCGGTCCGTCAGGGCGAGGATCGTGCGCACCATCTCCATGGCGGTCATCTCGCTTTTTGATAAAATGACCGCGCCCTTGGCGCCGGCCATTTCCAGCTTCCCCTCGTCGTCCAGCCCGCAGACGGTCAGAACGGCGGGTGGGATGGTGACGCTCTTGTTGTCGTTGTATTTTACAAATTTCATGCTGCTTCTCCTTTTATTGTTCAGATTTTTAAGGGATGCTCCGGCTCATGGATCAGCTCGTAGCGGGTGTCGCCATCGCCGCCCAGCAGACTATCCATAGAGAGCTGCCAGCAGGCTTTGCGGGGGTCATAATTGGTGATGACGATCTCCTCATATTCGCTGCCTGCCGTCTGGGACATGCTGTTGGGACGGGAGGTGCGGAAGATATAGCAGTCCTGATAGATCTCGCAGATGTAGTCCTGGTAGTTGTAGGAAACGATGAAGTACCCTTCACAGGTGACCAGTACATCATGGAGCCGCTGATGATCCTCCGGGGGAAACTCCACCTCGTAGCAGCTCTCCGCCTTGTAGTAGGGCGGGTCACAGTAGATCACGGCGCCTGCCCGGTCATACTGACGGATGACCTCCTCGAAGTCCTTATTCTCCACAATGACATTCGCCAGCCTGCGGGAGCATTCCCAGATCAGGTGAAAGAAACGGCGGATGTCGCAGGGCTTGCCGCCGAAGGACTTGGCGCCGCCGCTGAAGCTGTAGCGGATGAGCTTGAAGAAGTCCGCCGCGCGACGGATGCTCCCGCGGGGCGTGCGCTCCAGCATAAGGGCGCGGATGGCCTCGGCGTCGGGCGGCTTGAGGTAGACCTCCGTCAGATCCATCTCCTCCTGCAGGTAGTCATCCGTGAACTCGCCCTTGGAGAAGAACTTGTAAAGGACATTGAAGTCATCCCGCGTGTTCAGCGGCAGGAATCCCAACTCCGCCAGCAGTGCCATGGGGCGGTTCTTCACGCAGCAGAACAGGTTGGTGAGATTGCCGTTGAAGTCGTTGTAGACCTCCATGCAGCCGCGCTGGATGGGGCGGCACATGGTCACCGTGCCGCTGCCGCCAAACACATCGATGAAGCGGGTGTAGCGGTCCGGCATCAGCTTGTTGATGAACCACAGCAGCTTGCCCTTGCCGCCCACCCAGGGAATAAAGCTGTTCAAGAAGTGTCACCTCCCTCCAGTGGGAGGGAGAGCTGACCGGTGTCCTCATAGTCAGGCAAGGTGCGGGACAGGCCGCGCTCCGCAAATGCGATTTTCTTGATCCGGCTGCGGAGCTGCCGGATGGTGCGCCGCAGCTCCTCCTCGGTGGCGGCATAGTAGTAGCCGCCGTCAAAGCTGCAGATGGGGATGCCGTCGCCCCGCAGGGCGTTGATCTCTCGGCGCAGCTCGGAGCCGCGCATTCGGAAGGCACACTCCAGCTCCCGGCTGGTGACGGCGTTCGCCTCGCCCTTGTGGTAGAGGTCAAGATACTCTGCAAGGGCTTTGTTAATTGGCACAGTTCCTCCTTTCCGGGTCCGTTATCCCGGAGCAGGAGGTCAAATCAGCGCAAAAAAGAAGGGGCCGCTTTTCCCCATCCGGGAATACGGCCCCTTGGTGTATTGTTTTGCTTGTTTCGTTCTTTTAGAACGGTCACCGTTCTGCGCGCTCCTGTGAAACAAACAGCTTCTCCAATATAATTTAAGAACGGATTCCGTTCAAAAGGAGATTGCACATGGATCAGATCGCATTGGGAAAACGAATCAAAGCCGCCCGTGAGCGTGCCGGTATGACGCAGGAAGAGCTTGCTGCCGCTGTTGATTACAGCGTTGACCATATGAGCGTGGTCGAGCGCGGAGTCAAAGCACCAAAGCTGGATAAGCTGGTCGCCATTGCCAATGTACTCAAGGTTGGAACGGACGAGCTGCTTCAGGATAATTTGGATGCGGCAACGCTGCTTCACGCCACAGAGCTCTCCGAGCGATTGGAAGCCCTGTCCCCAGAAGGGCAGCGCAAGGTGATGAATGTGCTGGACACTTTGATCGACGAATTGCGGTAACACCGGTGCAGAGGTTTGCTTTTTAGCAAACCTCTGTTTTTTCGACTGCGTTCGACACTTTTTCCTAAAACTCCTATGCTATTGTAGTTCTAAAAGAACGATACCCGTTCTAAAAAGCAATAGGAGTGATACCATGAAGAAAAAGAAGATCAATGCCGATGCTGCTCTGCTGGAGGTTGCCCGCAGACATCACACTACCGTGGAAGAGGTGCGAAAAGAGATTCGGCTTGCCATGATTGCCGCGATGTGCAATCCTGACCCTGCCGTACAGAAGAGATGGCGCGAGATACCTCACACCGGTGATACGATCACGCCGGAGGATCTCATTACATACATTGCAAAGCAGTGCCTGCCACAATGATCTTACGCTTTGGTCATGACGGGGACCTGACGGGATTACATTATCTGCATTTCCATCGACGGTTTCTGTGCGGCAGCCGGATACTGCACATAATCACTGCCGATGAACACGCCGGGGTGCTCGTCCTCATAGCGGCAGCCCAGCGCGCCAAGATCCATGTACTCGTACAGCTCCTCCGGGACGGTAGTCTCATTGGCGAGGTAGTACCTGCCCAGCGCGGCGTAGCTGTTGACGCCCTTGAGGATCGTGTAATCACGCAGATGCTCCGGTGACTCTCTGAAAATCTCCGCAGCCTCCGCCTCGCCCTTTTGCAGGACCATGGCGGAGAGGATCGTCTTTTCATCATCGCTCAGAGCATCCGGTCTGCACCGGAATGCCTCCTGTACTGCACAAGGCAGCGGCTGGTTGATTTCATGTTGGATCTGTTCCCTGATCATTGCATCGTCATCTCCTTTTCCTGTTTTTGCTGTATGGGCGAGAGCATTGGTTCATAATCCGCGCGGTGCAGCAGCCCGTAGGATGTGAGGGTGGCGTTGTCCGCATGGATGACTGTCTCACCGTAGTTGAAGAGGTTCACATACGGGATCAGCCGAACGGCTTCTTCACGGTCCATGATGAAGCAGAGTTGGTCTAACGCCGCCTCCTGCGGTGAGCTGATCCCCGGCGTGAGGATGTAATCGGCCAGATGCTCCGTTAGGAGCATCGCCGTTCCGATGTCCTGCACCTCGAACTGCTCCAGCAGAGCCTTCAGCTTTGGCACCTCGGA
>OOBJ01001109.1_pt1 | contig 17663 bp, 15 predicted proteins | sample 1671331 | NCBI WGS metagenome assembly OOBJ01 (sample SAMN06348145, study PRJEB24527) | human gut metagenome | biome: human gut; feature: ankylosing spondylitis patient; material: feces | host: Homo sapiens | place: China | collected 2015-10 | reverse complement strand
ACGCGGTTCACTCCTCCTATATCTCGGACCAGATGCGGCAATTCAGCTCCCAGACCCCGGAAATCTCTCAGGCGCTCGGCGACGGGCTTTTTTCCGGCAAAGACCTGCTGCTCTTTGACTTCTTCAATGTTGTAAGAATCGCAATGGGGCTGGCCTTTGTCGTGGGTTTGGTTGCTTGGTTAACGTTCACCCTGACCGGTAGATTTGATTTGAACACAGCTTGGATCAAGCCTTTGGCAATGGCTGTGGTTTTAGGCCTGCCCATCGCTGTTGTTCAGTTTTTGGTGATTGATGATTATGCGGCCATCAATTCCATTTTTGAATTAATGGAGGCAAATCAGTATCTCGGGTAGTTCTCCCAAAACGCTCAAAAAAAGCTGCCGGTAAGGGTGAATATCCTGAAGAAGTGTTCTGCCCAAAGAACTTAGTACATACACTGACGGACGTCTTCTTGTTTGCAAAACGACAGGAGATAGGCAGTAATCAAAAACAACTCAAATTCCGGGTTTTCATGGAATAGTAGTGACCCGAAAGATGGTTTCCTTGCGGATAGCAAAGGCGAATTCGTAGAATCGTCGGATGGGGAAGGTTGTGACTTTCTACCAGAACCAGACAAATCGCCTTTATGAAGTTCCTGCAATGGCTGCCATTTCTGATTTTTTCTCTGAGTACAAACTGACAAGATCTCAGTCTGAGGCTATAGACGCACTCGAAGTTTTTTTGAATGATCCCGAGAAAAATGTCTTCATTCTCAAGGGGTATGCCGGTACGGGTAAAACCTTTCTTACAAAGGGCATTAGTTCATATTTGCGTGCTATCGGAAGGCAAGTTGTTTTGTGTGCTCCGACTGGTAAAGCGGCAAAGGTGCTTGGCGAAAGGAGTCAAGCAGGTGCAGTTACGATTCATCGTAAGATCTATGGCGAGGCAATTGTTGAGCCTTTTCTGGATGAGCAGGCAGGCTCAGATGCTGCAAAAACTGGCACCTTCAGATTGCACCTGGGTATTCGCACCAATCAAGACAATGCAGATACTGTCTATGTTGTTGACGAAGCTTCTATGGTTTCTGATGTTTACACGGATTCGGAATTCTGTATTGCTGGAAGTGGGTATCTGTTGAAAGATTTGATCAAATACATCAACTTCGACATTAACGAGCACGACAAAAAGTTGATTTTTATTGGAGATCCCGCACAGCTTCCTCCTATTCGTCAAGCTTTGTCCCCTGCGTTGAGCGAACAGTACATGGAAAAAAACTATGGACTGCGGTGCTCGAGTGTGGAGTTGACCGAAGTCGTTCGTCAGAAGTCCAAATCCGGCATATTGGATAATGCCACGGAGTTAAGAAAAGCAATCGTAGTCAGACGCTTTAATCATCTTTCATTGGAAGCTAACGATGTTGATGTTGCGGAAATTGACTCAAGGGATCTTCTCGCTCAATACATTGAGAACATCAAAACGAGTGATATTTCAAGTACAGCGATCATTGCCGAAACAAATAGGAAGAACAATCTCTACAACCGGCTGATCCATAACTATCTTTTCCCCGATAAGCCTGAGATGCAGCCTGGCGATCTCCTCATGGTTTGTCGCAATGATGCTCTTTTTGCCAATGGAACGTTAGTTTTTCTGAGAGACATAATCGGTGATCCGATCCGTAGGAAAGTTACGCTCAAAAGGCGCAACGAAGCAACCAAACAAACGGAGATAATTCCAATTTCTCTTGTTTTCAGAAAGGTTCTGGTTCAAGAGGTTGGAAGCAATGATGTTTACGAGAGAATCCTCCTGGAAAATTTTGTCTACCAAGAAGAAGGTTCGCTGTCGTCCGATCAAAACAAGGCTTTGTTTGTTGACTTTCTCCTTCGCAACGAAGACATCAACTATTCAAAGATCAAAAAAGATGCATTTGAACTTGAAAAATGCAGAAGCAGAATGGCAAGTGATCCGTATCTGCGTTGCTTGATAGCCAAATGGGGATATTCTTTTACTTGTCATAAGGCACAGGGCAGCGAATGGAAGAATGTGATTCTTGATTGCGAATCGTTCGGCAAAGCGGCTCACAACGAAACATATTTCCGATGGCTCTACACAGCTGTGACGCGAGCCAAGCGAAAACTTTATTTTTTCAATGCGCCCCGATTCACAAGTTCCTCTGGGCTTACCTTTGTAGGCTCATCCCCCCGAATGGGATTGACTGAGCAACCGTTGGGTAATTGGAGGCGTGCTGCCCAGCTCTACGCGAACGATTCTTCTGACGCATTTGTGAATCGAACTCAAAGCTTCCACACTAGAAGGGAGATGTGTGAACTCGGCACTGCCCGAGAGTCGCATTGTCCGATTGAATCAAGTGAAAAAGTCGATGCATCCGTATCTCTTTGGGAGTCTGATTCGCAGAGGATGCGTGAGTGTTCTGTAGTTAATGGTTCGCAGGCTTCGGAAGAAGATTTCTCTGGCGTTTTAAGAAAGGCCGTTTCGGAAAAGCTGGCTCCGCTAGATGCGAAGGTTGTCGAGATTAAGCACCACCCGTACTGCGAGTCGTTTTTCGTTGATTGCGGTGGTGATTATGTCCGAACAGATGTTTTTTACAACGCTGACAAAGAAATTACCAAGGTTCGCCCCGGCGGAACGGATGCATTGAGCGTTACGGTTGCCAAGGTAGTTCGTTCTTTGACTGGCGCTAGTTTCCAAACTTCGACGAAGGTCGCTACCTGTGAATCCGCTTCTGGGATCAATTCGTCGGTTGGTTCTAGGAGTGACGGTGATTTGAGGCAAACTCAGTCGCATTTTGTGGAAGAGTTCAAACAGGAATTTTTCAATCGTCTCCAAACGGTGGCCGCTTCTCGCAGTATTTCGGTGGCGCTTATTCGTGAATTACCATGGGCGCTGCGCGTTAATTTCCAAGGATTCGGTGGTCAGGCAGTGACGGACTTTTTCTACAACAGCAAAGAAGAGTTTACGAAAGTGAACCATGTTGTGACGAAGCGATTGACGCCTGAGCTTGATGCGGCAATCTCAGCCGTTGTCCAGGAACTGGCTTTATAGTCTGAGTAATTTTCTGTTTCAGGACGGATCTGGAGAGGTCGATGGGAACAGTTAAACAATGTTTGGCTATGAAGGCTATGTTGCAAAACCCAGCCACGGTCGAGACACAAACTTCATCATTAAAACACCTTTGGGCTAATGCCAAGGCGGCGTACAAGAATGAGCGTTGGCAGGAAGCCGAAAGCGCATATCGTCAGATACTCTTGGAAAATCCGGATAACGAATATGCAAACGCTGGATTGGGGTGGGTTTATTTCAAATGGAACAAGGCGCTCTTGGCCAAGGGACGCGCTGCTATGGAAGTTGTCAGGCGCAACATATGGAAATGGCTAGCTCTGCGCAATGACAAAACCGACGTGTTGTATGGCTTGATGCTAGTACAAGCAAAAACACTCGCTGATAACGGCATCTTGACGATGCATATTTTTCTTCAGTGGTGGGATCTTGCCAATCTTCAGCCAGATCACTGGAAAAAATGGACAAACGATCAAAAAGTCACTTTCGATAGCATAGCCGTGCAAGTAATTCGGATTGCTGCAAAAGAAGTAACGAAGGATCCGGGTGTTTGTTCTTCAGACCTTTCGGTAACGGCCAGCTGGGTGGACATGGCCCTAGCGAATGATCCTGAAAATTTATGGCTCATCTACTACAAAGGCAAGCTGCTTCTTAAGCTCGACCGAGCAAAAGAGGCTGTGAATTATTTCAAAAGCGTTGTACAGCAAAAACTGCGTGAAGGATGGGCTTGGCATTATCTTGCAGAGGCAATGGAAGAGAGCAGCGATGAGCTGACGCTGGCTTGTGCTTGCAAAGCTGTCGCGGAGAGTCCTGCAGACAAGAGCCTAAGAATGCGCTTCCATTTGGTTCGTTTGCTCGTTAAAGCTCAGTACTTTGAAGAAGCTAAAGCTTTGATCGAATGCATGCATACCATCGCAGCAGATTATGCAGTTCAGATGCCTAAAGAAGTTGAAGAAATTAAAAGGCATGCCTGGTATGCAAATACGGATCCGTCGGATGACATTGAGAATTGGATCAAAAAACGGGGCACGGAGGCCCTGGGAATTTTTACAGCTCACTTGCCTTGGGAACAGGGCTGCGTAGGAAAAACATTTGTTAATGCCAAGCAAAAGACTCGCGTGACAATTGTGTTGAAGGAAGGAGACACGATTGCTGTTTCCGCTAATGCCTTCGGGCTTCGCAAGATGAAGGAAGGCGATCCGATTGAACTAAAAAAAGAAGCAGATTCGTCTGGAAAAGTGTCTGTTCTGGAGTTAAGGAAGCGCAGTGGAAGTCGTTGGGACTTTGCTGCAACAGCTGAAGCCGTTGTCGCAGGATTTAATAAAAAGAAAAACGGAGTCCATTTTGTGGGGTTTACTGAAGCCGCTACAGAGATGCCGAGTATGTTCTACTGCCCACTCAGTACTGCCAAAAACAAGCTTGGTCTTGGCGATATTGTTCGACTGAGGTTTGTTCCAGGTGAAAAGAACTTTGTCTTTTCCGTTACCAACCTCAACAAAGAGGCTTCAGACAAACTGCTCAAAAAAATTCACTCGACAGTGAATTTCATTGCGCCTAACCGTTCGTTCGGCATGCTTGACAATGAAGTGTTTCTGAGCAACACCATTCTCGCAAACCACCAAGATATCACGGAAGAATCGACCATATCCGGCCAGGCTGTTCTGAATTTCAATCGTAAAAAAAATGTTTGGGGATGGGCGCTACTGAAAATAGACGCTGTGGAGAATCATCGTTAGGTTGTCACCAATTGATGAGTAGATAGTACCTGAGCTAATGAAGTCAAATTTCCAAGGCTAACCTTTACTGAAGGACAATGTCTAGTTTTGTTCGCAGAATAAAGGATGTATTAGCATTACTGGTATTGTGAAGTTGCTGTATTTTGTTAAGTACTTCTGAAACCGAGACTCTAAACAGAACGTAAATAAACAAGGATCGTTGCTGTTTTCTTAATTTCGAACGGATCTTTGCGGTCGGTTACCCCGATACCTGCCAATAGAAATTTGACGAAACTTCGTTGCATTAAAGCCCTCCGGCTCGAATGAATCGGAAACAAACGGGAGCCAGAGTCGACATGTTTTGTATTGAGCGAAGTTATGGCCCTGAGTCAGACATTCCGACAGACAAAGAAGCTCGGCGAAAGCCGGGCTCTTTTTTTCGCACGACTACGGGGCTGCTTCGACACGACCGTGTCAAATAATCCCGAGAAAGTTTATTTTTCTCAGGGATTGTGTTTTGTCCGCACGTCGATTTTGGGGATGGCTCATCCTTTGGCTGGCTCTGACCGGTCTTGTGATTTTCTGGTTCGTCAACAACTGGCGCATTGCCATTGATCCGCAGGCCGAGACTTGCATCGATGCCCGCATCCTGCTGATCAATCTCAACGATCGCACACCGAAAAAGGGCGAGCTGTACGCGTTTTATTCTCCGGAGACGGCCAGCCCCGTGTATCACCCGGGTACGCGCATGATCAAGCGTGCTGTCGGTGCGCCCGGCGACGTGGTTGTCATTGCGCCGGATCTGACGATCTCGGTTAACGGCAAGACCGTGGGCCGAGGCTTTCATCATCTCAAAACCAACGATCCCGAAATCCTCAAGCGTTTTTTAGGTACACGCGAAATCAAGCCCGGTCGCTGGTGGATGATGGGCGACAAGGACTCAAGCTTTGACTCGCGCTATTGGGGGACGCTGCCCGAAGCCAACATTTACGGAAGGGCCTATGTCTTGTTCTAACCCCCGCAAACGCATTCTGGCGACTGTCATCGGCGTTCTTCTGGTGCCGTGTCTTGTTGCGGCTCAGGATCAGCCTAAGGCCAATTCGTCTGACATCGACGCGCTTTCGATGGGTGTGATCTTCAATCCTGTGGTTCGGTACACCGACACGGGTCATCCCGTGTCGATGCGCACGCAGACGATGATCAACATGGCGCGCAAAATTGTGGAGAGTCGCCGCCGCACGGGCGACGATGCCGAGGATCGCAAGCTTCAGGCGCAGCGCATTGCCGAACTGGAAGCTAGAAAGAAGGCGGTGGCAGATCGCATTGCGGCCGGCGAAAAGATCGTTACGAGAAATTTCGTCATTCCCGGTCAGACGCCCGAAACAAGCCGCCTGATTCATGCCGACAAATCCGGTCTTCGATTAGCTGATGACGGTTCGGGCAATGTTAAGCGCGAGTACGTCGTTGCGGGCAACGTTTTTGAAGACAATGCCGCGCAGACGTGCGCCATAGGCGAATCTTGTCTCAAGCCCAAGGCTGAAGCAGGCGACGAAAAATTACCTGATGACGGTCAAAGCAAAACGATGGAACTGTCGCCATTTCAAAAGGTGACGGTCACAAAGCGCGCGCTGACGCTCGAAGAAGCCAAAGCTGCTGTTGCTGCGGCTCCGACCAAGGGCATTCGCAGTGTGAATGTTCCCGCAGCTGCCGCCGGCAGCGTTGCGGTCTCCCCCAAAGCTCAGGAGATCGAAGACAACGGAGACGATGAGATTGACGAGGATAAGGAACTGACGGCAGAGGAAACTTATCGCCGCTATTTCCCGGATGCAGCACTTAACCCTCAGAAAAAGGAGCGCAGCGGTTTCTTACGACAGATAATCGGAGTTTTCGTGCCTGAAGCTCTTGCCTTTAGCTTTACGCAGGAGGATTTGGAGGCAGTGCGAGAAGCGACCGAACGCGCACGCGAAACCGGTAAAGAATCGGCGTCCGCCTTCGTTGAAAACTGCTCCGGATGCAGTGCCGGCAAAAAAATTGCTCCGGAGCAATTTTCTGAATTTCGCCTGCAGCAAAGGCAAAAAGCAAGGGAATTGCTCACGGATGCGGAGGCTGCCAAGGCTCTTTTGCGCTCTCAATTGAACAAAGGAAATCCGACAAAACGAACGGACGAAACAAACGGACAAAAAGAGCGTGATGAGACTCTTAAAGCAGCACCGGTTGAATCCCCGGCGCAGCCCGTGACGTTTGTCTTCATCTCCCGCGGTCTGGGGGAGGCGACGCTCAAAAGCATCATCGAGCGCAATGCCGGTGAAAAAGAGGTCACGCTGGTGCTTCGTGGCGTGAAGAGGGACGAAAACCTTTCTGTCGTTACCACCGAACTGCACCGCCTGGTGCGCGAGGCTTATGACAAGACGGGCGAGACGGCCAACATCATCATCGATCCGACGCTTTTTGAGCGTTTTGCCGTGACGGCGGTTCCGACGGTAGTTCGTGCCGTACCAAAGGCTTCACCGGAAGGCAAAGGCGTTGAGTACGAGTTTTTGGCATCGGCCAAGGGGCTAGCCAATGATGAGTGGCTGCGCGCTCAGATTGAAGAGGGCAGAAACGGGGATCTCGGACAACAAGGAAGCGTTTATGAGATTGTCGAACCCGACATGATCGAAGAGATGAAGCGCCGAGCGTTAGCCATCGACTGGGAAGCCAAAAAGCGCGAGGCGCTCAAGCGCTACTGGTCCAATCAGAAGTACGAAACGTATGAGGTGGCTCAAGCGTGGCGCACCTTTGACGTGGATCCGACGGTGCTTGTTACCGACGACGTGCGCGACGCCGACGGCATTGTCATCCGCAAGGCAGGAGAGCGAATCAACCCGCTTGATCTGAGGCCGTTTGAAAAGGAAGTGATTTTCTTTGACGCCACCGACGAAGAGCAACGGCGGCGTGTATCGGATTACGTTGCGCATCAATCGGATCCGAAAGCCCCCTACAAGGCTCGCATCTATGTGTCGACGCGCTTTGACGGCGAAAAGGGGTGGGATGGCTACAAGGAACTCACCGACTGGCTCAAAGCGCCACTCTACCAAAACCAGCCGGGATTGACTGAGCGCTTCGGCGTCGTGCGCATACCGAGTGTGGTGTCTGCCGACAACGTTCGGCGCGTGTTTGTTGTCAAAGAGATCGGGCCTCGGAAAGAAGGAAAGTCAGGTCAACCGCACCAGCGGGAGGCGAAGGCATCGTCTGTTCGTCATGAGGGGACAAGGGGATAGGATGATGAAGAAGCTTCTCGTTGGTGCGGCCTGGAGTCTTTCCGTTTTGATGGCCGGAACCTTTGTTCAACCCGCTTACGCGCAAAGCAACGATAACATTGCCGATTCGGTCGATACGGTTTGCCCGAACGCCAATTTGGTAAGCGGCAAGATGCTCACCGATATTTGCTGGAAGTGCGTTTTCCCGATTCGCATTTCAGGGGTGACGATCTCGGGCAGCGTCAACGCCGACAATCGGCCGGCTGATGCTTCGGATCGCAAGCTCTGCATCTGTACCGACGGTTTGGGCGTACCTCATCCGGGCGTTGTTACGAGCTTCTGGCAGCCGGCGTATGTGTTCGAATTCATGCGCTCGCCCGGCTGCCTTTCGGCTCTCAACGGCGTGACGATTCCCTTAAATGAAGCCAACCGCGGCACGACCGGGCACGACGACGCCAACGGCGTAGACGGCACGCCCGGTTTTCGTCACTACCACATGTACGCCTTCCCGGTGATGATCATGCTCGACATCTACGTGCCCAAACGCTGCAATCCGGGCGGCTACCACGACTTTGATTTGATGTTTTTAAGCGAGGTCGATCCGACGTGGAATCACGACGATCTGGCGTTTTTCACCAACTTTGAAAACGCGCTTGTCGCTTCGCCCTTGGCCGTGGCCGCGTGCGTGCCCGATGCGGTGGCTAGCAACGCGAACCGTCCGATTTCTACGCTTTGGTGGTGCGCCGGCTCCTGGGGCCACATCTATCCCTTGAGCGGCAACGTTAACGGCTTTGACGGCGGCATTTTGCAGTCTTCTCGCATGAACGCCAGAGCGCTTGCGGTGCTTTATCGCCGCGGCATCCTCTGGAAGACGATGGGTGACGATACGTTGTGCGAGGGCACGGTTTCCACGGTTATTCCCAAGCAGCAGTACCGCTTCACGATGTTTTATCCCAAACCCGAAACACAGGACTCGCACGTTTACGGCGAAAGTCCGCTTTTCTGGGGGCTGAATCGAATCATCCCGTCGGTGGCCGAAGACCAGGTTTATATCGTCTGGCGCTGGATCGACTGCTGCAACACGCTCTAGTCGAGGTTAACGATATGCGTCCGACGATAAAGACATCGAACCAAAAACCCGCACAACCGCCGGCGGCTATTTTCTTCACGGCTGCGGCAGCCGTCAATCCAACTCACTCGTCTGTACATGGGTCTTCGACATTCTCCAGACCGGTGATGCAGACGAAACGGCGGCTGCCGCGCCACCCGCTTGCCCGGGACAATGGAGGTTAGGCCATGCGAACCACTGAAAGTGCCCTGCGTATCGGAGCCAACCGCACAAATATTGCCTCCCGGACGCTGCCGATTTAGTGAAAAAAACAAAGGAGATATTCATGGCACTGCCCAAAGCCAACGCGGGCCTGATCGGTCGTTCGGCGACGCTTGAGGCCGAGTATGAAACGATCGAAGGTGAAATTCTCAAAGAAGGAACGGTGGTTGAGATCCGCGAGATTGACCGCAGCGGCGTGACGATTCAAACGGCGACATGTCCGACGTGCGGCCGCAGAATAGCGGTGAGCGGCATCAGCCGCAGTGATTTGACACTGGTAAAGCAATCCAACATCCACGCTGCCGCCAAATTGCCTTGGCTGTCGTATCCGCAAAACAAACCCGAAACCGCACACAAACAGTGTTTGCTGCGCGTGCGGGATGCCAACGGCAAGAGTCTTGAGTACGCCGTGAAAACCTTTAACACCGCAAGCAAACGCTTCTTTTTGAATGCCGCTCAGGATGATCGAGTGCTCGCTTGGGTGATGCTCGATTAAGCCGCCGGGACAACGAAATACGGGGCAGTCAACAGACTGCCGAACTTTCTTACCAAACCAACATGAAAACGACTCAAATCAAACGATCCGTTTTTCAGCGGGCTGTCTCGCTCATCGTGTCGGTTGCCGTGGCTTTTGCACCGCTGTACGGAACGGCGAGGGCTGCCGATCAGCGTGTCACCGACATCGGCAAGGACGCCGCCAGTTTCGGCGAGCAAATCGGCTCCGGCGCGCAGGGCATGATGCCTTCTGTCTCGGGCGGCAACATTTCCATCGACCTTGGTTCCGGCAATACGGCGTCCTTTTCAACCGATGATCTGGGCGGTTCTGCGGCCGCACAAAACAGCAACTATCGCTACGACAAGAGTCACTTTGAAAATCTCGAAGGTCTTTACGAAAGCGGCAGCAAATTGGATAACCAGGGCGAGTCGGCCAAAGAGTCTCTTTATCAGGATGCCACGGGCGATGAGCCAAGCATCGAAGGGATGGCCTACGGCGTTGTCGTGCAGCTCACCAATCAGCAAAAGATTGACATGGCCAATGACGCCGTGCTCACGATGACGAAGGACATTCTTGCCAATGTCGAAGAGTTCAAAAAGGGGTTGGCTGATTGTTCGGCAGACGAACAAATTGTGGAGAAAACCGGTACTGAACATATTCCGGACTTGAAGCATTGCTCGCAGGTACTTGATCGCACGGGTGACTGCAAGATCTACCACCAATACGAAGCCGGAGTTATCCGGCACCACGATGGGCCGTACAACCTCAGCTCTTGCGGAGAAGGCTGCACTCAGCTCTGGATCGGTAAGGTGGGAAATGACTACTGGAGCGGCTGGTGCACGATTTACGAGCAATCAACGCAGGTCACGGTACCCAACCCCGAGGCAATTACGCATGCCGTCTTTGAATACGCCAAGTGGGACGATTACATGATCGTTCAGGTGGGCGAGCCTGGAAAGGAAGAAACCATTTGGACCGGGCCAAACGACTGGCAGACGAGTTCGAACTACTTCCCCCCGGAAACTCCGGGAACGTGCGAGCTTTCGACTTCTTGGGAGCGCAATCCCAACATTGATGTCACGCAATACTTTAAAAACGTCGACAAGGACACAATTGTGTCCTTCAAGATCCGCGTGTCTGTTGCGGGCGAGGGCGAAGGCTACGGGCGCATCAAGGTTTATTTCGATCCTTCAAAAGCGATTCACGATGAATCCTGGTCGCCTAACTCCTGCATCGAAGCCGCCAGCGGCATCAGCGACGGCTTTGCCACCGGGCAGGCCGTGTGTATCGATATGCCGGAACTCGACGAAGAGGGCTGCACCTGGATGGACGGCGTGCATGTCTGTCCGGATGATCTCAATAGTTCGCCGGTTGTCGGGGTATCCAATCTCTGCAAGCAAGTCCAAGTAAACGCCAACTTCGGCTTTTACAAGGGACAAATGGATTGCTTCACGGACGCAAACGGCCAGATTCAATGCCCGGTCAATGAAGGGGGAAATCTCGACAGCTGCGAAAAGTACGCCAACGACTCCAAGTGCGGCTTCATTTCATCGACGTGCGTTGACGGCGCAACCGGAAAATCGGGTCTTTGTTATGTGAACGACGTGGTTTATGACTGCGGCGAAGACGTTGAGACCACCGACAAAATCAAGGAGACCACCTATGAGTGCCCGGGCGACATAGCCTGCATGGGCAGCGAATGCGTGGATACCAGCACCACGATCAGCACCGATTTTGCTCAGGTCACGGCACTGATGAACGCAACACAGTACATGGTCCAGGACATGGCCTGTACCGGTATGGATGAAGACGGCAACTTCACCGGAACGGAGAATGTGTCGTGTACGGTCTTTCAGGGCGAAAGCGGCGAATGCAAGATCGCCGTGGGCGGCTGGCAGGACTGTTGCGAAAGTCCGGGCGGAACCAGTTTGTCGGCTTATATCAGTTTGATCAAAGCCATAGCGGATTTGGACTCGTCTCTAACTGACTTGAGCAAAGATAAAAATGCAACCGGCATCATTTCCGACATTGCCGGCTCCTACGTTGACATCAAAGGCGGCGTGGCCGAAGTTGTCAATGACGGTGTTTCCTACATCAGCAAGCCCTTTGCCAACTACATTGAAAACATTGCCGGCGAAATCGATGTCGTCAAATCCACCATCAAGAGCTATGTAGACAGATTGATGGGATCGATCCAGGAAAAATGCTCTCAAGTGATGCAGTCGATTTTTAAGGAATTTGGCTTGGGAGACTCCATGTTCCAAGGCGGCGTTGGTGGAGGTGTTGGCAGCGGAGGCGAAGCTGGAATGACGACGGGCGAAGCCGGCACCGCCGCAACCGGTGAAGCTTCCGGCATGTTGGGTGCTGCTAGCAGTGTCATGGCCGTGGTGGGTTACATCTACATGGCCTATGTCATTGCCAACATGATTGTGCAGATCGCCTTCAAATGCACCGAAGACGAATACGCGCTGACGGCGCAGCGCGATCAAAAGCAGTGTCACTACATTGGCAGCTACTGCAACACCAAGGTGCTTGGTGCCTGCATTGAAAAGCGCGAAGTGTACTGTTGCTTTAAGTCGCCTCTGGCACGCATTCTAAACGAGCAAATTCGTTTGCAGGGCGATATTTTGGGTGTGGAGTACGATGGCTTCGGTTCGCCGAAAAATCCGAAATGTACCGGGGTGCCGCTCGACAAGATCGATCGCATTGACTGGTCGCGCATTGATCTGTCGGAGTGGATTGCGCTGTTGAAAATCACCGGCAACTTGCCCACTGACGAAACGGTGAATTTGGAGAGTCTGACGGGTAAGGGAAGCAAGCTCGATACGGACGGGACGCGCTTAAATACGCTTGATCGCGTGATGGAGCGTCTGGAAGGATCCGAAATCGACGCAACCCGCAGTGAAGCTTCCAAGCGTATGGATGTGGATACGGGGTATCGACACGACGGAAGCGACAATTAATTTTCAGTGCCTCCCCGGCCTCTGAAGAGGGGTATACTTAGGCGCTGAGGTATTTTGCAATTGCAGTCAGCAACTCAACCACTGATTTGACCAGACTGAGGCAAGCCTCAATCAATGCCAGTCGAGCAGTTTTGTCTCGTGCATTTGCTACAATACCGTTGCGCTTGGAGGGGTTCTTTCGCATAAGTTCTCCAAGAGCGGAATTGCCGATTGGCTACAAAGGCTCGTGAGTTCCAGCTCGCGGGCCTTTGAACTTTTAGCCTCCTGGCGTTGCTCGGCCGGAAGTCGCCGGGCGAAGCTCGTTCCCCGAAGGGAACGAAAATCCAAGTGTCTTGTAGTTCCCCGCTCGGGGAGCTTCGCGCCTTAAAACTGTCGGCACATCAGAGAGTTTCTGCTTCAAATCCTCTTTCGCGCAGGCGAAATCTTAATGAAAAAAAAGGCGAAAGCAGAGCCTTCGCCGATGTCGTCGTAACGAACTTGCCGTTATTCTTCTTTGGGAATCACAAAGAACCAAGCCTTCTTGCCGTCGGTGTAGAACGGAGGCGTTCTTTTACCGTCTTTTTTGGCGGGAGAAACGTACATGAATGTGTTTTCCGGGAAGTGCTTTGCCCAGGCGGTAAGCCATTGATACCGCACTTCATCGCGCTTGTCGTAATCCACACCCTGTAGATTCGAAAGAACGAGGATTCTTGGGAAGAACCAGGCCAAGGGCTGATCCGGATCAATCCATGCCGGGACGGGGGCCGGTTGCTGAGGTTCGGTGTTTTTCTCGAGTCTGACGCCGACAAAGCATTGATTGGATGCCTGTTTGCCGCAACCCAAGCTTTCGTTGCCTAAATAGGCTCCGCCAACGACCTGCCACGCAATTTCGCGCTCGCAAGGTTTAGCTTTTTCGTTGTAATGCTCCGGCTTCTCGCTTTTTTTCAGAAGCTCATGTTTCTGATCTTTTGCCGTTGCTTCAAACGCCTTGATCATTTGGTCGATGATGTAGTCGCGGGCGTCAAGCTCTGTCTTGGCTACTGAGACCGGAACAAATGCACACATGGCGTCGTATTCACCGATTTTTGGAGGCGCAGTCAGAGACTGAAGAATTTTGATGCCGGCACCGACACCGAAAGAACCCGGCATTGACGGGTTGATGTTGTAAAGCCAATTGTCGACCAGCAAATCAGCTCCAAGCCCCACGGCTCCCCAGTCGGACACCATGTCTTTAGGAACTTTCGTATCGGTGAGTGCGCGGTCATAGCCCTGAAGTCGGGCCAGATTACGGGCGTAACTGTACTTGTGGTCGTACTGCTCGTATTGGGTCATATCGAGCTTGTAGCGGGTCGGCGCACAGCCGGTCAAAAGAAGCGTACCGACACAGGCCGCTAATACGGCAATGGCAGAAAAACGCATGGCAAAAGGATCCAGTCAAAAGAGTTTGAAAACGAACTTGCTCTACAGTCAAAATCGACTTCGAACGCAAGTTTGCACAAAAAATTGCTCCGGAGCAATTTTTTTGGAAAGCCTTGTGGGACAAGGGATTCGGCGAGATTGACCGACAAAAAACTCCAACTTTTTGGAGGAGACGGTCTCCAGAAAAAAGTTGGAGTAGTACCGTTTGACGAAACGTTTTTTTTGCCTTTTTAAGGCTTCGATTTCGTTTCGCGGCGAGAGCGTCGTGCCGGTTTTTCTTCCGGAGTCGCTTCAGCGGATTCAGCGGCAGGCGCATCGACAGCGGCTTTCTCGGCATCCGAAGCGTTATTTTCGGCAGCCTTTGTCGGCTGCTCATCGGTTTTGCTCTCCTGAAGTTTGGCGGAGTCTCCTCCAGTTTCCAGGGAGACGTTCGAAGCGGTTTCTTCCGCCGTTTTCGTCGTTGTTTCGTTCGCCTCCAGAATTTTGTCGGAGTTCTCAGGCGCAGCAGGTGTTGGCGTGACTTCCGGCGTTTCAACAATCTGTTCCTCTGAAGCAACAGTTTCGGCCACAGGTGCGGCTTCTTCATTGGTGCCGGTGCGGTGAGCTTCTTCTCGGGCTTGATCCTGACGGTTGCGCTCCCGGTTGCGGGCTTCAAGTTCGCGCGCCTGGCGCTCTTCACGCTCTTTGCGCAATTCGTTGTTGCGGTCGCGCACCGACGTGGAAATCGCACGCACGCGTCGCACGATGTGGGTGAGCGTATCGACCCACTGTTCGAGCAAGTTCTTGCGGTCGAAGGTGGAAATCACGCGCTTGCCGCGGGCCGTATCGATCATCATGCTCAGGGCGTCGAGTTCGACAATGGCCGCAAGCATATCGACCGAGTTGCCGCTCAACAGCACCGCCTCATAGGTGCGGGCGTTGTCGTAGCTGGTTTCTTTTACGGCAAAAGGCAGCGTCGTTGCTTCGCACGAAGCGCGCAGTTTGCCGATTGTGGACTGCGCATCCGTAATGAATGCGGCAAACATTGTGCCGAGTTCGTCGGCCAAAGGCTTGGCAAACGCATCGTCGCGCAGAATCACGAGCATGTAGTCGAGATATTGCAGGTTTTCGTTGGTCTGGTTGAAGTTTCGTTCCAGAAAACGCTGTGCGGTATCTGTCTTGAGTTCAACCTGAACCGACTGCTGCCAGTGCGAATAGTCGCGTGCGCGTCCGCGCCGGATCGGTTCGGGTTTATGCAGTTTGACGGGATTTGGAGCCGGACTCTGAGCCGGTGTGGTTTGTTCGGGCATGAATGCCTCCTTATGGTTTGGTGCAACAAGTTTCCAATTTAGAAGGCACCCCCATTGAGTCATCCCCGAACGTGTGCGCAAAAGGCAAAAGTGGCTGCTCTGAAAAGGGGAGGAAAATGGCGCAGAAAACAGGCGGCAAAAGCGGTGTCCGTTCGTTTTGTCCGTCTGTCTTCGGTACAATGGTTCGGTTGTGAAATTTCTTTTTTGAACCCAACACATCATGGCCACACATCGCATTTCCGCCGAAGATGTCGTCGATTACCTTGCCAAACTCCCGGCAGGGCAGAAACGTCCGTCGCTCAGAGAATTGCAGGTTGCGCTCGGAGGCGGTAGTCTCGATACGCTGGGCCGCGGCATGCGTGAGTTTTTGAAGCGCCAGGAGGAAACGGCCAATGTCCCGGAAGACTTTGCGGCAGCGGGCAGCGAGCTGACCACGCGACTTTGGCAAACAGCCCTCGTGCATATCCAAAAGGCCCGCGAGGAAGAGAGAGCGGCCACAGCCGAACAAATTGAGACGTTGGAAAAGGGAATTGCCGCGCTGGAAGCGAAAAACGCGGAATTGGCCAAACAGGTAGAAGGGCGCGACCGGCAAATGGATCGCCTTTTGGGTGAACTTCATGCCGCCAAGACCGAGGCGGCCACGGCCAAGGATCGCGCAGAGCGCTTACAGGAAGAATTCGCTGCGCTCAAGCAGCAGCTAAAGGAAGAGAGAGCCGAAGCACGCAAGGTCGCGCGTGAACTTACGCAGGAAAAGGTGAAGAGTGCGCAGGCGCAATCGGCTCTTGAAGCTTTCAAAACTGCATTGAAGGCTCCGAAGTCTTAACAGACGAAACGGCCTATCAATGCAATCGGATGCCCAGAAACGGCAAAGAATTGCCCACACGAGCAAAACCACACGCTAGATAAAAACGTGAGGCGGCCTCATCGATCGGCTCTGTGAGAAAAAGCGCCGCAGCTGTGATTTCCGAGGCCCGCCGAGCGTTTTCAATCGCGTGACGCAAGAGCGCGCGGCCAATGCCCAAACCCTGAAAGTTTTTGGAAACGGCCAAGCGTCCCAGCAATATTGCGGGAATAGGATCCGGCATATTGCGGCGCAAGACAGCTCGAGTTCCTTCGTGAGCTAAACAGTGGTTTGCCAGGGAGTAATAGCCCGCAACAGAGCCGTCTTTCGCAAGCAGAATAAAAGTACGGCTGCCGCCGCTTAATTCGTTGCTTCTTGCTCTTTGCTCAAGCCAAGCGTTGAGCGAAAGTTTCCCGCAGTCAAAGCTGCGCAACTGCTCGTCGCCAGCAGCAGATAACGGATAGATACCGTCCAAGTCCGGAACTTCAATTGTCATTTCCGGCTCCAGGGGTACGGCGTATTCATTGTTTTGGCAAGGTTCTCTTGAACGTCAGTCGGCGTGGGCTGATTCAAAAAGTCCAACACCTCGTCAAACTGCTTGTCGGACAAATAGGTGATTTTGCGATCAAGCTGAGAGGCAAGGATTGATTCCAACCCTTGGATAATCAGGTCTGTTTTGGACAAATGGCTTGTTTGGGCCAACTCATCTAGCCGTCTGGCCGTGAACTCTGGAAGACGGACGGAAATTGCTACACTCATATAAGGCTCCTTTTTGGCTTCAATGCCTAAACGAATTGTATATCAAAAAGCAATACACAAATGATCGAAAGCACGCTCACAAACTTGGTCGGGTTGACGAAAGAATTCTTTGCTAAGCATTGGAACGCATCTCTGATCGGGAAAGAGGCTCCCGAGTGGTGCGAACCACAGGAAATCAGATACGGGAACCCCTTGCCCAACCACAACAAACAGGGGTGCTACGCGTTTGTAGACGGAGAAAAAGTTGTCTATATCGGCGTTGGGACTTCACGTGGCGGCGGACGGTACCGCGGGCATGGCATCGGAAAGCGTTTTATGCCAAGTATGTGAACGGTGTGTATCAAATCGTGGATGAACGCTTTAAGAGATGCAAAGCTGTGACAATAGGATTTGAGGTTGAAGAGGCTTATTTGGCCAACGCACTGGAGCTTTTCCTTATCGGGCACATGCCGACAGACCACAACAAAAATGCACCTGGTTCGTGAATCGAACCAATGCCAGCTCAAGCTATAATCGCTGCACGTATGCTCATGTACGGTAAGGAAGCAAGCAACCGAAAACAAGAGATAGACCGCCAGC
>OOBJ01001081.1_pt1 | contig 17984 bp, 14 predicted proteins | sample 1671331 | NCBI WGS metagenome assembly OOBJ01 (sample SAMN06348145, study PRJEB24527) | human gut metagenome | biome: human gut; feature: ankylosing spondylitis patient; material: feces | host: Homo sapiens | place: China | collected 2015-10 | reverse complement strand
AGGTCGGAAAACGAAAGTAGGAAGAAAACTGCTTCGTTTTCCTCCTACTCGATTTAAGCCTTCTTAGGCTGCTTTTAAGCCGAACTAAGCCTTTCTAAGCCTTACTAAGCCTCTTTAGGCATTGTTAACTTGCGTTTATTTGTTTTCTGCGTCAATAGCCTTTATCTTCTGGCGAACCAGTTCGAGGTCGTCGCGCAGGTGCTGCACCTTGCGGTTCATCTCGTCGATGAGGCTGTTGCCCTTCTTAGAGCTTGCATTGAGGAAACCGAGGTTGTTCTCGTAGGTCTGTATCTCCTGCTTGAGCTGGTCGAAGCGGCGAACCAGACGTCCACGCTCGTTGTCGAGAGCCTCTTCGCCACGCTTTGCCACGTTCTTGATGTTAGCCTTGAAGTCGTTCAGACGGCGGCGCTTTGTAGAGATGTTCAGCTCTTTGTAGATGCGGTCGAGCACTTCGTGATAAGCCTCGTAGAGCTTATCCTTCTCCTTGTACGGCACGTGTCCCACCTTGTTGTACTCCTCGGTGAGTGCCTGCACCTTCTCGCGTGTAGCTTCGGCAGCGTTCTCGGCGAGTGCTTTCAGCTGTTCGATGATGCCCTGCTTCTTCTCGAGATTGGCGTGCTCCTCGTTGCGCTGACCAGCGCCGGCTGCGTTGCGAGCCTCGAAGAACTTGTTGCATGCGCCGAGGAAGTCCTGCCAGAGCTGGTCGCCGAGCTTTTTCGGAACCATGCCAATGGTCTTCCACTCCTTCTGCAGCGCGATGAGCTTGTCGCTTGTTGCCTTCCAGTCGGTGCTGTCGGCGAGTGCCTGCGCCTTCTCCACAAGTGCCTTCTTCTTCTCGATGTTCTCTGAGAAGGTAGCCTTGAGTGCCTTGAAGTATTCTGCCTTGCGTCCGAAGAAGTCGTCGCAGGCAGCGCGGAAGCGTTCGAATATCTTCACGTTCATCTTCTGTGGAGCGAAGCCAATGGTCTTCCACTCGTTCTGTATGTCGATAATCTCCTTAGAGTGCTTCTCCCAGTCGGCAGCGCCCTTGTTGTCGGTCTTGCAGAGTTCCTCCACCTTCTCGCAGAGGGCGGTCTTGCGTGCGAGGTTCTCCTCCTCCTTAGCGCGGAGATCCTCGAAGTGCTGCTGGTGGCGCTTGTTGATTACGGTAGATGCAGCCTTGAAGCGTGCCCACACCTCCTCGCGCAGCTCCTTAGCCACCGGTCCGATCTCGCGGTACTGCTGGTGGAGCTCCTGAAGCTGGTGGAAAGCGCTGATTACGTCTTCCTCGTCGGCGAGCTTCTCTGCTGCCTCGCAGAGCTTTGTCTTCAGCTCGAGGTTCTTCTTGAAGTCGTACTCGCGAGCCTCAGAGTTGAGCTTGAGCAGGTCGTAGAACTGCTCTACATATAACTGGTAGTTGCGCCAAAGCTCGTTAGCCTTGTCAGCCGGCACGTTCTTGATGTCCTTCCACTGCTGCTGCAGCTCCTTGAACTCACCGAACGACTTGCCTGCCTCGTCGGGCGATGTAGCCATGGCTTTGATTTTCTCAATTATTTCGAGTTTCTTCTTCAGGTTGGCTTGCTTTTCAGCCTCCTGCTGCTGCATAATCTGCGCACGTTTCTCGCGGATTATAGCCATTTGCGCCTTGAAAGTTTCCTCGGTTTCGTCGGGCAAAACCTGATAAGCTTCAGGGTTTCCACCGCCGTTGATGTATTCCTTCAGGCGTGCTTCACGCTCTGCGATGTGGAGTTTGTAGAATACTGTCTTTAAAAGGTCGATTTCCTCCTTAACTGGAGCTTCGTCGCTTGCGACGATTTCCTTCAGGCGGTCAACGACTTCTTGTTTAGTTTTGTAGACTTTTGTGTTCTCTACTTGCTGAACGTCGGCTGCAGCGGTCTGCTCTACGGCAGTCTGCTCCACGTTCTGCTCTTCTTGTGCACCTTGCAACAGGGCGTTTTCTTGAGAGTCCATCATTTAACTGTTTTAAGTTTATGATAAGGGTAATTCACACGAATGTGGCGCGAAGCCACATCCTCACATTATTTATTATAGACTGCAAACTTAAATAAAATATTTTGAATAGCGACAAAAAACGCAATTTATTTTTGCATTTTGCTTTAAAGCAGTCGCTTATGTCGCAGTATAATCCACGAAAGGGCTGATATTATCACCGAGATAAGTATCGCCACGATGAAGCCGAACGGGTATTCTTCCATGCCGTTGATGAGGTTCATTCCGAAGAATGAGGAGATGAGCGTGGGCAACATCATGATGATTGACACGGAGGTGAGTGTACGCATTACGGTGTTCATGTTGTTGTTGATGATGGATGAGTAGGTGTCCATCGTCGACTCGAGGATGTCGGAGTAGATGTTCGTTGTCTCACGAGCCTGCGACATCTCGATGTTTACGTCCTCGATGAGGTCGGCATCCAGTTCGTCCACCTGCAGCTTGAACTTCAGTTTGGCAAGCAATGTCTCGTTGCCACGGATAGATGTGACGAAGTAGGTGAGTGAGTCCTGCAGACGCGAGAGTGCTATGAGCGACTCGTTGTTCACGTTGTGGTCAAGGTTGTGCTTCGCTTTCTCGATGAGCGTGTTAATCTGCTTCAGGCGTTTTAGATACCACACGGCAGAAGAGAGGAAGAGGCGGAATGTCATGTCAACATAGTCGGTAAATCCCTCGCCGCGCTTCTGGTGGTAGGACACGAAGTCGATCATCATGTTCGTCTCGTAGTAGCACACGGTGATGGTCACGTCGCGCTTGTGGATGATGCCGAGCGGCACGGTGGTGTATGGCGTGCGTGAGCGTATCTCCTTCACGTATGGGATACGAAGGATGATGAGCATCCAGCCGTCGTCGTACTCGTAGCGGGCACGTTCGTCGGTATCGCTGATGTCGGAAAGGAAATAATCGGGTATGTTAAACTCGTCTTCCAGCAATTGCTGGTCTTCTTCTGTTGGACATGTAACTTGTATCCAGCAGTTCGGCTGCCACTCTTCGATTTGTTTGAGGGTAGAATTGGTGTTCCAGTATGTTCTCATAAAGCTGTCTCCTTGGGTTAAACGATGCTTGGGAGACCGCATTGTGAGAGCGTCCTCCTGCATTACAAATTCGGGTTTTCCGCGTGATAGTCGTCCATAAATTAGTTACACTTTGATTTAACGCTTGCAAAGTTACGTATTTTTGTCGAATAAGTCTTCCTCGTAGCTGTGTTTTTTGCACAAAAGGATGCAAAAAACATAGGCGCTTTCGATTTTTATTAGTACTTTTGTCGTTAGAGTTAGATAAATGTTTCAATTCGATTGCTGCACCGGCTTGAGTGTAGCGTAACAATAAAAGTACAGCTATGAAGAAGCTAATCGTTATGTTGAGTCTGTTCTGTGCGTGCACGATGCAGGCTCAGGAGCAGAAACACTCCACATTCTATTATCAGCGTGCCACTCTGTTTGAGGTGCTGCCTACCAGCAAGAGCGATATCATCTTCCTCGGCAATAGCATCACCAACGGTGGCGAGTGGGCAGAGCTGCTGGGCAATCCGCACGCCAAGAACCGCGGTATCAGTGGCGATACAACCCAAGGCGTACTCGACCGTCTGAGCACTGTGACAAAGGGCAAGCCGGCGAAGATATTCCTGCTCATCGGTACCAACGACTTTGCGCGCGGCAAGAGCATGGACGAGATTGTGAAGAACGTGGAGAAAATTGTGGAGCGCGTAAAACGCGAGTCGCCTGCGACGAAACTTTACGTGCAGAGCGTGTTCCCAGTGAACCCGAAGTTCAACAAGTTTTCTGGTCATATGGACCGTAAGAAGAATATTCCTGCGCTCAACGCAAAGATAAAGGCTGTTGCCGCACGCCACGGCGTTACATACATCGACGTGTACAAATCGCTCGTAACGCCTTCTACCGACGTGATGAACCCAGAGTACACCAACGACGGACTGCATCTGCTCGGCAAGGGATACCTGAAGTGGGTGGAGGTGCTGAAACCGTACTTGAAGTAGTATTTATAGACTCTTAACAATATGAAGCATAAAAAGTTATTCGTCACCCTTGGCGCCACCCTTGCGCTCTTCCTCGCCATAGTTACGGCAGGGTCGTTCTACCTTGTCGACTATGCCCTTGTGAGTGCTGAGCGCGAGCGCAACTCCAATTTGGCACAGATAGAGAAGCGTTTCCCCGAACTGAAGTCGTGACTCGACAGTTTGCAAACCGTGGGCGCACTGCGCGATACGTTCGTTGTGATGCCCACAACGGGTAAGCGTGCCCATGCTTTGTTTGTTCGTTCGCCACGTGCGAATGGGTGCACCGCCGTGCTTGTGCATGGCTATTGTGACAACGCCACACGTATGTTGCCCATTGCACGCATCTACAATCGTGAGCTTGGAGCCAACGTTCTGCTGCCCGACCTCTATGCGCACGGGCAGAGCGACGGCGACGCCATACAGATGGGATGGAAGGATCGCCTCGACGTGCTGCACTGGATAAGCCTGACACCCGAACTGTTCCGCACCGAAGCCGACTCGATGCGTCTTGTGGTGCACGGCATCTCGATGGGTGCCGCTACGACGATGTGCGTCAGTGGCGAACAGACACCGCAGTATGTGAAGTGTTTCGTGGAGGACTGTGGATATACGAGCGTGTGGGACGAGTTCTCGAACGAAATATCTGCCCGCTTCTCGTTACCCGACTTCCCACTGATGTACACTGCCTCGTGGCTTGTGCAGGTTAAGTACGGCTGGAACTTCAATGAGGCATCGCCGCTGAAGCAGGTTGCGAAGTGCCAGAAGCCGATGCTCTTCATACACGGCGACAACGATACGTTTGTGCCCACCTGGATGGTGTATCCGCTCTACGAGGCGAAACCGCAGCCTAAGGCACTCTGGATAGCGCACGGCAGCAAGCACGCCGATGCGTATGGCGACTACAAAGAGGAGTACACGCACAGAGTGCTGGAGTTCGTAGAGAAGTATATGTAAGAGTCTTGGCACGGTTCTAAAGTAAAGAGGTAAAATGCAGTTGTGCATTTTACCTCTTTACTTTTTTACTTTTTTACTTTTTTACTTTTTACCTTTTTACTTTTAAAACTATTTCCTTCGCTGTGCGCTCCGACGGACTGTCTGCACCAATTTTCTGCCATACCTCCTCGTAGCCGGCAAGCATCTGCTGGCGTGGCTCGCCGTCGGGAAGCAGGCGTGTGAGTTGCTCGGCGACGTTAGCTTCGGAGAACGTGTTAGCCACCAGTTCGGGCACCACCTCGCGGTCGGCGATGAGGTTGACAAGCGACACGTGTTTCACCTTCAGCACCAACGGACGCAGCAGTCCCACCAGTTTGGGCAGCGCGGTGTTGTAGCACACCACCTGCGGAACGCGGAAAAGTGCCGTCTCGAGCGTAGCCGTGCCACTCGTGACGAGTGCCGTGTGGGCATGAGAAAGCAGGGCGTAGGTCTCACCGCGCACCACGTGCACGTTGCTTCCGCTGATGTGTGCGTCGTAGAACTCGGGTTCGATGCCTGGTGCGGCGGCGAGCACAAGCTGGTAATCGGCGAAGCGCTGCGCAGCAGCAATCATCTGTGGCAGTGTGCCCGCTATCTCCTGCTTTCTACTGCCTGCGAGCAACGCTATGATGGGACGCGCATCGAGCCCATGCTGACGGCGGAAGGTGGCATCTTCTACGTTGTATGTAGCCTGAAACTGTCTTACCTCCTCCGCAGTAGGGTTGCCTACGTAATGGATGGGGTAGTGGTGCTTCTGTTCGAAGAACGGCACCTCGAACGGCAGGATGGAGAAAAGCTCGTCGACGTTGCGCTTAATCTCCTTGATGCGATACTCCTTCCATGCCCATATCTTCGGTGAGATGTAATAATAAACGGGAATGTGCGTGTTGTTGTGCACGAACTTTGCAATCTTCAGGTTGAAGCCCGGATAGTCAACAAGTATCACTACGTCGGGCTGCCACTCCACGATGTCGCGCTTGCAGAACGCCATGTTGCGCAGAATGGTGTGCAAGTGGAGCAGTACGGCGATGATGCCCATGTACGCCAAATCGCGGTAGTGGCGCACACGTGTGCCTCCGACAGCCGACATCAGGTCGCCGCCGAAGAAACGGAACTCCGCTGTGGGGTCTTCCTTGAGCAGAGCTTTCATAAGATGCGAGGCGTGGAGGTCGCCCGATGCCTCGCCAACGATTAAGTAGTATTTCATTTTTAGGTGGTGTTTAAGCCGAGGGCAGGTGGCGTTTAAGCCGAACTAAGCCTCTTTAGGCCTTCCTAAGCCAAGGATTGGAAGGGCTTTTTTACCCTTTTACTTTTTTACTTTTTTACCTTTTTACTTTTCTCAAAACTTGTTTTGCCAGTTGCGCAGCAGGTCATAATCCGTAACGTCGATGCGTGTCGGTGTGATGGATATGTAGCCATGCGTGAGCGCCCAGTTGTCTGTGTCCTCCTGCTCCGGCTCGTCGTTGCGGTAGGAGCCAGTCATCCAATAGTAGTCGTAGCCGTGCGGATGGCGCTGTTTTACGCATTCGTTGTACCATGTGCCCATAGCCATACGACATACTTTTATGCCCTTAAACTCAGTGAGTTTCGGGAAGTTTACGTTCAGGCACACGCCCTTGGGCAGACCCTCGCTGAGCACCTTTTGCACAATCTGACGCACATACGGGCGCAGCGGCTCGAAGTCGGCATCCGAAGAGAAGTCGCAGAGCGAGAAACCGATAGACGGGATGTACTTCATGCAACCCTCAAGCGTCACACCCATTGTGCCACTATAGTGAACATTTACCGAAGCGTTGTCGCCGTGGTTGATGCCTCCCAAAATCATGTCGGGCAGGCGGTCAGCGAATAGCTCCTGCAGCGCAATCTTCACGCAGTCGACCGGTGTGCCGTTGCACGACCACATCTGCATACCCACCTCGTCGCGGCGCAGCTTGAGGCGTAGCGGAACTGTGGCAGAGAACGCCGTGGCGAAGCCCGATCGAGCCGATTCGGGAGCGCATACGATGATGTCGGCAATGTTGCGCAGCATGTCAATGAGCGAGTTTATACCCTTGGCATGATAGCCGTCGTCGTTAGAAATCAGTATTAATGGCTTTTTCGTATTCATAATTTTGGTTTTATTTCTTATGCAAAAGTACGAAAAAAGGTTTAAACGCGCCTATTCTCATATAAAATATGTACCTTTGCCGAATAATTTTGACTTCAAATGGGAAAGATAATAGCATTAGCCAACCAAAAAGGTGGCGTAGGCAAGACAACAACAACAATAAACTTGGCAGCATCGCTCGCTACATTCGAAAAGACGGTGCTCGTGGTGGACGCAGACCCGCAGGCAAATGCGTCGAGCGGACTTGGTGTGGACATCAAGGAGATTGACTGCTCGCTCTACGAGTGCATCATCGATCACGCTGATGTACACGACGCTGTCTACACCACCGACATCAACGGGCTCGACGTCATTCCCAGCCATATTGACCTCGTTGGAGCTGAGATCGAGATGCTCAACCTGAAGAACCGCGAGCGCGTTATCAAGAATATGCTTGACCAGATACGCGACGACTACGACTATATACTTATCGACTGCAGTCCGTCGCTCGGACTCATCACCGTGAATGCCCTCACCGCAGCCGACTCGGTCATCATTCCCGTGCAGTGCGAGTACTTCGCACTCGAAGGCATTACAAAGCTCCTCAACACCATTAAGATTATAAAGAGCAAGCTCAATCCGGCGTTGGAGATAGAAGGCTTCCTGCTCACCATGTACGATAGTCGTCTGCGCCTCGCCAATCAGATATACGACGAGGTGAAGCGACACTTCCAAGAACTTGTGTTCAAGACTGTCATACAACGCAACGTGAAGCTCAGCGAGAGTCCGAGCCATGGACTCCCCGTAATACTTTACGATGCCGACTCGGCAGGGTCGAAGAACCACTTGGCACTCGCCAAGGAAATAATCAACAAAAACGAAAAAAGAGTAAACAAACAAGACGATGGCAGTACACAAGAAATACAATAGAAGCGTATTAGGACGCGGACTCGACGAGATAGAAGGCGGACGCGGACTCGACGCTCTTATCGACACCGGTGGTGTGCGCACGCAAGGTACGTCCACAATCAATGAAATTCCGCTCAGCCAGATAGAAGCAAACCCCAATCAGCCCCGCCGCGACTTCGACCCTGAAGCACTGCAGGAGTTGGCTAACAGCATCAGTGAGATAGGTATTATTCAGCCTATCACGCTGCGTCAGGTGTCTGACGACCGCTTCCAGATTATCGCCGGTGAGCGTCGTTGGCGTGCTTCGCAGATGGCAGGACTCACAGCGATTCCGGCTTACATACGCACCATCGCCGACGAGAACGTTATGGAGATGGCTCTCGTTGAGAATATACAACGCGAAGACCTCAATGCCATAGAGATAGCACTCGCCTACGAACATCTGCTCGATGCCGACGGAATGACGCAAGAGAAGGTGTCGGAGCGTGTAGGAAAGAGCCGTACAGCCATTACCAACTATCTGCGTCTGCTCCGTCTGCCGGCTCAGGTGCAGATAGCCCTGCAGAAGAAAGAGATAGACATGGGACATGCTCGTGCCATCTTGGCAATCGATTCGCCATCGTTGCAGATAAAGCTCTTCAACGAAGTGCTCAAGAACGGCTACTCCGTACGCAAGGTGGAGGAGATGGCACAGATGCTGAAGAATGGAGAGGACGTGAACAGTGGCTCGAAGAAGATTGTGGCAAAGTCGAAGCTTCCAGAGGAGTACAACGCGCTGCGCACCCACCTCTCCGAATTCTTGCAAACGAAAGTGCAGATGACATGCTCGCCGAAAGGCAAGGGAAAGATAACCATTCCTTTCGCCAACGAAGAGGAGTTGGAGCATATCATGGCTATGTTCGATAAGATGAAGTAAACGTTCTGTGCGTTACTTGTAGATAAACAAATCATAAAGAAGAACAGTGAAAAAGGACATTACATATATATTACAAACATTGACACTTACTGCGTTTCTGCTGCTGTTCGGTACAACAGCAAAGGCGCAAGAGCAGGTCGTAGCTGATAGTATGGATGTTCAGTTCACGTCTATAAAAGCCGATAGCATCTTCGTAGCCAGTGACACCATCATAGGTAAGCCTAAGCGCGACTGGAGCACGTGGCGACCCAACCCGAAGCGTGCAATGTGGCTCGCTATTGTCCTGCCTGGTGCCGGACAGATATACAACCGCAAGTATTGGAAACTGCCGATCGTGTATGGCGGATTCGTTGGTTGCGCCTATGCCATGCGTTGGAACAACCAGATGTATTCCGACTATTCGCAAGCGTATCTCGACTTGATGGACGACGACCCGAACACGCAGAGCTATAATCAGTTCTTGCATCTCGGAGCGAAGATTGACGAGACAAACATACAACGCTATCAGCAACTCTTCAAGAAACGTAAGGACAAGTTTCGTCGTTGGCGCGACCTGAGCTTCTTCTGCTTGGTGGGAGTCTACGCACTCTCCATCATCGATGCCTACGTCGATGCATCGCTCTCCGAGTTCGATATCTCGAAAGACTTGAGCTTGAGGGTGGAGCCTACGATACTCAACAACGACCGCGAAAGAAATCCGTTCAAGGCTAATAGCTTGGGATTGAGTTGTAGCCTGAATTTCTAAAGACAAACAAACGAATATGAATAAATCACTGATACTTATAGCCGCAGCATTTTTCGGCTTTACCAGTCAGGCTCTCGCGCAGAGCGAGAATAATGACGACGAAATCGTTATAACCGATGCTCATGGTAAGCAGGAGGTTATCGACCTGCCCGAGGCACTTACCAACGATTATGATAGTCTGCTCAACAACTACAATAGCAAGACCTATCTGCATGTTAACTTCGACTGCAACATGCCCGATGTGAACCCCGTGTATAGTGCGGAGGTGTATAAAGAACGTCTGAGCCGTATGCCGACAATCATTGAGATGCCATACAATGATGTCGTACAGAAGTTTATAGACCGTTACAGCGGACGCTTGCGCCGCTCGGTGAGTGTTATGCTTGGTGCACAGAACTTCTATATGCCTATATTCGAGGAGGCACTCGAGTCTTACGGTTTGCCGCTCGAACTGAAATATCTGCCAGTGATAGAGTCGGCACTCAACCCGAACGCCGTTTCGCGCGTTGGTGCCACTGGTCTGTGGCAGTTTATGATTACTACTGGCAAGAAGTATGGCTTGGAGGTGAACTCGCTTGTCGACGAGCGTCGCGATCCCGTGCGTGCATCGTACGCCGCAGCTCACTACCTGCGCGACCTCTATAAGATATTCGGCGATTGGAACCTTGTCATAGCAGCCTACAACTGCGGACCAGAAGCCATTAACCGAGCCATCCATCGCTCAAACGGCGAGAAGGACTATTGGCGCATCTATCCCTATCTGCCGAAGGAAACCCGTGGCTATGTTCCGGCGTTCATCGCCGCCAACTATATTATGAACTACTACTGCGAGCACAACATCTGTCCGATGCGTGCCGACTTGCCCGTGAAGACCGACACCGTGGTAGTCAACCGCGATGTACACTTCGAACAGGTGGCTAAGGTGCTTGGTATGGATGTCGACCAGGTGAAGCAACTCAATCCACAGTATCGTCGCAATGTGGTTAACGGCAGAACGAAGCCGTCAGCACTGCGCCTGCCCGTGGCTATGGTGGGCAACTTCATCGATAACGAAGACTCTATCTACGCCTATCGCCCTGACGAACTGCTCACAAAACGACTTGAGGTGGCTGTGAACACAGAGACCCCAACCGTGTCGTACCGCTCTAAAGGCAGAGGTAGACACAGCAAATCGAGAACACGTAGAGGCTCGAATGGTCGTCGTAAGAGCGTGACTATACGCCAAGGCGACACACTCTCTGAAATCGCACGTCGTAGTGGAACAACAGTGAGCAAACTGAAGCGACTGAATAATATCAGCGGTACTAATATCCGTGCAGGCAAGAAGCTCCGCGTCAAGTAGTAATGATGCGGAAGTCTTCCTACTGCTGCATACATATATATACCTTATTAATATATAGGAGACCTAAATCATGGACGACCAAAATCTGAAAGACAAGCAGCGTGAGCTTGCTGATGACCAAATGATTGAACAAGCCTTCAAGGAAGTACTTGATATATACGTGGCATCGCGTCACCGAAAGAAGGTAGACATAATAACAAAGGCGTTCAACTTCGCACGACAGGCGCACAAAGGTGTGCGCCGGTTGTCGGGCGAACCATATATTATGCACCCTATCGCCGTGGCTCGCATCGCCGTAGAGGAGATGGGACTCGGCTCTACAAGTATCTGCGCCGCACTCTTGCACGATGTAGTGGAGGACACCGACTACACCGTAGAGGATATCTCGAACATCTTTGGTGAGAAGATAGCGCAGATTGTAGACGGACTGACAAAGATTTCGGGCGGCATCTTCGGCGACAAGGCATCAGCGCAGGCAGAGAACTTCAAGAAGTTGCTGCTCACGATGAGCGACGACATACGTGTCATCCTTATCAAGATATGCGACCGTCTGCACAATATGCGCACGCTACAATCGCAGCCTGCCAATAAGCAGTATAAGATTGCAGGCGAAACGCTTTACATCTATGCTCCGCTTGCCAACCGCTTAGGTTTGAACAAGATCAAGACCGAACTCGAAGACCTCTCGTTCCGCTACGAACATCCGGAGGAATACGATTATATAAAAGGAAAACTTGCAGATACGCAAGCGCAGCGCGATGTACTCTTTGAGAACTTCACGGCTCCGATACGTGCTGCCCTCGACAAGATGGGCATCAAGTATGATCTGAAGGCGCGTGTGAAGAGTCCTTATTCTATTTGGAATAAGATGCAGAACAAGCACGTCACCTTCGACGAAATCTACGATATTCTTGCTGTACGTATAATTTATACGCCGAAGGAACGCTCGGAGGAAATCAACGAGTGCTTCAAGATATACGTCGCAATCAGTCAGATATATAAGTCGCACCCCGATCGTTTGCGCGACTGGGTTAACCACCCGAAGGCAAACGGCTATCAGGCTCTGCACGTGACGCTCATGTCGAAGCAGGGTAAATGGATAGAGGTGCAGATACGTTCCGACCACATGGACGAGGTGGCAGAGCAGGGCTTCGCTGCCCACTGGAAGTATAAGGAGCAGGGACTGGAGTCGAGCGTAGAGACTGTTGACGACGATTCGGAACTCAACAACTGGCTCTCTACTATCAAGGAAATCCTCGACGACCCACAGCCCGACGCAATGGATTTCCTCGATACCATCAAGCTTAACCTCTTTGCAAGCGAGATATTCGTGTTCACACCGAAGGGCGAGATTAAGACCATGCCAGCGCAGTGTACAGCTCTCGACTTCGCTTTCCAGATACACACCTTCCTCGGTTCGCACTGCATCGGTGCAAAGGTGAACCACAAGCTCGTGCCGCTTAGCCACAAGCTGCAGAGCGGCGATCAGGTGGAGATACTCTCCTCTAAGTCGCAGCATGTGCAGGCGTCGTGGATAAACTTCGTGTTTACGGCAAAGGCGAAGCAGAAGATTATGGCGATATTGCGTCGTGACAATCGCGAGTTGCAGAAACGTGGCGAACAGATACTTGATGAGTGGTTGCGCAAGAACGAGCTTGAGATGACTACCCCCGTGCTCAATAAACTCTGCGATCTGCATGAGGCGAAGAAGCATGAGGACCTCTTCTTGATGCTCGGTAAACGTTCTGTCTTGCTCGGTGATAAGGATTTAGACGAACTGCGTGAACGTAAAACCGATCAAAATGGCGGTTGGCGCAAGTTCGTGCCGTTCCTCAAGAAGGGCGATAATAAGGAGGGTAAGAAGCCCAAACTGTTTGTTGTTGGCGAGGGCTTTAATAAGAAGAAGCCTGTCGTTATCAATGAGGAGAATATCTCGCAATACATCTTCCCAACATGCTGCCACGCCATACCGGGCGATGACATCATGGGATATATCGATAACAAGAACCGCATAGAAATTCACCGCCGCGACTGCAGCGTGGCTTCAAAGTTGAAGGCAAGCTTTGGCAACCGCATCCTTGATGCGAAATGGGATATGCATAAGGTGATGTTCTTCGATGCTACAATCGAGTTGCGTGGCATTGACCGCAAGGGTATGCTGCGCGAGATATCGGAGGTCATATCTGACAAACTCGATGTCAATATGCACCGCATCACAATCTCGAGTGAGGATGGTATCTTCGACGGTACCATTGAGATTCGCGTTCACGATCGCAGCGAGGTTAGCGTCATCATGGATGAGCTAAAGAAGATTGAAGACCTCAAAGAGGTGCTACAGATATTATAAATATAAAATCCGCAATGCTTGTTGATTAGCATTGCGGATTTTTTACTAATGTAGGCTTTGTGCAATTGCGTCTATTTCTTCAATTGTAAGCCCCGTGTATTTTTGAATTTTTTCAGTAGAGTCGCCGTCGCTTAGCATGAGCTTGGCAAACTCAATGTTCTTTTGGTGTTCTGCCTCTGCTTTTCCTTTCTCAATTCCCTGCGCCATTCCTTTCTCAATTCCCTGCGCCATTCCTTTCTCAATTCCTTGCGCCATACCCTGCGCCATTCCTTCCTCCAAGCCTTGTTTTCGTCCGTCTTCCAAGCCGGTTTTTATAGCGTATTTGTAGGTGGCGTATGCATCGCGCATAATCCTAATGCTATCCTCGTATTTGTCCATGTCTTTTTTGCTGAGAGTTCTAAGGTCAGAAATCTCAGCCAACTTTTTAAACACAGCGTTTTTAGCCAGGAACGGCATTCTTTCAAATGTATTCATATTCTTTAAAACAAATATCCAGCGTTCAAAATCGGTTTCACACTCCGTCTCTGTTTTCTCGAAGAACGGCAGCATCAGATACACCATGCGTATCTTGTCAGACACCATCTTTCCGTTGTCTCTATCGGCGAGTATCATGTCCGTTCTGAACTTGCCAAATGGTAGCAACGGGTCGATAAAGTTCATGAAGCATATTGTGTAGACGGGTCGTATATCATAGTCCCATTCTCCTTTTATGCCTTGGTTCACAATCACGCGTGAGGTGTAATACAAAGCCCGGTCAATGAAGTGTTCTTGTCCTCGGTTTTGCATTTCCACGATAATCTCTTTGCCCTCGTCCGTCGTGCAATAGATATCGAATATCACCTCTCTTGAATCTTTCGACAGTCCGATTTGTTCTTTGTTGCCGAACGCCAGCGATTTAATTACAAACTCGCCGGCAAACAGGTCGTTCAAGAAGCAAATCAGCAAGTCTTTAGAAATCTCACGACCAAAGATATGTTTAAATCCCCAATCTGAGAAAGGATTGATGAATTGTGCCATATTTCTATTGTTTTGATTTATTGCAAAAATACGATTTTGTTGTGAGAAATACAAGAATAGCGTGCTATTTATTTATTATTTATGTGTTTTTGTAAAATGTTATGTTTATATATTTGTTTGTTCAAATAAAAATTGTAATTTTGAGACGGATTAATAATAGGTCATGTCTGTACGTCTGAAATAAAATGAAGCTTTATGCTTGACTCGCAAATTGTAAATGTATGAAATATCGCAATTGTATAACGGAATGGCATAGTGATTTTTGTGTTTAGGCGTGATTGTAAATTTCAGATTTGCACATAAATGCTTTTTTATGATCTTCATTGCATGACGTGTTATGCTTTTTTGGTGCTTTAAATTCTAAAAAAAAACTAAATAATTATGAAAGAAACAAATTTATTAAATCAAAAACCAATGAACCTAAAGATTTATGTTGGTCGCGCTTTGTTGATGTTAGGAAGTATTGTTTTTCTTTGGAGTTGTGGTCAACCTGGTAAAAACTCTTCTGGTTATGATGAAACTCTTGATTCTGTATATGTTGACAGTGTTGACACTTCTATTGACGATGTAGCTAGTGAAACAATGGAGAAGCAATGGGATTATTCAACCGAAACGGATGAAATGAATGATTCAAAGTCAAGATTCGCTTCTTTGGTTTCTGATAACGTAATAGAATTTGATTTCCCTTATAATGGTGGAAGTACTATGAGCTTGACCGTGCGATATATGAAAAAGTATGGAACTGATGTTATTCTAAGGATTTCTTCCGGTCAATTCTTGTGTAGTGAATATAATGGTACTAACTTTGTTAGAGTTCGTTTCGATAATGGAGCAGCAATGAAGTTTAGAACTCTTGAACCTGCGGATGGTAGTTCTGATCAGTTATTCTTAAGTAATGCAAAGAAATTTATTTCTTTAGCAGAAAAAGCAAAGACAATAAAGATAGAGGCACCATTTTATCAAGAAGGTAATAGAGTGTTTACATTCTCGGTAGACAAACCTTTAGAATGGTAAACTAATCCAATTATTATTGAATAAGTTATAAATGATAAACATTTAACCGACTTGGGGCTTGCATGAAAAATGCAAGCCCCAAGTCGCGTTATATAGATTAAAAACTATCAGTTTACTTCTCGCCGTTCACTTCGAGCGAGCAGGTGATGCCACGGCGCATCATGTCCTTCATTGTTGGCTTCAAGCGGGTGAGGAAGCCTTCCCATGAGCGGTTCTGCTGCTTTGTCCAGCCGGCTTCGGCGAGAGCGATGGCGCGTGGGTAAGCCTGGTAGTAGATGCGCTCAACGGTCGGGATGCACTCGCTCCAGAGTGTGCCAGCCACACCGAAGAGGTTGTTCTGCTCAAACTTCTCGTCCATACCCCATGCCGGGTCGAGCGAGTAGGCATCCTGCAAGGTTGTTGCAGGCATACCCCAGTTTACCTCCGGCATGTCGCCCTTCGACATTGGGTAGTCGAAGTAGCAGTGTTCGCCGGGGCAGAGCATGATGCGTGCGTTGTTGCGCACGGCAGCGTCGAGTGCCTCCTGCGTCTGTCCGCTGCGCCAAGCGAAGGTTACGCAACCAGGCTGAATTTCCTTGAAGTCGGATTCGTACCAGAACATCGGTGTCTTGCCGTACTTGTCGCGCAGCAGTTCGATCATGCGGTCGAACAAGTAGCCCTGCAGACGCCAGTTCTCAGAGCGGTCGGTGGTCTTGATGCCGAGCTTCTGCTTCAGTGCCTGACACTTCGGGCAGTCGGTCCAGCAGTCGAGCGCCGGGTTGCCAGCCTCGTCGCCACCGAGGTGTATGTACTTTGACGGGAATATGTCCACAATCTCCTTGAACACATTTCCAAGGAACTCGTATGTGAAGTCGTTGCCTGGGCAGAGCAGTTCGTTAGACACGCCGCATGTGGTGCGCACTGGCACCTGACGCTGGTGGCATGTGAGTTCGGGGAACACGCTGATGGCTGCCACCTCGTGTCCAGGCATCTCAATCTCCGGCACGATGTCTACGTGATACTCAGCGCCCAGCTTCACGAGTTCGCGCATCTGCTCCTGTGTGTAGTATCCCTTGTAAGGCATCTGTATGTCGTCCTGACCCCAACGCGACGAAGCCTGCGCTGTGAGCTGCGGGTACTTCTTTATTTCGATGCGCCACGCCTGGTCGTCAACCAGATGGAGGTGCATGGCGTTGAGTTTGTAGCGCGCCATCTCCGGCACAAAAGCCTTCAGATCCTCGAACGGTATGAACGTACGTGCAGGGTCTACCATCAGTTCGCGAACATGCGTGCGTGGTTTGTCGCTGATGAACAGCGCAGGGATAGCGTCGGCACACTCCGTAGAGCCGTTGCCGCGCAGCAGTTGGTCGAGCGTCATAAGTGCGTAGAACACACCTCGTGCTGTCTTGCCCTTCGCCGTCACGCCCTTCGCGTTGATAGCGAGCGTGTACGCCTCGTCGTCGCTGAGTGAGTTGTCGAGTGCCAGCGTAATCTGTGTGCCACGTTGACGACTATTCACGATGTTGCCGATGCGCTCTGTTAGCACGCGTCGTGCTTGAATAGCCTCGTTGGCGAGTCCGTCGGCAGCTATGATGTTCCAGGCGGTTTTCACCTTCAAACTGCCACCTTTCTGCAGTTGCAGTTCTACGGGGAACGGCACGAGGCAGTCCTCCGGCTTGCTCACCTGATACGGCTCCTTAGCGTCGCTGAAGAAGAGGCTCCACCCCGCTGCCTTGCGGTAGAGTTTCTCGCTGCCTGTGGGCACGATGAGCTTCACGTTCTGGCGGTTGATGCCGTAGAACGCCGTAGCATCGGCCTTTGGCGGCACCTTCGAGTCGACGCGCACTGTCTTCAGCCCCGCGAGTAGTGCGAAAGCGTACTCTCCAATCTGTGGATTGCCCTTTATGATGATTTCCTCCAACGCCGTACAACCCGAGAACGCTGCTGCACCGATGCTCTCAACGCCAGCCGGAATGATTATCTTGCCCAACTTGTCGCACGCGAAGAACGCCTGCGAGCCGATTGACTTCGCTGCTGTTGGCAGCGTAATCTGCTCGAGTTGGTGGCGCGAGTGGAATGCGTTGTTAGGGATTGCGGTGCTCTGCGCCTCGCTGAGGTCTACTGAGCGCATCTGGAAACAGAGGTCGCGCAACTGACGGTAGTCGCTGTTGCCCGTCGTTGTCAGTTCGCCTGTGAGCTTGAGGCTTACAGCCATCGACTTCTGTTCAGGTTTCAGGTCGTCCATACGTGCTACGGTCTGCGCTGAAACTACGGCAGAGAGGAGCGTAGCGGCAGACAATAGGAAGAATTTTCTCATTGTTTTATTGTAGATTTAGTTTATAAATTAACGGTGTAAAGGGTGGGGCGGAAGGGTGAAAGCTTTATGATTGCCATCGTGCACCGAACGCCGCCCGATTGGATTGCGTTCGCCACCCGATTGGATTGCGTTCGCCGCCTGATCGGATTGCGTCCGCTGCCCGATTGGATTGCGTCCGCCGTCCGATGAGTTTTGTTGGTGATACATATCGTAGGAGGCTACGGCATTCCTGCCGTAGCCATTAGTAATAGAAATGCAACTTATTACTACTGTTTGCAATGGAGGGCGTGTCAAAACTCCCAATATAAATAACTAAAAACTCGTTGTACGTTCT
>OOBJ01001063.1_pt1 | contig 18193 bp, 22 predicted proteins | sample 1671331 | NCBI WGS metagenome assembly OOBJ01 (sample SAMN06348145, study PRJEB24527) | human gut metagenome | biome: human gut; feature: ankylosing spondylitis patient; material: feces | host: Homo sapiens | place: China | collected 2015-10 | reverse complement strand
CGCCTGTTTTGGGAACAGGTGGTCGCAGGTTCGAATCCTGTCGCCCCGACTTCAAGAAAGCTAAGAAGAGTTAAATCTTCTTAGCTTTCTTGGTATATATAGGTTTTGGTTTAATAGTTTTAGAGTTATGATTATTACGATTGCGCGCCAATGTGGATGTGGCGCTGTTCATGTGGGCAAGTTGCTGGCTGAACATTATGGCATCCCTTTCTATACCCGTAAGACTTTGATGGATATGGCACGGGAGCATGGGGTGCTTGATGAGATGGAGTCGTTCTTTGATGAGCGTCCGGTAGACGAGCTGCTCTTTGCCATGTCTTCCCTGGGTGAGCCTCAGAAGGCGCTCACCGAAAAGCCGATTCAGGTATTGACGGATATGATTGGGCAGGAGAACTGTATCATCATCGGCCGTTGCGGCAATTATATCTTCCGCGACCGCAAGGATCTCGTTTCGGTGTTCCTGAAGGGCAATCTTGAGGAGCGCATTGCGAATATCCGCCATGAGGAAGGTCTGGGAAGACTGGAGGCTGAGGAGTTCGTTGAGCATGCGGATGACTGCCGCATCGCCTATCATAAGTATTATACCGGGCTTACCTGGGGCAATGCCGATGACTATGACATCTGCCTCGATACCGTGCGCCTGGGGACAGAAAAGACTGCCAGCATCATTGAACAGTATATAGGGTTGTTGTAAAAGAGAGGTTTGCTTTTGGGCTTCCTGCTGGCCTTTCCTGGGGAGGGAATCCGATGGAATCGGATTCAACGGTGGCTCAGGGGGGCATGGGTAATCATAAAGTTCAAAGCTTAAGGTTCAAAGTTCAAAGCTCAAGGTTCAAAGTTCAAGGTTCAAAGTTCAAAGTAAAAAGTAATTCAGGATGAAGTTTTTAATTCAATTTTTGATAATCATAGCGTTCTCTTTTGCGGGAGAACTGCTCCATTTCCTGTTGCCGTTGCCGATTCCTGCCAGTATCTATGGCATCATCTTGCTTTTTGCGGCACTGGAGCTGAAATGGATTAAGGTGAAGGATATTCGTGAGACGAGCAGCTTTCTGATTGCCGTCATGCCGGTGATGTTTATCCCTGCTGCCGTGGGGCTCATCGATTCCTGGCAGGCAATAGGCAATTCGTGGCTGCAGTATATCATTGTGACGGTGGTGAGCACCTTCATCGTGATGGGTGTTTCGGGATGGATTACCCAGATGGTAATCCGCAAGAACCGGATGAAGGCGCAGCAGGAGAAGACTGCTGAAAGCCTTGCAAGTGTAGAAGTTTCAGAAAACAAGACAGAAAAGGAGGCAAAGAAATGATGATGAGTTCTATTTCGCTTTTCCAGGATTCCGTGTTCTTCGGAGTCTTGATCAGTCTGGCATCATACGGCATCGGTATGTTGCTGAAGATGAAGACGGGGTGGTCGCTGATGAATCCCCTGCTCATCGCTATCGTGTTGGTAATCTGCGTGTTGCTCCTTACGGGTGTAGACTACAAGACCTATTCTGCTGGTGCCAATATGATCAGCTATCTGCTTACTCCAGCCACCATCTGTCTGGCTGTTCCTCTGTATCAGCAGGTGGAATTGCTCAAGAAGAACTATCGGGCTGTGGTGGCAGGCATCGTGTCGGGAGTCTTGGCTAGCTTGTGCTCCGTATTGCTGCTTGCCCTGCTTTTCCATTTCGATCATGCCTCTTACGTTACCTTCCTGCCTAAGAGCATCACTACCGCCATCGGTATTGGCATTTCTGAGGAGTTGGGCGGTCATGTGGCTGTGTCAGTGGTAGTTATCATCGTTACGGGTGTGCTGGGCAATATCTTTGCCGAGAAGTTCCTGAAGCTGTTGCGCATCCAGGAACCGATAGCCAAGGGTATCGCCATCGGCTGTTCTGCCCATGCCCTGGGTACTGCCAAGGCGATGGAGATGGGTACCATCGAGGGTGCCATGAGCAGCTTGAGCATCGTGGTCTGCGGTGTGATGACGGTTGTGGGTGCCTCTATCTTTGCCCTGTTCATGTAGAATCAGATACAATAATAATTCCCTTTTTCCGTTTTTATAGATATGAAACGGAAAAAGGGATTTTTGTATATAATGGGTGTAGGGATGGCGATGAGCGCCCTGCTTGCCAGTTGTGCCGACGATGAGAGTTTCTCAACGTCGAGGGGAGATGTGCTGTCGTTTTCGGTAGATACGCTGAAGATGGACACCCCCTTCTTGAATGTGCCTACGCCTACCCGAAGCTTCTGGGTTTATAATAAACGGCAGTACTAATTATAGAATCAAAAATTTATAGTCACATTTTAAAAAGAGACTACACAATTATACTATATTCAACAATTGAGTTATATATTACATAAGATATTCAAATATGAAAAATATATATATTATTTCAATAGTAGTTTTTATTATGCTGTCTTGCATGGCATCTTCGCCTCAACAGAGTCTGCAATCCCGATTATTTGGTTTTTGGGAGCCAAGTGGAGATGAGGTTACAGTGTTAAAAATCGATAAGGATAGTTTGTATTATGTAGATGAATATCCTATTGTGGCAATACCTTATAAGTTTGCAGGTGATAGTATGACTATAGACGCTGATGGAACAACTATTGTACAACATATTTCATTTCGCAAGGATACGCTCGTTATGAAAAATCAGTGGGGCGACGTTAGTTGTTTTGTACCTGTTAAATAATTCGATCTGTATGGTTGAAACTGCCTGAAAGGGCAATTTCAACCATACATAAACGGTATCTCAAATGTTCAGTGCCGAATGTTAATGCATGGCAGATACCAGTTGCTCCCTTAACGTTTCCACTCCAGGAAAGCTTGTCTTCTGATAGGTTATCTTTCCTTCCTTATTTACAACAAAATAGGTAGGAAAGCCCGAGAACTTATGAATTTCGGCAAGAGCAGCAGCCTGTTCTTTGGTCAAGCGCACATGCACGCCACTTATTGTCTTTATCATCTCGCCCCATTTTTCTACAGGCGATGAGGCATTGGCTATATAGGGATGCTCGCAAATTCTATTATCTGGATGGTGATGTCATTGTTATCCGACAGAATGGAACTGTCCATGCATATCAGTCGTTTAAGGACAACTTAGGTAGTATATTGTCTGTTATTGATGAAAACGGCAGTAAGGTATTCTCAGCAGAGTATGATGCATGGGGTAAGCAAACAGTATCAGTCAATACTATCGGCCTTATCAGGGGTTATGGAAGTCATGAGATGCTGAACGAGTTCTGCCTCATAAATATGAATGGGCGTGTCTATGATCCGGTACTCGGCAGATTTCTGAGTCCCGACAAATACGTACAGGAAGGAGGCAACAGCCAGAATTATAACAGCTATAGTTATTGTCTGAATAATCCTCTCAAATATGCCGACCCGAGTGGTAATGTATTTGTCCTTGACGATTTTATCGCAATAACTGCAATGGGCGCAATGATGGGTGCCATGAATGCAACTATGTCAGACAAGCCCATATGGAAAGGGGCACTCATCGGAGGAGCAATGCTGTGACCAAAACAAAAGGTCTTGCTAACAGCAAGCCAGAGCAAGGCAGAGAGAGGCTTATACCTTTTTCTCCTTGTTCTGAATTATATTCTTAAATTAATATTAAACGCTGTCTAATAAACGGCAGTACTATAAATAATAATTAAAATATGAAGAAAAGAAATTACCTGGGAACATTTGTATATTATTACAATATTCTAAATTATGTTATAAGCGATATGCTTTCCCAATGGGATTTGGCAATAGACGCAAAGATAACATTTGGTAAAAACATACTAGGGCATAATGATAAAAAACGATTAAGACGTGATTCGCTATGGGTGGCTAACAATCATTCAATCGCTATAATTGGTGTTCTTTCTGCACCTATAGCCTTGTTGTTTATGGTTTTAGTTAGCCTCTTTCTAGGGCACAAAATAATGGCCTGCTATATTGTATTGATATTATTTTGTTTGTCGCTTTATATTATGTCCATATCAAAATATGACCATTGCTATTTTGAGTACTTCGAAAGCATACGTGACATCAATATAAAAAAATGGCGTTATCAATGCTTGATGTTTGCGATTGCTGACATGATAGTGGGGGCGGTTCTTGTATGTGTTTTAATTCATATATGAGCCCCCATAAAAATTTGGGGTCGATTTTTATGCTAACAAAAACACCCAGAAAATTTATGAAAAATAATTTTGGTCGTAAAAATCTTGGCTAAAAGAATTGAAACGAAAACAATTTGATATAAGCGTAATTTATTAATGCTGACGGTTGTGGGTGCCTCTATCTTTGCCCTGTTTATGTAGAATCAGATACAATAATATTTCCCTTTTTCCGTTTTTATAGATATGAAACGGAAAAAGGGATTTTTGTATATAATGGGTGTAGGGATGGCGATGAGCGCCCTGCTTGCCAGTTGTGCCGACGATGAGAGTTTCTCAACGTCGAGGGGAGATGTGCTGTCGTTTTCGGTAGATACGCTGAAGATGGACACCACCTTCTCGAATGTGCCTACGCCTACCCAAAGCTTCTGGGTTTACAACCGTACGGGCAAGGGGCTGCGCTGCCAATCGGTGCGTCTGGAAAATGGTAACCAGAAGGGCTATAGGGTGAATGTTGACGGATCTTATCTGGGCAGCGAAGCGGGATTCCAGACGCAGAATGTGGAGATCAGGAAGGGTGACAGCATACGCGTGTTTGTAGAGCTGACTACGGCGATTCAGAACAGCGAAGAGCCGCAGCTGGTGAGCGACAACCTGGTGTTTGCGCTGGAAAGCGGCGTGGAGCAGAAGGTGAATCTGAGGGCGTTTTCATGGGATGCGATGAAACTCAATTCGCTTGAGGTGAAGGAAGACAAGCTTCTGGAGAGCACGCTGCCGGTAGTGGTATATGGCGGCATCAGGGTTGATTCGGCTGCTACGCTGACCATTGCTCCGGGCACCCAACTCTATTTCCACGAGAATGCGGGCTTGCAGGTGTTCGGTTCGCTGAAGATTGAGGGCGAGAAGGACAGGGAAGTGGTGATGCGGGGCGACCGACTGGACCACATGTTCGATTATCTGCCTTATGACCGCACGCCGGGACAATGGCAGGGCATCAGACTGATGTCTTCGGCTCATGACTGTAGGATTTCGTTTGCTGATATTCATAGTGCCTACGATGCTGTGATGATAGAACCGGGCGATGCTACGAAGCAGAAGCTGCTCATCGAGAATGCTACGGTTCATAACAATCAGGGTTACGGAGTGAGGGTTGATTCTGCCAAGGTGCAGATTTATAACTCGCAGATAACCAACTGCCTGAAACATCCGCTCTATGTAGAGGGTGGAGATGTTGAGGTAAACGGCTGCACCATTGCCCAGTTCTATCCGTTTGATGGTCGTCGCGAGTCGGCCATCGGTTTTGCCTCTCCGTTGCCTCGTTTCGAGGTGAGAAATTCGCTCGTAACGGGTTATCATGATGATGAGGTGGTTTGGGAGGCTCCGAAAGAGGAGGATGCCTTCAATTTCCTCTTCGACCATTGCGTGTTGCGCACGGAGAAGATGCAGGGGGACGACAGTTTGAAGTTTACTCATGTCGTCTATGAGGATGTGAAGGATACCACGATGTATGGCGAGAAGCATTTCGTGCTGTTCGATACCGATAATCTGAAGTATGATTTCCGTCTCCGCAAGGAGTCGGCAGCGATAGGAAAGGCTGATACAGCCACCTCATTGCCTGTAGACAGGAATGGATTGAGGAGAAAGAAGACGCCTGATGCCGGCTGCTATGAGTCGGAGTATGAGAATGGGGAGGAAGAGTAGATGAAGTTAAGGATATTGGTTGGCAGCCTGCTTGTCTGGGGGAGTTTTCCGGGATGGGCAATGCCGGGTATTGGAGCTTTAGCCCTTTCTGGGGGTAGGAGCTTTTGTGCCTTCAGCCCGTTCTTGAACCGTTCGGAAAAGATTGAAGAAAGCGCTTCCTTTCAAGTGAAGAAGGGGGATAGGAAGGCAGATGCCGAGCAGCTGGCTAGGGCATTGGATTACTTCGCTTCCGAGAAGTTTCATGAGTGCCTGGTGTTGCTCCAGCCGCTCAACAGGCGTTATAAGCTGAATCCCCGCTACCGGGCTTATCTGGCGGTGTGCCTGTATTACGAATGGGAGTATGCTGAAGCCATCCGGCTCTTTGATGAGGTGCTTCCGCAGTTGCAGGGTGTGGCGCCCCATGAGCTTTCGCTCTATTACTGGATGGATGCCGAGAGTTATTTTGCGCTCCAGCAGTATGCCCGTGCCTTGCCGCTCTACGAGAAGATGCTGCCTATTTGTTGGGAGAATGAGAAGCCAGATGCCTATTATCGCATGGGCTTCTGCCATCTCTTCGCAGCAGAAAGTTCTGGGGCTTCTTCTTCAGAAAAGGTTTCGGGTTCTTCGGAAAGTTCGGAGGCTTCAGAAAAGGCTTCGGGTTCTTCGGAAAGTTCGGGTTCATCGGCAGAAGAAAGGAAGAAGGCGAAGGAATGTTTCGAGCTTTCCCTGAAAGGGTATTTGAAGTATAGGAACACTCCCAATGAAAAGGCAAGAATCGCCCAGATTCGCCACATGATAGGAGGATTGAAATAAGACAGAAACTCCCGCTAGGCTTTTCGATTGCCTAGCGGGAGTTTTGTTGATGATAAATTCCCTTTATTCCTTCATATTCGCATCCACGAAAGAGAAGGGGAGGAGGTCCTTGATGCTGTGGAAGCAGAAGATGCCATTCTCACCATAGAGCAGGATGCGGACGGGCTGCTGATAGCGGTCCTCCATCTCCAATATCACCTGGCGGCAGGCACCGCAGGGCGAAATAGGCGACTTGAGGAAACCGTTCTCATTGCGGGCAGCTATCGCCAAGGTGGTAATCGCCAGCTCAGGATAATAGCTCTGCGCACCAAAGATGGCACTGCGCTCGGCACATAGTCCCGATGGGAATGCCGCATTCTCCTGATTGGCACCTATCACCATCTTGCCATCGGCAAGAAGACAGGCTGCACCTACGTAGAAATGACTGTAGTTGGCATAGGCATGATTCGTAGCGTCCATCGCCTTCTTCACCAACTCCTGTTCTGTTTCGCTCAACTCCGAGAGCTCAGCTATCTGGTATTGGATCTTTAATTCTTTCTCTTTCATAAGTTGTTCTATTATAGGTTTTTATTCCGATTCTCTTTCTATACAAGGCAGAATTTGCTCATCTGCTTCATGCAAAATCCGATGAACTACAAAAAGCAGAATCTGCTCATCTGCTTCATGCAAAATCCGATGAACTGCATAAAGCAGAATCCGCTCATACTACTTCGTATAGAAATCGATGATCTGCTTCAATGCATCCTGGCAAACAGCGCAGAACTCCGGAGTCTCGTTGATGCGCATGCGGCAGTCCTGAACGCCACGGTATACGCCCTTAGGACTGTATCCGGCACCCTCGAAGACGCCCACCTTGGTCTTTGCCACCTTCTCGTTCTTTGACAATGGAGTAGGAACCTTGGTGCCCTTCTTGATCATGTTCTCCCATTTTCCGTGGAAGTCGGCAAGGGTGGTGATGTTCTTCTCCCATGGCTCCACATCGTGTGGATACATCGGAATCTGCTCTGACTCGTAGGCATACTCATCGGCAAGACCGGCAAATGAATGGCCGAACTCGTGTACCACAACCGGCTTGAACCACTGCTGGTGGCAGGTGGTGAGGTTGTAGGAGTTGAGGATGCCGCCACCACCGTATTTGTCTGAATTCACGAGAACGATGATGTGCTCGTATGGCGTACCAGCCAGCCAGTTGTGCAGGTCCTTCAGATGCAGGGTGGTCAGGTATCGGTCGCTGTAGAAGGTATCGAAATGGGAGCTGAGTGCAGTCTTGTGCCAGATGCCCTTGGAAGGGATACTAGGTCCGCTCTCCTGCGATGGCGACTTCACGGCAACGATGTTGAAGCGGTCTCTCATGCTCTTGAACGGCTCGTGGGCGAAGATGGCCTCCGTAGCCTCTCTGGCATCCTTCAGGAAGACAGGCATTTCTGCCTCGGTGTAGCCCTCAGCCACGTAGGCGATGTGGATACACTTGGTGGTATCGGCAGCCTGCTGCAGGGTTTCGTAAGGAGTAGGCTGGTTGCCCATCTGATGGATGAGGATGTCCTTTGGAGCCACCTGATGGGTGAGCGATGTCATCACCTCGCGTCGGTTGTTGCGCAGGTCTACGGTGATGTCTACCGTATCCTTTGGCATCGGCACGAGGAATACGTTTTCGAAACTCTGTGTATTCTTCTCTGATTCCGGGTAGGAGAGCCATTCCTGGAAGAGGGTGGAGAAGGAGTTGCGGTAGATGACCTTGCCCGTGCGATGGTCGCGGACGGTAATCTGTCCGTTGCCCTCTACAGGCAGTTCAGCCAGTCGCTGGTGCCTGCCATACCATCGTGGCATCACGTTCAGCTGGTCTACGGCAATCATCTGTGTCTTCTTGTTGCCGGCAAAGGTATAGTCTACTCGCAGCGTCTTGTCTACGAAATAATCGTCAAAGTTCTGCGCCTGTATTGTGCTGGGCGCCAGCAGCATCGCCATGGTGGCGAGGGATAATATCATTTTCTTCATTGTCTTTTCATTTGAAATTCACATTCACATTCACATTTCGTTCACATTTCCGGCAGGTGCCATGAAATCACCGAATCACCAAGTGACCGAATCACTAATCACTAATCACTAATCCCTATCTCACTCTCAGCCTGTCGCCTATTCTGAGCTTGTAGTCGGCAGGGAGATGGTTCTTCTTGTAGAGATACTTCATGCGCATGCCATACTTCTGCGAGATGGTGTACATGCTTTCTCCCGGCTGAACCACGTGCGGACGGCGCTTGTACTGCTTAGGCGCCTTCTTGCGCTTCTTCTTCAGATAGATGATGTCGCCCTTCTTCAGCACGTCGTGCTTGTCGCGCTCGTTGTATCTGGCCAGTTTTCTCCAGCTGATGCCCACTTCCTTGCCCAGTGCCTTGAAGGTATCTCCCTCGCGGGCATAGAGATAGTAGTTGTCGTTGAACAGGTGGATAGGGTGGAGCAGCCCCTGACCGTTGATAGGCTGGTCGGTGCCGCTGTGGCTTGCCATGAAGCGGTCGTAGCGTTTTGCCTTGTCGTAGTCGAAGAGCTTGTAGAGCTCGATAATCTGTATCAGCTTGTTGGCATACTGCGGATTGGTGGCATAGCCGCAGGCCTTCAGTCCTCTTGCCCAACCCTTGTAGTCGGTCTGCGAGAGCTGGAACAGTCGGGAATAGCGTGGCTGTCTTGCAAGAAACTTGCTATGGTCTTCATAGCTGCCTCTTGCGTCACGGTATACTCTGAAGCATTCGCCCCGGGCATCGTCGTCATGATACTGTGTAGGACCGGTCCAGTCGTGGCATTTGATGCCGAAGTGGTTGTTGCCCTGCCTCACGAGGTCGCTCCTTCCGGCAGCACTCTCAAAGAGTCCCTGTGCTAGGGTGATGCTGGCAGGTATGCGGTAACGTAGCATCTGTTCGATGGCCAGGTCCTTATACTGGTTGATGTATGTCTGGTAGGTCTGATTCCATCTCATCTGTGCTCCCGAAGAGAGTGCGCAGGTTGATAGCAAAAAGGCCAGAAAATATGTTTTTATTCGATTCATAGTGCAAAAATAATAAAAAAAGGAATAAAACCATCATTTATTTAAGTATTTTCACTATCTTTGCATAAGAATTATATTAATTGGCTGCCTTCGGCAATTCGGGGAACCGTTCTTTCGTAGCTCCCGGCAGCAAAAATGAAGAGAAAATGCTTAATTTCAAGAAGAAAATACTGATCATCTTTGCAGTGGGTTCCAACGAGAATCAGAAGAATCATGTGGCTATGGCCAAAAGTCAGCTGGAGAATGCCTTTGAAGACATCAGGTTCAGCCCAGACATGTGGACCAAACCCATCGGCATGCCTCATTCCAAACCGTTTCTCAATACGGTTGGGGCGACGTATGTCCATGTGGTTGAGGACCGTGTGCTGCAGGCGTTCCGGGATGTGGAGCGGAGATGTGGGCGCACCGTTGCCCGCAGCAGGCGTGGGGAGATTCTGATAGATGTAGACCTGCTCTTCTATGAGGATCACTTCTGCCATGAAGAGGACTGGGACCGCGACTATATCCGGCAACTGGTCAGGGAACTCAAGCCGTATCTCTCGGAAGAAGAGTGGAAGATGCTGGCGGAGAAAATCAAGGAATAAAAAAAGAATCCGAATCTCGTGCTTTTGGGAATCAGAGCACGGGATTCGGATTTTCTTTTGTGAGATGTATTTCTACTACCTTGCCTTCCTGCAGGGATTTCTTTACATTGATGATGCGCTGGTTGCTGCTGCCCCGGAAGAAGAGGTCGGTATCGCGCTTGTCCTTCTGGTAAGGACCGTCTACCAGTACGTCTATCAGCTTCAGGAGTTCAAGCTGAGCCGGATTCTTCACCAGGTTCTCGAAGAGAAAGCCCGTGAAGCACCAGATGGTCTTGTCGCTCTGCTGGCGGATGGCTCGTGCCAGTTCGGCAAAACCCTCTGCCTGAAACATCGGGTCGCCGCCCGAGAAAGTGACGTTGGCGAAGGGATCGTCCATGATTTCCTTCATCAGCTCCTCGGTAGACGTCATCGTGCCATGGTTGATGTCCCATGACTGGGGATTATGACACTCCGGACAGTGGTTCGGGCAGCCGGCACAATATATGGATGTGCGGAAGCCCGGACCATCTACCATCGTATCATGTACTACGCTCAATACGCTAATCATTAATCACTAATCACTAATCACTAATAATTAATCACTACTTTGTCCCTCCAATATGGGTAACACGGTCGTGGAGCTCTGCCAGCTTGCCACTGTTCCAGCGGTCGGTGGTACCTACCAGGTAGCCGGTGATGCGCTGAAGCTTGTCGATGTGGTGGCTGCCGCACTTAGGACAAACCTCCAGGTGGGCATCGGCATTCTCGTAGCCGCAGTCCAGACAGCGGTTGCGGTTGTGGTTCACGGAACCGTAGCCCATGTTGTACTTGTCCATCATGTCTACCACGCTGGCGATGACTGCTGGGTTGTGGGTAGCGTCGCCGTCAATCTCTACATAGAAGATGTGGCCGCCACGGGTCAGGTCGTGGTAAGGAGCCTCGATCTTTGCCTTCTGCAGCGCTGTACACTTGTAGTATACTGGCACGTGGTTGGAGTTGGTATAGTAGTCGCGGTCTGTAACGCCTGGGATGATGCCAAACTCCTTGCGGTCCTTCTTGGTAAACTTGCCGCTCAAGCCCTCGGCTGGGGTAGCCAGCACGGAGTAGTTGTGGTGATACTGCTCGCTGAATTCGTTGGCACGGTCGCGCATGTAGGTCACGATCTTCAGACCCAGCTCCTGAGCTTCCTCGCTCTCGCCGTGGTGCTTGCCGATGAGCGCCTTGAGGCACTCAGCCAGTCCGATGAATCCGATGCCCAGTGTACCGTGGTTGATGACGCTCTCGATGGTGTCCGTAGGCTCCAGCTTGTCAGCGCCCACCCAGAGATATTTCATCAGCAATGGGAACTGCTTTGCCATGGCAGTCTTCTGGAACTGGAATCTCTCGTCCAGCTGCTTGGCAGTGATGTCGAGGATATTATCCAGCTTGGCAAAGAACATGTCGATGCGCTGCTGCTTGTTCTCGATGCCCATGCATTCGATGGCGAGCTTCACGATGTTGATGGTAGAGAAGCTCAGGTTGCCTCGTGCGATGCTGGTCTTCTCGCCCCAGCGGTCTTCGAATACGCGGGTGCGGCATCCCATGGTTGCTATCTCCCACTTGTAGCGCTCAGGGTCGTCAGCTCTCCACTTCTCGTTCTGGTTGAATGTGGCATCCAGGTTCAGGAAGTTAGGGAAGAAACGGCGTGCTGTCACCTTGCATGCAAGTTGGTAGAGGTCGTAGTTTCTGTCCTCAGGCAGATAGTTGACGCCTCTCTTCTTCTTCCAAATCTGGATAGGGAAGATGGCAGTCTCGCCGTTGCCCACGCCGTCGTAGGTGCTGAGCAGGATTTCGCGCATGATGCAGCGACCCTCGGCACTGGTATCCGTACCATAGTTGATGCTTGAGAATACCACCTGGTTACCGCCACGTGAGTGGATGGTGTTCATGTTGTGGATGAAAGCCTCCATAGCCTGATGCACGCGGTTCACGGTCTTGTTGATGGCGTGCTGCTCCAGGCGTGCCTTGCCCTGCAGTCCGTCCAGTGGCTTCTCCTCGTAGTCGTCGATAGGAGCGTCGTAGAGGTCCTTCAGGTCTTCGCCTGTCAGCTTCTCCAGATTCTTCACCTCTTCCTGATACGACATGCGTACGTATGGAGCCAGGTAGAAGTCGAAGGCTGGGATAGCCTGTCCGCCGTGCATTTCGTTCTGGCAGGTTTCCAGTGAGATGCAGGCCAGTACGGCTGCTGTCTCTATGCGCTTGGCAGGACGGCTTGAACCGTGGCCTGCCGTGAATCCGTGGTGCAGGATGATGTCCAGTGGATGCTGCACGCAGGTGAGGCTCTTGGTTGGATAGTAGTCCTTGTCGTGGATGTGGAGATAGTTGTGCGTAACGGCGTCGCGCGACTCTTCTGAGAGCAGGTAGTCGTCAACGAAAGGCTTGGTGGTCTCCGATGCGAACTTCATCATCATTCCGGCAGGAGTGTCAGCGTTCATGTTGGCATTCTCGCGGGTGATGTCGTTGTTCTTGGCGTTGACGATGCTCATGAACACGTCGCGTGTCTTCGCCTTGCGGGCGATGTTGCGCTGGTTGCGGTATGCGATATACTTCTGGGCAACATCCTTGCGGGCACTCTTCATGAGTTCCAGCTCGATGGCGTCCTGGATGGCCTCCACGCTCATCTGGCTCTTGCCACGATAAGAGATGTGGTCAGTGATCTGCTCGATGAGGGCGTTATCTTCACCCTTATCTGTATGCAACATGGCTTTACGGATTGCAGCCATTATCTTTTGTTCGTTGAATCCAACGATGCGTCCGTCGCGCTTTACTACTGTTTGAATCATTATACTATTACTTTTACGATTAATGATTAAATTGCTTAATATTAAGTTCTTATGTTACGAATAGATTACTGTGTAACCATTTTCGACATTGCAAAGATACAAATAATTCCTGAAACGGCAAGCTTTTGGATAACTTTTTTATTGTTAAAAAATATTAAGTCGCTGAAAATCAGGGAAATAATAAAACGTTTTGGAAAACCTTTACAAAATTTTGTTTTCCAAAACGTTTAAATGGTTATATATCAGGCCGTTGCGGCGCTGTGCTTTCTGTGGGTGCTTTTTTCTTGTTTCTTGTGCTTTCTCTGCCGGGGCAGACTGTTACTCCTTCTGCCCCCTCTTGTAGTCGAGGGCAGCACCGATGGCGGTACAGAACTCCGAGTATTTCGGTATTCTGAATCTCACGCCGTAGAGCTTCTCCATGGCTGGGAATACCTCGCGGCACTGGGGCAGGAGGGTGAGATTGCCTATCATCACGAAGTCCTTGATGCCCGATTCCAGGGACGAGAGGATGGTGGCAGAACCGATGCTCTGCAATACCATGCCGATGAGTCCCATGGCGATGTCCTCGCGCGATGCATTCGCCTTGGCATTGCTGAAGAGCGAAGCCGTGGCGGTCATCGGAAGGCCAGGCAGCGGCTTGGCGCTGATGTCGCCTATCAGGAGGTTGATCTTCGAGATGTCACCGTCCTTAGCCAGGTTCACTATCTGCTTGATGTCGTCGGTCTTCAGCATGATGCGGCTCAGACCCGCCAGGGTGCCGCCTCCGATGCCGATACCTCCGATGTGCTTGATGTCGTTGCCGTCGCATTTCACGAGCGATGTTCCCGTGCCCATGCTCACCACGATCATGCGGTCGAGCTTGCTCTCATATCGGGCTCCCAGTCCGTCGGCAACGAATTCCTCACTCTTCGATGTGGGCAGACCGTAGATGCGCTCGTCGATGTAGGCTGCTCCCACACCGGTCAGCATCACGTGTTCCACCTCGTCGAGGGCAATCCTGTTGTCGTGCAGGTATTTTCCGAAGGCTCCGTAGAGCGATGTGATGGGGTCGGTAGCCTTGATGCGGATAGGGCTGATTACCATTCCGCTGGCGTCGATACCTACTATCTTGGTCGTAGAAATGCCTACGTCTATTCCGATTACTATCTTCTTCATCTCAATATTTTTCTGTATTTTGTTTTTGCAGGTGCAAAGTTACGCCAAAAAAAAGACACTGCAAAATAAAACCTCATTTATTTTGCAGTGGTCTCTTATTTATTGTAGTTTCTCCTTACAGGATTCCCATGCGGCAGAAGAATACCAGCACGGAGTAGCCTATCAGGATGCTGATGACACCGATGGTGGCTCCTGCCTTCACCATATCCGTCTGCTGGATGAGTCCGGTAGAGTAGGCGATGGCGTTTGGAGGGGTAGAGATAGGCAGAGACATCGCACAGCTGGCTGCTACTGCCACACCGATGAGGATGGTGGATGTACCGCCGATTTCGGCAAGCTTGTCGCCCATGCCCGCACATACCACGCTCAGGATAGGAATCAGGAGGGCTGCGGTGGCGGTGTTGGAGATGAAGTTACTCAGCGCAAAGCATACCAGACCGGAGATGACCATGATGACCAGCGGATTGAACTCGCCAAACGGAATACTCTTCACGGCTACCTCGGCAAGTCCGGTACCGTTCATCGCAAGACCCAGGGCGAAACCTCCTGCCACCATCCAGATAACCGCCCAGTCGATGTCCTTCAGGTCGTTGGCGTTGATGACGCCCGTAAAGGCGAACACGGCGATAGGCAGCATCGCCACGGTATTGGCGTTGACGCCCAGCTGCTTACCGAATACCCAGAGGATGATGGTGAGGATGAAGGTGGCAGCCACTACGGCTGTGCGCCAGTTGCTCTTCGCATGGCTCTCTATCTTGATTTCGATGGTTTTCTGTGAGAATGGGAACATCTTGAGCAGGATGAACCATGCCACGATGAGCATCAGGATGACCATCGGCGCCATGATCATCATCCAGTCGCCGAATCCGATGCCCATGTTCAGACCCTGAGGGTCGTTGAGCACCTTGTAGGCGAAGGCGTTAGGAGGGGTTCCGATAGGTGTACCCATACCGCCCAGGTTGGCTCCGATAGGAATGGCCATGGTGAGCGCCACGCGGCCCTTTCCGCCCGGAGGCAAAGCCTTGAACACAGGGGTGAGGAAGGTGAGCATCATGGCTGCGGTGGCGGTGTTGGAGATGAACATCGAGAAGATGCCGGTGATGAGCATGAAGCCCAGCAGCACATTCTCCGAGCGCTTGCCGAACGGGGCTATCAGCACTTTTGCCATCTTGGCATCCAGTCCGCTCTTCGTGGCTGCTATCGCCAGCACGAATCCGCCCAGGAAGAGGATGATGGTTGGGTCGGCAAAGCATGCCATCACACCCTGATAGTCGAGCAGCTGTCCCATCTCGGCCTCAGAACCCTGCATGATCTTGAATGCCGAGTCGCTGGCAAAGAAGAGCAGCACGAAGATGATTACCACACTCGTGGCCCAAGCCGGAATAGCTTCGGTGAGCCACAGCATCACTGCCATCACGAAGATGGCGATGATGCGCTGTTGAACTACTGTCAGTCCGTCGATGCCGAAGCTGTCGATGGGCAAGTTCCAAACGATGACCGTGACGAGTGCCGTCAGTAGGAAGAGCAGTGCCTTCTTGCGATTAAAATCGCCGGTCAGTACCTTTTTTACCGTTTCTTGCATTTCTCTATGTTATTATGTTATTTGTTAGTTTTGCTTTTAAATTGATAGTTTTTCTTTTCTTCCGGTCCCAATACATTATTATATATATAAAGGGGCTTTCAGATTATTGGAGCGCCACCTTGGGGCAGCACTCCAACACATTGCAAAAATACATATAATTTTTGAAAAAACCATGTTTTATCGGGAAAAACGATGGAAAAAGCACTTTTTTTATGCAAAAACTAAAAATAATCGGGATTTTTTGAACAACATTGGAATATTTTTGCTATATTTGCGGTGCGTTACGAGATAGCAGCTATCGCGGGCGCCTATCGCATTGGGATGATTGCCCCCGGACGGGAGCGAGGACTACAGGCGGTAGAGAGAATACAACAACTTGGATAAAACGTAAAAACGTATAGAATTTAAGATCATGAATCAGACAGTATTGTTCACTATCATCGTGCTGGTGATTGTCTTCGCAGTCACAGTATCTTCCTACTACCATAAACGACACATGGAGTACAAGATGAGCGATATAGAAAAGGCGGTTAGAAAGTCATTTCCTAAGGGTGTGGATTCCATCACCAAGCAGGAGCTTGTGACTGGCATCAAGAAGCATTTCCATTGCTCAGCCAAGGAGGCGCACTACATCATCGGTGTGGCTCGTCGCAAGAAGCTGGTGGATATCGCCGCTGATTTCGTGACATTATTATAGAATGAGTTATTAGGTTGACTGGTCTTACTGACCTGTCATATTTTGGGTTATGCACACGGCGTTGTGCTAAATTAAGTCAGACGTTTTTCCGGCGCAGGGATGCGCTGGGGGATTTATGTTGTTATGTCAAAGCACTTGTTTTTAAGTGCCCCATAAATTCAACCTGCGCAGGGATGCGCAGGAAACATAGGTTTTATTTAACGCCATATTTTGGTGTTAGGTTTTAAGTTTAGTTTCAGGTTTTTTCTTGCGCAGTGATGCGCAGGAGCCCGTTGCATGGTAGATTAGTTTAATTTAGGCAGAAAGAAAGGTGCAAGGATACAAAAGGGTGTACATGACCAAGGTATACTGTAAAAGGTATGCCTCGGGCATGCCGCCCTTCTTCTTTTTAGGATTCTCCCCTGTTAGATTCTTCCTCTTTTAGAGTTTTTCTCTGTTAGATTCTTCCTCTTTTAGAGTTTTTTCTCTGTTAGGTTCTTCCTCTTTTAGAGTTTTTTCTCTGTTAGATTCTTCCTCTTTTAGGGGAGCTGTTTAGAGGCCTACGTCTCCGCTATCGGTGCCACCGCCTTCGGTGTTTCCACCACCGCCCTCGGTGTTTCCACCACTGCCTTCGGTATTTCCACCACCGCCTTCGGTGTTTCCGCCACCGCCCTCGGTATTGCTTCCGGTTCCGTCAGAACCGCCACCGCCAGGGTTGTCGTCGCCCGAAGGCTTGTCGGTAGAGGTAACCTGCTTCACCACCTTACCGTTTCGGTCGTAGCAGGTGATGCTGACGGAAGTCTCCTCCAGTTCCTTCTTGATCTCGGTGTTAGGCACGAAGATGATGTAACGGCGGGTGATGAGGTTGGCGCTCACCTTGTTCACATCCTCCACGGCAGTAGAGTTGAGACCGAAACGGAGGCTACCCAGTCCTGGCACAGCCACGCTGTGACCCTCGGTGGCCCAGGCAGCTATCACGTCGCCGATGGCAGTCCATCCGGCATTGATCACTGCCTTAGGAAGACCGCTTCGGATGGCAGCTTCCTCGATTACCTTACTTGCGTTCAGCTGGCTGTAGAGGTCAGCCTGCATGACGAACGCCCACTTCTGCTTTCCTTTTTCGAACGCCACGTTGCGCTCGATAGCTTTTACTTTAATTCCCATAATCTAAATAGTTTTTTTAATGGTTAAACAAATCAGTCTACATGCAGCTGGTAACGCCGAGGGTAGTGCCGATGGCGGTGAGTACAGCGATGAGCATCTGCAAGATAGTTTTCCAAACTTCCTTTTTCATTTTCTTTTTTCCTTTCTTTTTTAGTGGTTCAACATTTAGAAAGAGATAGGGCAGGTGTGCACCCCTGTCGTTTTCCCTCTCCGTTTTTTAGTGGTTAATTTCCCATTTGCCGTTCTTGATGAATGGCAGTGCAGCCTTTCTTCTAACACAGTGCAAAGATACAAAAAAAATCGCCAAAATGCAATAGTTGTCCCGAATCACGTGCATCCTTGTCCCGAATCATGTGCATCCTTGTCAAGAATCCCGTGCATTCCCCTCTCATCCCCCTCTTCGTGGCGATGTACCGCCAACTGCATCCCGACGTATCGCCTTCTGCGTCGCCACGTATCGCCTTCTGCGTCGGGACGCAGTTTTAGGGGCATCGGGCGCACAGTTACTTCCTATGTGGGTTAGCTGGTTGATAGGAGGAAAGGCAAAAATGTGAATGTGAATGTGAATTTGAAATGTTTTTCAATGTTACCTGAAGGAGA
>OOBJ01001059.1_pt1 | contig 18226 bp, 13 predicted proteins | sample 1671331 | NCBI WGS metagenome assembly OOBJ01 (sample SAMN06348145, study PRJEB24527) | human gut metagenome | biome: human gut; feature: ankylosing spondylitis patient; material: feces | host: Homo sapiens | place: China | collected 2015-10 | reverse complement strand
GCGGTCCTTCTTCTTGTCTTTCTTGTGCTTCTTGTCCTTGTCGGCCTTGTGCTTGTCGTGCTTCTTGTGGCCGTGGTGGTCCTTTTCGACCTGGGGCTCTTCTGACGTGGTGTCGCTTGTGGGGGCGTCGTCAGCCGAGGCGGGCTCCGCCTCCTCGGCTGCGGCAGGCACTGTCACGATGCCGCCGCGCGTGATCGTGGGCACCTCGACCTCAGGTTCGGGGGCATGCTCGTTGACGAGGCGCCTCAGCACAAGCGTTGTCTGGGAGCCCGTTGCGCTGCTGGCCCCGTTGGCGCCTGTGCCAGGCTTGGCGTCCGGCGCAATCTTCGCCTGTGCCCCTGCGACCACGTTGCTCATGCGCTGGCGCAGCCGCTCGATGGGCGAGGAGAAGTACTCACGGTCGAGCTGGTCGCCCAGGAGCTGGTACATCTCGTCCTTGGAGAGGTCAACCATGGCGCTCTTGCGGTTGAGCGACTCGTGGAAGTACTCGATGATGATGAGCGCCGTGCACAGAAGCACCAGGCAGACGATCCACACAATGAACCACGGCAGCTTGTTGCTCACGGAGAACATGACCACCGAGAGTGCCAGGGGCAGGGCCAGCAGCAGTACAAAGCCCACGCGGATGAGGCGCGGGTAAGCCGCGTTGAACCGTGCAGCGCGCTGCACGATCTGCGCGCGGTACTCGTCGTTGTGCATGAGCGCCTTGATGAGCGAGGAGAGCCGGTAGTGCTCGACCTCGATGCCGTCGCGCTCGCAGATCATGAGGTCCGTCTCGGCGAGCTTCTTGTCGAAGAGCGAGTTGATGTTCAGGAGGTGGCGACGCCAGCCCACGCCAATGAGCAGGGCCGGAATCACAAAGAGCAGGAGCATGAAGACGTTCTGGCCAAAGTAGTTGCCGTAGTAGCCGGCGATGGTCTCTCGCATGGCGCGGATGCCGTAGGTGAATGGCAGCCACGGGTTGAGGGCGCGGAAGAAGCCCGGCATCATCTCGATGGGATAGGTACCCGAGGAGCCTGGGATCTGCAGGATCACGAGAAGGACGCAGAGTGCCTTGCCAATGTGCTTGAACGCCACGGCAAAGGCAAAGATTATGTTCACGTAGACGAAGGACTCGACCACACCCGCGAGGACGAACGCCTTGGGGTCGAGGCACTGGATGCCAATCACGAGGTCGCCCACCGTGCAGATGACGCCCTGGAGAACGCCGAGCAGCAGGAAGAGCAGCAGGCGTCCAAAGTAGCCCTGCCAGGGAGCAAAGCCGCCCTCAATCCCCTCGTCGTCCACCTCGGCCTTGTAGATGGCGATGAGGACAAAGCCGCCCACCCACAGGGCGAGGTTGGTGTAGAAGGGCGCCACGCCCGAGCCGTAGTTAGCTACCGGGAATACGGCCTCCTCATCAAGCTCGACGGGGGAGGACATGAACGACGCGATGCCGTTTGCGTCAAGGCCGAGAAGCTCGTTCACGCGGTTCATGGCCTCCGAGCTCTGGATGGCCGAGAGGTCCGTGGCAACGTTGTCGAGGGTGGAGGACATCTCGTTCAGCGAGTCCGCGGTGACCGAAAGGGCGGTCGAAGTCTGCTCAAGCGTGTCGTCGAGCTGCTCGAGTACGGCCTTTGTCTGAGCGATGGTGGGGGAGAGCCCGCCGAGGGACCCCGAGAGGCTCTGCGCGGCGCCCGAGAAGTTGTCGAGTGCGCCATAGAGCTCGGGCAGCGTGTCCTGGTTGAACGAGGAGTTCACGCCCGAGAGCGACGTGGTGCCGGTCTGGATGGCGTCGTTCACGGACGAGGAGAGCCCCGCGACGGCGTCGTTGGTGGCCCCAATGTCGCTCGTCGCTCGCGAGAGGTCGTCTACCGTCGCCTGCTCCTTGTCCACTTGTGCGCTGATCCTAGCTACGGATGCGTCAAAGGCGGGGCGCACGCCATCGGGAAGGGATGCGGACAGGCTCTGGAGGTCCTGCACCAGCTGGCGGTTCTGGTTCACGAGCGACTGGGCGGTTGCAAGCGCGCCCTCGGCCGTGCCTTGTGCCTGGCCAATCTTGCCAGAGATGCGTCCTATGGCCTGGTTGGTGGTACCCGAGATGGACGAGAGACGCGTGGAGCCATCGGTCACCGCGCCGGCAACCGAGGTTGCCAGCGACGTTGCGTCGTCGCGCGAGGTGAAGAGGACACCCGTTGCGTCCGCGAGGCTCCCGCTCGCATTGGTCGAGATGCGGTCAAGCTCGTCGAGGGTCGACTCGGCGTCCTCGATGGTCTGGCGCTCGGCAGCTACGGTGTCCTGAGCGCCCGACATGCTCGTGGAGAGGTCGTCCACCGTTCCCTTTACGCCCCGCACGCGGCCCACGATGCTCGTGGTGGCGTTGTCGGCATCGCCCTTCGCGGAGACGATGAGGTCCTGGAGCTTACCTACCACCACGTTCGAGACGGTCGAGACAAACGTCTCGTTGATCTGCGTCTCGACGGTGGAGGCACCAGTGTCTGTGACCTTGGGCGCGATGGGGTTGACCTTCTCGTTTACGTAGTAGGTGAGGTCGGGGGAGACCAGGTTTCCGGTGAGGACTGAGGTGAGGTCGCGCGTGAAGTCAGCGGGAATCACGATGGCGGCGTACGAGCGGCCCGAGCGAACTTCCTCGAGTGCGGTGTCCTCGTCGAGAAAAACCCACTTGAGCTGGGTGTTCTTGCCCAGTTCCTCAACAACCATGTCGCCAGCGTTGATGAAGCCCAAGTCCCCGCCGGCATCGGCCCCCTCGTCGAGGTTCACCACGGCAACGCGAACGTCTTGGGTGTTCTCGTAGGGGTCCCAGTTGGCCATGATGTTGAACCAGGCGTAGAGAGACGGGATAACGCAGACGCCCAGCGTGACAATAACCGCCACGGGGTTGCGCAGTATCCTCTTGAGGTCACGCCAGAAGATTTGAAATACCTTGCCCATGCTCCTCCGTCGTGGGTCGTAGCTTCTCGGTGGCGGGGTTTGCTACCCCACTTACTATAAAGAATGCGTTGATCTTCAATCATATATTTCTACACCTGTTGGTATCCCAAAGACCTGGTTTTTAGACGTCGCAGGCAGTTTTTTTGAAAACTGCTCAAAAATCCAAGCCCAGATGGTAGAATCTCGTCGTCATACATGAGTCCAGAGGCGCGAAGTGGGGCGCAAACTGCATGAGTCTGCTTGACGAGAAGATGACGTCCGAGCTGGCCAATAGCCTGAAGAAAGCGAGTGGCGCGGCACGCACGTCGCTCGAGGAGACGGTTACCCGTCAGACCACAAGGCTTCGCAGCAGCACTAAGACGCGCAAGAGCGCCGCGACGCGCGAGCGAATCATGGCGGCTGCAACGTCGCTCATGGTCGAGCGCGGCAACACGGACTTCCAGATGAGCGAGGTCTCCTCTCGCTGCAAGATGTCCAAGGGCGCCCTCTATTACTACTTCGCGGACAAGGACGCCCTGGTCGAGGCCATCTTCGACCGCTCCATCGATGAGCTTGTCGACTCTGTCGAGGGTGCCGTTGCCGGCGCCTCCTCTGCGCTCGAGGCGCTCGTGAGTCTCACGCGCGAGCTCACGTGCCGCATGAGCGTGGGAAGCCCGCTTGCGCTGGCCATGACCCGCGAGGTCATCGACGCCAACAACAACGTGCTTCCCTCCATGGAAACGCACTTCGCGCGCATCATCTCTATCATCAGTGCGCAGCTTGACCGCGCCAAGGGCGAGGGCATGGTGCGCGAGGGCGTGAACAGCCGCCTTGGTGCCGTTACCATCTCTGGCGCGTTCATCTTTGCCGCCCTCGAGGTGGCAAGCCTTGGCGAGGACGCGCCCACGGGCGACAAGCTCGCCCGTTCCCTCATCGACATCGCGCTCAACGGCATGGGCACCGAGGCCGCCCACACGACCCTCGCTGCCGTCGGACACGCGTCATCCTCGTCTGACGCAGAGCCCGAGAAGTCCTCACCCCAGGTGTCCGAACAGGGGTGACGAGACGTAGCCAGCGCGCTACCCTTGTGCAGGCGAACTTCTCGCCCAGGCGATGAGCCATTGCACCTCTCAGTCATAGTCGAGCGCCGACGCGGCGATCGCTGTTGGCACGGGCCCGCCCGTGCGGAAAGGAAACTGGAATGGCCCACAAGAACTATTACTTCACCTCGGAGAGCGTCACCGAGGGCCACCCCGACAAGATGTGCGACCAGATCTCCGACGCCATTGTCGACGCTATTCTCAGCAAGGAGGCTAAGCTCCAGGCTGCGGGCTATGTGGACGCCGACGGCAACCCCGCCAACGTCGACAACGTGCGCTGCGCCGTCGAGACCTTTACCACCACCGGCACCGTTGTGGTTATGGGAGAGGTCCGCACGGAGGCCTACGTCGACGTGCAGAAGATCGTGCGCGAGACCGTGCGCGGCATTGGCTACGACCGCGCCAAGTATGGCTTTGACTGCGATACCTGCGGCGTCATCAACATGATCCACGAGCAGAGCCCCGACATCGCACAGGGCGTAGACGGCACCTACGCTCGCGCCGACGACACCGACCCGCTGGACAAGATCGGCGCCGGCGACCAGGGCATGATGTTCGGTTACGCCTCCGACGAGACCGACGTGCTCATGCCCATGCCCATCTACCTCGCGCAGCGCATGGCCGAGCGCCTGGCTGCCGTCCGCAAGTCCGGCGAGGTCGACTATCTGCGTCCCGATGGCAAGACCCAGGTCACCGTGCGCTACGAGGACGACAAGCCTGTTGAGGTTACGGCCATCGTGGTCTCCACGCAGCACGACGCCAAGGTCGAGCACGATCAGATCGAGCACGACATGGTCGAGCACGTGATTGCCCCCGTCCTTGACGAGGTTGGCATCAAGTGGCGCGATGCCGACATCTACGTGAACCCCACCGGCCGCTTTGTGGTGGGCGGCCCCATGGGCGACACCGGCCTCACCGGTCGCAAGATTATCGTCGACACCTACGGTGGCATGGGCCGTCATGGCGGCGGCTGCTTCTCCGGCAAGGACTGCACCAAGGTCGACCGTTCGGCCGCCTACGCCGCTCGCTGGGTTGCCAAGAACGTGGTTGCCGCAGGGCTTGCCCACAAGTGCGAGGTCGAGCTGGCCTACGCCATCGGCGTCTCCCACCCGCTGTCCATCATGGTCGACACCTTTGGTACCGGCGCGTATGACGACGAGCTCATCGAGAAGGCCGTCGAGAAGGTCTTTGACCTGCGTCCTGGCGCCATCATCCGCGACCTCGACCTTCGTCGCCCGATCTTCCAGAAGACTGCTGCCTACGGTCACTTTGGCCGCAAGGACCCCGACTTCACCTGGGAGGCAACGAACCGCGTCGACGAGCTCAAGGCCGCCATCGCCGAGGTTGCCAAGTAAGCGTTCCCGCTGTTCCGTTACGCTTGGCCCCTCCGTCCGTGTGTCGGAGGGGCCTTTTGCGTTGCGTGGGGCTTGGACTCTATGTGCGAAGGGGGTTCCGGCACACAACGTTCGCTTGCTCACTGCACAAAAACGCTCTATCGGACGGCGCTTGGCGATTCTTTGCACAAAAGTGCTCTATCGGACAGTGGCTCTAGAGCTTTGGAATCAAGTATTTAACTATATATGCATAAAAACTGAATGTATTAACAGAAATATGCATAATGACACAATTGTAGTTGCATTATTGATGTATCCGCCTCGAGAGCACTGTCCGATAGAGCATTTTTATGCAGCCGCTTCGGTTTCGCCGTCCGATAGAGCGTTTTTGTGCATCCACGCCATGAGCTGAATGAGGCCCAGACTTCGTGCAGGATGTCCCGGGCAACTGCGCGAGTGCGGCGCTACCGACAGGGGCTCGATTCGACCAGGCGGAGAAGCAAGAAGAGCTCGCGGTTCACGTCGTCGGGAGCGCACTTGGGCAGCACGTGGTCGGCGCCGGGGACCACCACCTTGCGCGCGCCGGGTATTGCGTCGACAATCCGTTGCGTCTCGGCGGGGGCGATGCAGTCGAGCTCGCCGGTCATCACGGTTACGGGGCAGCGTATCGCGCCCAGCGACTCGGCGGGGATGTGCGGTTCGTCCAGCATGAGGCGCATGAGCTCGGCCGTTGCTCGGGCCTCGCTGGCGCTGGGCATCACAATCGAGGGATCCACGCCCTCGGGCTTGCCCTCAAGCCATGCGGCCCATGCCTCGCACTGCTCGGCCGTGCCCTCCATGTCCCAATCGTCCTCTGCGAGGATACCCTCGGGTGTGAGGTTTGCCCCCATCGAGAGAACCGAGGCCACGCGCTCGGGGTGGTCGCGGGCAAGGAGCAGCGCTTCTATTGCCCCGTCCGAGAAGCCCACAACGTGGGCGCGCTGCACGTCAAGCGCGTCGAGCACGTCAAGCGCGTCTGCAGCCATGAGTTCGTAGGTGAGCGGGGCGCGCCCACGCGTGGAAGCGCCTTGGGCTCGGGAGTCAACGCCTATCGCGCAACGGCCATCGCCCACAAGGCCGTTGATCTGCACCCCAAAGATCCCGTGCTCCTCGCCGTTGCCGTGCAGGAACAGCACGGGATACGTGCTCTTCTGCCGAGCCCCATCTGCTCCGTACACAAACGTCGCAATCCGTGCGCCATCGGCAGTCCGCACCCTGCGCGCAACGCTCGGCGCGACGGTGGGGCGCAGGTAGTAGCTGGGAAAATGCGGCTGCGGCGGTACGGGGGCAGTGACGCGCGGCATGGGGTTCCTCTCGACGGTTGGGCTGGTAATTCCTCAGGGTACACGTACCAACGGGTCGGGCTTGTGTCCTGAGTACTTCGGTGGGCTAGAAGCTGGGGTTATCGCTCTCCGCCCAGCTGACAAACTTGTCGATATACCGTTCTGCCGCTATTACGGAATCGTCGTTAAAGTCTCTGGTGATTCCGATGAGCGTTGCCCAGCCTTGTCCCTCTCTGCAGTGGAGATAGCATCCTTGTGCAATCTTCTTGGATTGTTCCCTAAAGTCATCAAGCACGCTGGATGTTGCTCGATTTACATCAAACTTGAAAACAACGTAAACTCCGCTACTCTTGTCACGAAGGGAGCAGGGCACGAGCGATGACCCGGGGCGTTTGAAGTCATAACGCTCCTTTGAGGACGTGTGCACTTCGACGAGGCCCTTCCTCTTCAGATGTTCTCTGAGCTTGTTGAGAACGCTGCCTGACTCTGGCTCCTGGTTTGAAAAGGGAGTAACTTCTGGCGAGAAGATTGCAGAGATGCTACTGAGAAAATCAGTGAACTTATCAAGAAGTTCCTCGTTGTAGGTACCATCTGCAGCACGCATGCCAAACGCGTTAATCAAGGTATCTATGACGCAGTCTTTCTTATCGAGCTCCTCATTGAGATAGTCCTTTAACGGATCGGTTCCTTCTCGAGCATGCGCACTTAGGTCGTTGTACGTGTTCCGGTCTTTTTCATCCGGCTCTTTGGCCTCGTCGCGGTACTTGAGGAGAAGTGTGGCAAATAGGAACAGCCTGTCATCTTCATCCAAAACATACTGTGGATAGATGAGCTGGTAGAGGTCCCAAACATTCAGGACTCGCTTGATGGTGCGGGGGTTGTTGGATCCAAGGATCGTGGCAAACAGATTTGCATAGCGCTCCGAATAGCGGTCGGACTCGGACTTCGGGAGCTTCTGGCTGAGAAGTGTCTCGACGTAATGGGGCACGTTGTACTGCTCCGTAGGGAGGTTGAACGGCAGCTGGATGATTTTGTCGAAGAACTGGCGCTTCTTGAACGGCGTGATGCTGTTGCCGTACTTGCTCTCGATACCCTGGTAGACCACATCGCGGTCGACGGCTAGGACAAAGACGCAGTGCTTGCAGTCCAGGAAGTTCTTCATTGCCTCAAGAAGTTCGAATGCAGTTTCTGGTCGCAGGCGGTCAAGGTCGTCGATGAAGAGAATCACTCGGCTAATGTGTCGCTTGTTGGGCTTTCCCTTCTTGTCGGTGGGGTTCGCGCAGTCATCAATGAGTTCAGAGATGTTGTTCTTCAACGTTTCAGCAGGCAGCGTTTCAGAGCCGTCTCCGGTGGGAGGTGCAAGGAGTTTGGTGAGGAATTCGGCTAGAGTATCTGAACCAAGAGTTACCTCGGCGGTAATGCCTGCCGCTCTGCTCAGCGCGGTACGGAGCGAGTCTATTGCATGCCGTGCCCGCTCGGACCCTTCGTCTCCTACTGCCTCGCTAATGCAATGAAGCATATTTGCCAGCAGGTATACGGGTAACGAATCATCTGCCTCGAGCGTGGAATATTGCCAAGTGTTAAAGGTCGAATAGGCTATCTGATTGTCAGGGTTGCTGATGTTGTAGTTGCGAAGCTCTTTCTGGATGAGCTGCAGTGCGGTCGACTTTCCGGAGCCCCAGCCGCCCTGAATGGCTATCGTCATGGGGGTATCGCACGTCTCGATGAAGGTTGCGATGCCTGAGCAGAAGCTGCTTGCATTCAGCGAGTCATTGTCCGTTGCCTGGTCGGTGAATCCGTGCCTTTTGAGCTCAATGTTTTTCGACAAGCTCCATCAGTCCCCTCCAGTGACTGAGATGCAACTCAGTTGTGGGCTACTCCAGCACCGCCGCAGCCTTTTCTAGCCACGAGGTGATTGGGATTCCCTGCGGGCAGGCGCCCTCGCACTGGAGACACCGCACGCAGTCGCTGGCCTTGCCACGCTTGTCCACAGCTGACTCATAGTTGCGTTTGGCGCCGGCAAGATCGCCATACACAAGGTAGCGGTTGTACGCCGAGAAGACCGAGGGGATGTCAATCTCCTGGGGGCACCCGCCGGTGCAGTAGTGGCACCCGGTGCAGGGAATCTGGTCGATGGCGGAAAGTACCTTGCTCGCGCGCTTTACCGCGTCCTGCTCGGCGACGCCCAGTGGCTTGAACTCGCGCATGTAGGAGAGGTTGTCCGCCATCTGTGCCACGTTCGACATCCCCGAGAGTACAACCATCACGTTCTCCAGGCTTGCCACAAAGCGTACCGCCCAGCTTGCAATCGAAGCGTTCGGGTTGGCCGCGCGCAGGATGTCCTGCACCTGCTGCGGTGGGTTGGCGAGAAGCCCGCCCTTGACGGGCTCCATCACCACAACGGGCTTGCCGTGGGCGCAAGCTACCTCGTAGTTCTCGCGCGAGCAGACGCTAGGGCTCTCCCAGTCGCCATAGTTGAGCTGCAGCTGCACGAACTCAGCCTCGGGGTGGCGCGTCAGGATCTGATCAAGGACATCCGGACGGTCGTGGAACGAGAAACCCACGTGCCGCACAAGCCCCTGCTCCTTGGCCTTAGCCGCAAGCTCCCAGATGCCGTAATCCTCATAGTAGCCAATGTTTCTCGATCCCAGAGCATGCAGCAGGTAGAAGTCAAAATAGCCGGCGCCGGTGCGCTCGAGCGACACCGCAAGCTCGCGCTTCGCCTCGTCGGCGGACTTTGCCGCCCACGGGCTGGCGTTGACCTTGTCGGCTAGGTAGAAGCTCTCGCGAGGGTGTCGCCCAACAAGAAAGCGTCGCGTTGCCTCCTCGCTTCCCTCGTAGACGTAGGCGGTGTCAAAGTAGCGCATGCCCGCGTTGAGAAAGGCATCGGTCATGGCCTCGCACTGCTCGATGTCGATGGTCTTGCCATCTGCCAGGCGCGGCAGACGCATGAGGCCAAACCCCAGTTTAGGCATGGTGGTTCCAAAGAACTCGTTCACGGCCGCTCCTCTCCCCGCGGAAGACAAGGGTTTCCCTCTGTCTCATGTTGCTGTCATTCAGTATGACGCAAGCCAAGCCGCCGTCGCGATGAGACGAAGGGACTGTCCCCTTGTCTCATTTCTGTTGTGAAGCCAACAGAATAGCGATGCAGGTCTTGATATCGTTCTGCCATTATGGAGCTAGGGATATGATGGACGAGAAGATTCCAGCGCCACCAGTCTGTGCGGGAGGGACCATGCTCTAGAGAAGAGAATTCCTGCGCCTCTCGGTGCTCCTTGGTGCTGGCATCCTTGCCGGGTGCGCTGCGCAGCCAGATGCGAGTGCCTCCTCGACGCAGTCGGAAGGCGCGTCGGACGCATCCACCTCGAACGATGCCACAAGCGCCCGCGTTGTCGCTGCGTCCCGCTCGCTTGCTCAGATGGCAATTCTTGCTGGCATGCCGCCCGTGGGTGTGACCGAGGACGCCACAGACCTCGACGGCCTGCCTGCAGACGTGGAGACCGTGGGCACCCCCGCCAAGCCCAGCCTGGAGAAGATCGTCGCGCTTGAGCCCACGCTGGTGCTTATCACCGCCGAGGTCCCCACGCAGAAGGAGCTTGAGTCCAGCCTGGACAGCGCCGGCATCGCGTGGCGCGACGTTGACGTGAACAACTTCGACGACTACGCAACCCACATGGCCGCACTCACCGAGATGAGCGGCCGAGACGACCTCTACCAGGCAAACGTCACAAACGTCTCTGACGCTATAGCAAAAGTCGAGGAGAGCGCCGCCGACCTTCCGCAGGTAAGCTACCTGGCACTTCTCGTCTCGTCCACCAAGGCGAAGGTCGCGAAGAGCGACTACTTCGCCTGTGAGATCTTCGACAACCTGCAGATGGCAAACGTTGACGAGGACGACAGCTCGCTCGACGACCTCTCGGTCGAGGCCATTGTGGCCGCTGATCCCACCTATGTCTTTGTCATTCCCCGCGGCGACGAGGACAAGGCCAAGGAGGTCTTCGAGCAGGACTTCCAGGCGCAGCCTGCGTGGGCGTCGCTCTCGGCGGTGCAGGCGGGCAGGGTCAACGTCCTGCCCAAGGACCTCTTTGAGTACAAGCCCAACGAGCGCTGGGCAGAGGCGTACTCCTACATCCTCAACCTCCGAGAGCAAGAGGGGTAGCCACATGGCCCTTGGGCGAGAGGGGACAAGCGAGAGGAGCCGCTGGGCGTGCGTCCTGGGCGCCGTTGCGCTCGTACTGGTCTCGTTGGCCTCGCTGCTCGCCGGCACCACAGCCCTGGGCACGCGCGAGGCGCTCCAGGCGCTCGCGACCCTTGCCTCCGGCGGCACCGCGGACGCCACTGCCACACTCGTCCTCCTGAGCGTGCGCCTTCCCCGTGTGATAGCGGGCGTGTGCTGCGGTGCGGCGCTTGCCTGCTCCGGTCTGCTCCTGCAGGCCTCGCTCGACAACGACCTAGCGTCGCCGGGCGTGATGGGCGTCAACTCCGGGGCGGGCCTGCTCTGGCTCGTGGCGGCACTTTGGATGCCGGGACATCCGGTGCTCCGGCAAGCCATGGCCTTTGTCGGCGCGCTTCTCGCCACGCTTCTGGTCTACCTGGTATCGCGCCGTGTGTTTCGTCAACCTCTCGTTTCACAAAACAGCATCCGTTCGTTTCACACGTCAGCGTGAAGATTCTTCACGCACGAGCGTCGCCCTGGCACCAATCCTTTCTTCTCCTACAACTCCCCGCGCATGAGCGCGTGTTTGACCCTGTACGACTCCCTGTCGTAGGTGATGAGCCTGCCGTGGTGGACGATGCGGTCCATCATCGCCTTGGCCATGTCGTCGTCGGCAAAGATCTCACCCCATCTGGAGAATTCGATGTTGGTGGTGAGAATGAGCGCGATCCGCTCGTAGCACATCGACACCACCCGGAACAGGAGCCTTGCCCCGTCGGGATCGGTGGGAAGGTACCCCCACTCGTCCAGGATGATGAGGTCGCACCTGTCGAGCCTCCTGAGCGCGTCCTGTGTCGTCCCCTCCTTATTCGCACGCCTCAGCTCGCTTACCAGCTCCGCCGTCGACCAGAACGCGACTTTTCTGCCCTCACCGCAGGCGAGCAGCCCCAACGCTATCGCGGTATGGGTCTTTCCATTGCCTGATCCTCCGAAGAGCACCAGGTCCTCGTGGGCGTCGATGAAGGCAAGCGAGAGCATGTCGTCCCTCGTGAAGCCGCGGGGAAACACGATTCCCGACCATTCGAAGCCATCGAAGCCCTTCTGCGAGGGAAAGTTCGCCTGCCGCTTGAGGCGCGCTATCCGGCTTTGGTGCCTGAGCGCGTACTCCCTTGCGAGCGCATCCTCGAAGAACGCGAACTGCCCATCGGTGGCCGTCTCGGCCACGTGGCGCATCGTCGCCTTCGACAGCAGGATGGAGCCACCCTCGCGCTCGGCGCGCTTCAGCCTCTCGTAGCGAGCATCAACCTTCTGCGGCAGCCTGGCCATCCCGATCGCCTCCCCTGAGCATGAAGACGTCGTAGTCGGCGAGCCTGGTGCCCAGCTCACGCGCTGCCTTGGTTCCGGTGCCTTGCGCGCGGATCCTGGCGCAGCACATCTCGACATCAGCGGGGCGCATCTTGCGGGTGGCCCGCAGCGCCTCGGAGAACGCCTGGGCGGTGATCCCCATGCCATAGGCTTGTGCGAGCCTCGAGATCACCTTGACCTGGCCTTTCAGCTCGTCGGTCGCCATGGAGCCGAAGGCGTCCCTCACATCCTCGTCGAACAGCGCGCACACGCTGGACTGCGTGAAGGCGCGTGTCTTCATCGAAAGCGGTTCGAGCAGTGCCAGCGGGTCCTCGTCGGAGGTGAAGAGCTTGCCGGAGCGCCTGCGGTAGGTCCTTAGCGGCGTCCCGTCAGGGGCGTCTATCTCCACCGTGAAGGCGCGCACGCCCACCGTGAGCGAAACACATGCGAGTGAGGGTGACGCCAGGTAGCGATGGCAGCCGTCCAAGGTGATCCTTCCGTAGCCGTCGGTCGTGCACGACGCCCACTTGACGACGTCGAAGGGCTTTTTTGGAAGAGGCAGAAGATGCGCCTTGTCAGCCTGGAAGAGGTCGGCCCAGCTGAGTCCCTTCTCGTAGTGGAGCCGCTTTTCGGAGTGGGCATCAAGCGTCTCGGCAAGCCCTCGGTTGTAGTCCTGAAGGTCGTCCACCTCGGGCACGGGCACGAAGAAGTTCCTCCTGGTGTAGCCGACCTTGCCCTCGACGTTTCCCTTCTCCTTGCCGGCGTTCGGGTTGCAGAAGCGTGCCGTGAAGCCGTAGTGCAGCCTGAGCCGGCGGAAGAGGTCGGACTCCACGATCACGTCGCGCCACCTCCTCCCGGCCTCGGTGGCGTTGTCGAGCACGATGACGGGGGGAACGCCCCCGATGTGCTCGAAGCAGTCCTTGAGCCCCTGGCAGACGCAGACGTCCTTCTCGTCCGCGAAGACCTCGCACACCTCGTGGTTGGAGTACGGGAAGGACATCGGCAGGTAGTGCATCCTTGCCCTGCCGCCGCCGAAGGCATAATCGAAGTCGGCCTGCCCGAAGTCGACCTGCATGGTGCCCGGGTCCCATCCGAGCCTCACCGACTCGTCCCTCGGCCCCTTAGAGCGAATCTCCTTCATGTAGCGCTGCACCGTGGAGTAGCTGCCGCTAAAGCCATGCTCTGCGCGCAGCCTCTCGAAGACGCGCTTGGCCGTGTGGCGCTGCTTGTGGTAGCAGTGGCGGTCCTCCTCGAGCATCTCGCCGATGAGGGCCTTGTAGGGATCGAGCTTGCTCGGGCGCTCCGAGGCCTTGGGCCTTTGGGGCGAGAAGTCGTCTTCCTGAGCATACTTCCTGATCGTTGGGTACGACACGCCGAGGGTCTCCTTCACCTCCGTCGGCGTATAGCCATCCGCGAGCATGTCGCGTATCCTCTCTATCTGGGACATGTCCAGCATCTTCCTTTCCTGCCTCTCGATCCGTGGGTTGGGCCCTGCGAATCGAGCATGGCAATGTTTGCGGTGCCAGGACGTGTCCCTCTTGCTTATCTGTGAAACTATTTCATGCTCACGAGTGAAAAGCCGCTCTGCTCTTTTGTGCAATTAGGAGGCTATCAAACACAGCGCCGTGCTGGTACCAGCCGCGGGACCGTGGTCCTTGCGGGCGTCGCCGTCTCGAGCCTCATGAGCGCTGCCATCGACGCCATTGTGGTCGTGTGGCCAGAGTCGGTTACGGACCGTGTGTCCTTCACGCTGGGCGGCCTCTCGGGCGTTACCTACCAGAGCCTGGCGCTCTGCGTGCCCGCCCTCTTGGTGGCGCTTGTTGCGGGGGCCTACCTCGGTCGCGGCATAGACCTCCTTGCGCTGGGGGACGAGGCCGCGCACGGCCTTGGCCTCGACGTACGCGCCTGCAGACTTGGCACCATCGCCTGCGCGGCGCTTCTGGCCGCCTCGGCCGTTTCGATCTGCGGTCTTCTCAGCTTTGTGGGCCTCATCGTCCCCAACCTGGTGCGCATGTGGGCGCGCCCCACAACTCGTCAGGGGCTCGCTCTCTGCGCCCTGTGGGGAGCTGCGCTCTTGGTTGCGTGCGACCTCGTGGCGCGGACCATTGCGTTTCCCTATGAGCTGCCGGTTGGCCTGGTTCTTGCGCTTCTCGGCGCGCCGTTCTTCATGGCGCTCCTGGCACGGCGCGGGCGCAAGCACGGCTCGCACTCCGTGGCGGCGGGCCGTGGGGGTGAGGCCGCGTGATTGGTGTGAAGGGGCTATCGTTTGTGCGCGACGGCGGCTTTTCTCTGGCCGTGGACTCGCTCGAGCTCAATGACGGCCAGGTGAGCGCCCTGGTGGGAAAGAATGGCTGCGGCAAGTCCACGCTCCTTCGCTGCCTTGCGGGCGTGCTCCCGCATGGCGGGGGCATCCTTCTGGACGGTGCGGAGCTCGGAAGCCTTGGCCACAGGGAGCGCGCCCGGCACCTGGCCTACCTGCCGCAGGAGCTGGGGTGCCCGCAGATGGACGTCTACACCCTTGCCTGCCACGGGCGCTTTGCCACGCTTGGCGCCGTGAGGACCTTAGGCGAGAGGGATCGCCGCCTGGTGCGCCAGGCCATGGAGCTCACGGGCGTGTGGGGTCTTCGCGACCGACGCCTCGCAGACATCTCTGGCGGTGAGCTTCAGCGCGCCTACCTGGCCATGGTTGTTGCCCAAGATGCGGGCACGCTCCTTCTCGACGAGCCGTCGGCGCACCTGGACGCCCACAGGCGCTGGGAGCTCGCAGGCCTGCTGCGCGGACTTGCGGGAGAGGGACTTGCGGTGGTTGTTGCTACGCATGACGTGGAGTCGGCCTTCTCGTCTGCCGACAATGTCTGCCTCATGGCGGACGGCCGGGTGGCTGCCCAGGGCCCGCCAGACGTCGTGGCGGCAAGCGGGGCGGTGGCCCCGGCGCTTGGGGTTGGCGTGGCCGAGCAGGACGACCCCAAACTCCTGTGGCGATATGCGCTCACACGCGCGTGAACCTGCGCGCGAGACAAGAAAGGATATGCGCCCTCGGGCGCGGAAGAGAGGGGAGACCATGGGATACGTGCTTGACGGGGAGGGGCTTGACGGGCTGGTTCGCGAGCTTGCCCGCGACTACCTCGTCTTTGCGCCGGTCCGCAAGGTGGGCGCTGGCCGCTTCACCGACGTGGACCAGGTGATCTACGACTTTGTGGACAACGCGTCGCAGATCGAGCTTGACGCCAAGAGCGACTACTCCTTCAAGGAGCTGCTCACGCCGCTCTCGCAGACGCTCTTCTACTACACCGAGGACCAGGTGCGCGAGGCAGGGGGCATCGGCGCTGCCGGCGACCCCGCCCGCGAGGGGGACGCGCGCGACGTCCTTGTGCTCATGCGTGCCTGCGACCTGCATGGCGTCAAGCGCCTCGACGCCATGTACCTGCACAACGGCCCCGAGGACAGCTTCTATAAGCGCATCCGCGACCGCGTGCACTTTGTGCTTCTCGGCTGCCCCCAGACCTTCGAGCACTGCTTCTGCGTGGACATGGGGTCAAACGTTGCACCGGACAACTGGGAGTTCTCGCTCGAGCGCTCGGGCGAGGGCTATGCGTGCGCCGTTGCCAACGAGTCCCTCCTTCCGCTCTTCGAGCGCTATGCCACGGCCAGCCGCGACGTGGTGCCCGCGCACGTCACCCAGAACGAGGTGCACGTGCACGTCCCCAAGACGGTGCCGCTCGAGCTCCGCACCAGCCCCGTGTGGGACGAGTACAACCACCGCTGCATTGGCTGCGGCCGCTGCACGCTGGTGTGCCCCACCTGCACCTGCTTCACCATGCAGGACGTTGCCTACACCGAGAACGGCCGGGTGGGCGAGAGGCGCCGCGTGCAGGCCAGCTGCATGATTGATGGCTACTCCACGGTGGCCGGCGGCGCGAGCTACCGCAAGCAGCACGGCGAGCGCATGCGCTTCAAGGTGCTTCACAAGGTGTATGACTTCCGCCAGCGCTTTGGCTACGACATGTGCGTGGGCTGCGGCCGCTGTGATGACGTCTGCCCCGAGTACATCAGCTTCGCCGCGTGCGTCAGCAAGCTCTCTGACGCCGTCGACGAGTGGGACGCCCAGCATGAGGGGAGCGTGGCCCGTGATGCCTAGCAACAACCCGTACATTCCCTTCTCCTCCAAGGTGCTCAAGGTCATCAAGCACACCGAGAAGGAGTACACCTTCCGCATGGCCTTTGGCGGAGAGGTTCGCCCCGGCCAGTTCTTCGAGGTCTCCGTCCCCAAATACGGCGAGGCCCCCATCAGCGTGAGCGGCATCGTGCCTGGCGAGTCGGTCGACCTTACCATCCGCCGCGTGGGCGTGGTGACCAACGAGGTGTTCGAGGCCTACGAGGGCCAGTCGCTTCTCCTGCGCGGCCCCTACGGCAACGGCTTCGAGGTGGAGCGCTACGTGGACGGCGAGTGCGTCGTGGTGGCCGGCGGCACGGGCGTGAGCCCGGTGCGAGGCGTGGTAGAGGCGCTGGCCGCAAGCTCCACGCCGCAGGACAAGCACGTGATCGTGGGCTTCCGCAGCCCAAACGACCTGCTCTTCCGCGACGACCTTGCGCGCTGGGAAAACCTCGTCGACCTCATCCTTACCGTGGACGGCGCGCCCGAGGGATATCAGGGCAACGTTGGCCTGGTGACCAAGTTCATTCCGGACTTGCCGCTGCGCGATCCTTCCACGGCGCAGGCCATTGTGGTGGGACCGCCGCCCATGATGCGCTTCTCCGTGAAGGGCCTTCTCGAGCTTGGTCTTGCCGAGGAGAACATCTGGGTGAGCCAGGAGCGAAAGATGTGCTGTGGCTTGGGCAAGTGCGGTCACTGCCGCATAGGCGAGAAGTACGTTTGCCTGGATGGGCCCGTCTTCAACTACACCCAGAGCAAGCAGTTGCTGGACTAGGAGGCCGCCATGATTCAGGACATCGACGTCAAGGCCATGAAGAAGAACGCGTTCCGCGTGAGCAAGGAGCGCGGGATGACCGCCAGCCGCGTGCGCGTTCCCGGCGGCCTGGTGAGCGCCAAGAGCATGGCGCGCATTGTTGAGATTGCCGAGGAGTACGGCAGGGGAGAGATCTTCCTCACCAACCGACAGGGAGTGGAGATCCCGGGCATCCACATGGAGGACATGCCCAAGGTCAACGAGAAGCTCCAGGCCATCATCGAGGACACCAAAATCAACCAGGAGGACACCTCCCAGGGCTACCTGGCAAGCGGCACGCGCAACGTGGTGGCCTGCCCGGGCAAGCGCCTGTGCCCGTTTGGCTGCTATGACACCACGGCCTTCGCGCAGCGCATGGATCACGAGATCTTCCCCAACAACCGCCACGTGAAGGTGGCCTTCACCGGCTGCTCAAACGACTGCGCGCACGTGGCCTTGAACGACTTTGGCATCATTGGCATGACCGAGCCCCAGTACGACCCCAACCGCTGCATTGGCTGCGGCCAGTGCGTGGACTGGTGTCAGCGCCGCTCGGTGAGCGCGCTCAGGCTGGAGAAGGGCAAGGTCGTGCGCGACGAGGACCGTTGCATTGGCTGTGGCGTGTGCGTGGTCTACTGCCCCACGCGTGCCTGGACGCGCAGCCCCGAGCACTACTTCCGCGTCAAGATCATGGGCCGAACGGGCAAGCAGAACCCGCGGCTGGCGCAGGACTGGCTGCGCTGGGTGGACGAGGACTCCATCGTGAAGATCGTGAAGAACACCTATGCCTTCATCGAGGAGTACATCGACCCCAACGCGCCTGAGGGCAAGGAGCATATTGGCTACATCGTCGACCGTGTTGGCTTCGACGAGTTCTGTGAGTGGGCGCTCAAGGATGTCGAGCTTCCCGAGAAGTGCCAGCGCGCCACGCGTGTGTACTGGGACACCAAGCGCTACGACCGCGACAACAACCTGCGATGAGACAAAGGGAGTTTCCCTTTGTCTCTTCATAACTCGCAACAAAAGGGGCGCCTGCGCGGGCGCCCCTCTTTTTCTGTATTCCGATGGGCTCCCCTATGAGAAGCGCGTGGACGCGAAGGGACACGAGTCGGAG
>OOBJ01001058.1_pt1 | contig 18231 bp, 15 predicted proteins | sample 1671331 | NCBI WGS metagenome assembly OOBJ01 (sample SAMN06348145, study PRJEB24527) | human gut metagenome | biome: human gut; feature: ankylosing spondylitis patient; material: feces | host: Homo sapiens | place: China | collected 2015-10 | reverse complement strand
AGGAGTAGGAAAATGGATTTAAAAGAAAAGGCACTGCTGGCGGTGGACGCGCTGGAAAAAGAATACCCCGAGGCGCAGTGTTCGCTGGAGTACGACCCCGACAAGGCATACGAGCTGTTGATCTCCACCCGGCTTTCCGCCCAGTGCACCGACGCGAGGGTCAACATCGTCACCAAGGACCTGTTTGCAAAATATACCAGCCTTGCGGACTTCGCCAACGCCCCGCAGGAGGAGATGGAACAGATGATCAAAACCTGCGGCCTGTTTAAAACCAAGGCCCGCGACATCATCGCCATGTCCAAGATGCTGATCGAGCAGTACGGCGGGCGGCTGCCCGACACGGTGGAGGAGCTGACCAAGCTCCCCGGCATCGGCCGCAAGACCGCCAACCTGATTGTGGGCGACATCTACCACAAACCGGCGGTTGTCTGCGACACCCACTGCATCCGCATCACCAATCTCCTGGGCCTGAGCCACGGCACCAACCCGCTGCAGGTGGAAAAACAGCTGCGCGTGGTGCTACCGATGGACCGCGCCAACGATTTCTGCCACCGGCTGGTCCTGCATGGCCGCGCGGTCTGTGTCGCCAACCGTCCTCAGTGCGACAAGTGCTGCATGAAAGCCTTCTGCTCCTTTGCTAACGGCGAGATCGAGCCCCCGGCAAAGAAGAAAAAGGCCAAGGCCGAGGCTTAAAATGAAAGCGTAAAAAAACAGGATGGATCCCCTAAACCGATCCATCCTGTTTTTTCTGTCTTTTAAGCCCCCGCCAGCGCCGCGGAGAGCGCCTGGCTCAGGCTGGAAACCCCAATCAGCTCGATGCCGGGGTCAAAGTTGATGGCGGAAAGCGAACTTTTCGGCAGCAGACAGCGTTTAAAGCCCAGCCGCCGCGCCTCCTTGATGCGCATCTGCACCCGGTTCACCGCGCGCAGCTCCCCTGCAAGGCCGACCTCCCCAAAGGCAATCAGATCCTCGGGGATGGGCTTGTCGGTCAGGTTGGAGACCAGCGCCAGCGCCACCGGCAGGTCCGCCGCGGGCTCGTCCAGCCGCAGGCCGCCGACCACATTGATGTAGGCGTCCAGCGTCCCGAAAAAGTAGCCGCACCGCTTTTCCAGCACCGCCAGCAGCAGCGCCAGCCGGTTGTAGTCGAAGCCGGTCGCCATCCGGCGCGGCGAGGGGTAACCGCTCTTGGAGACCAGCGCCTGCACCTCGGCCAGAATGGGCCGGGAGCCCTCGATGACGCAGGCCACGCAGGTGCCCGAGACATTCTCCGGCCTGCCTTCCAGCATGGCCTGGGAGGGGTTGCTCACCTCGTCCAGCCCGCTGTCCCCCATCTCGAAGACACCGATCTCGTTGGTGGAGCCGTACCGGTTTTTGATTGCCCGCAGGATGCGGTAGGAAAGGTTGCGCTCCCCCTCAAAGTAGAGCACCGCGTCCACCATGTGCTCCAGCACCTTCGGGCCGGCAATGGCGCCGTCCTTGTTGACATGGCCGACGATAAAGACCGGCACCTCCATCGACTTGGCCAGGTTGATGAGCAGCTGGGTGCACTCCCGCACCTGGGTGACGCTGCCGGAGGAGGAATTGAGCGCCGACAGGTTCATCGTCTGAATCGAGTCGACCATCACGATGTCGGGCTTTTCGCGGCGGATCATCTCCACCACCGCTTCGATGTCGGTGGTCGAGCTTAAGGCAAGATTTTGTGTCGTTACCCCCAGCCGCGCCGCCCGCAGCTTGATCTGCCGCAGGCTCTCCTCACCGGAGACGTACAGGATGCGCGCCCCGGAGGAGATGGTCTGGCAGATCTGCAGCAGCAGGGTGGATTTGCCGATGCCGGGGTCGCCGCTGAGCAAAACCACCGAACCGGGCACAATGCCCCCGCCCAGCACCCGGTTGAGCTCCCCCATCCCGGTCAGGTAACGCTGCTCCTCGCTGGAGTCGATCTCCTCCAAGCTGCTGGCCTGCGCCACCGAGGCGGGAGAGCGTCCCCCTCCCGCTGCAGAGGAAAAGCGGGAAACCGGCTCCTCCACCTGTTCGATTAAGGTATTCCAGCTGCCGCAGTCCGGGCACTTGCCCATCCACTTGGGCTGCACCGCGCCGCACTGCGTGCAGACGTAACTTGTCTTTGTTTTTGGCATATTGTATTCCTCTTGTAAAATAAAAAATTTCGGGCTATTACTCCGCCGCCAGATAGTCCATCAGACCGCAAAAGATGGTGAAGGCCACCTGCTGCTGGTAGGTCTGGTCCTGCAAAAGGGACGCTTCCTGCGGGTTGGAGAGAAAGCCGCACTCGGCCATCACCGCCGGGATCTGCGCTTCATAGAGCAAAAAGAGGTTGTTTTCGGCCTGCTTAATCTGGCGTGTGTTCTCCGGCTGCAGAAGGGAGACAAACGTCTCCTGAATCGACTGCGCCAGCTTTTGGGACTCCGGGTTGTTGGGGCTGAAAAAAATCTGCGCCCCGCGCGAGGAGGCCTGTTCAAATTTATTCTGATGGATGCTGACAAAGATCGCCTCGGGGTGATCCTCGATGATCGCCAGGCGGTTGTACAGGTCGGAGCGCTTTTGCCGGCTGATCTGGGTGATTCCCTCGTCGTGGATCGAGCGGTCGTCCTCCCTGGTCATTATAACACGAAATCCCTGCGCCGACAACAGGTCCCGCAACTGCAGCGAAATGGCGAGGTTGACCTCCTTTTCGCTGACGCCGTTGGCCTGCGCCCCGCCGTCGACGCCGCCGTGGCCGGGGTCAAGGATGATGGTGGGGCGTTGCCGGAGGCTTTGCACCGAGACCATCTGCACCTGTTCCACCCGCCCGATGCCCATCGCCGCCAACAGCAGCACTGCACCGCATAAAAAAGCGGCCGCCAGCTTGCTTTTTCGATTCATTGTTCTCTCTCCTTCTCCAATTTGATGGGAGTTCCTTTCGACTTCCCTTCTGGGAAAAGGATATGAGAAAGCAAAAACGAAAATGCGCCGGGTAGCAAAAAAGGAGCGGTTTTCGCCCCTCCTTTTTTGAAAAAGCTATTTGTTGTAGAGTTTGATCAGCGCCTGGGTGCCGTCGTTTTCCAGTCCCTGATCGGCCATCTGCTCGTACATGTGGAGAACAGCGTTGAGCATCTGCAGCTCGACGCCCGCCTTTTCGCTCTCCTCCTTGACAATCTTCATGTCCTTGATGAAGTGCTTGACAAAGAAGCCCGGCGCAAAGTCCCCGGCCAGCGCGCGCGGCGCCATATTCTGCAGCTGCCAGCTGCCCGCGGCGCCCGCACCGATGGCCGCCAGCATCTTCTGCGGGTCCAGGCCGGCGTTTTTGGCGTAGACCAACGCCTCGGTGTAGGCTGCGGTCGCGCCCGCCACCGCAATCTGGTTGGCCGCCTTGGTGTGCTGCCCGCTGCCTGCCGGGCCCATCAGGATGATGTTTTTGCCCATGCACTGGAAGAGCGGGAGGGCCTCTTCAAAGTCCTTTTTGTCGCCGCCTACCATGATCGAGAGGGTGGCGTTGCGCGCGCCGCTGTCCCCGCCGGAAACCGGCGCGTCCATCACGCGGATGCCCTTGGCCTTGCCCTCCTCATACAGCCGCTGCGCCAGCGACGGGGAGGAGGTGGTCATGTCGATGGCCAGCGCCCCGGGTTTGGCCGACTGGAAGATACCGCCCTCCCCGCAGAACACCTCCTCGACGTCGCTTGGGTAGCCGACCATCACAAAGATGTAGTCCGCGTCCTTCACCGCCTCGGCGGTGCTGTGGCAGGGATGGATGCCAAATTCCTTCTCCAGATCCAGCAGCTTTTCGTACTTGTGGGTGTAGGCGCTGACATCATAGCCGTTTTTGGCCAGATGGCCCGCCTGCTGGCTGCCCATCACGCCGGTTCCAATCCACGCAACCTTTTTGTTTTCCATCATTGGTTCCTCCTTTATCTGTTCGTTGTTTCCCTTGTCCCCTCCCCTTTCATCGCGGGGAAGGGAGCGGGAGGGTTTATCTTTTGGCCGGCAGCTCCCGCTGCATGATGTAGTCGTCCATCACATAGCCGTTGCCGATATCGGTGACCGCCGAATCCACCGTCTCAAATCCGAGGTGCCGGTAGGCTTCGATCGAGCCGGTGTTGTATTTGTTGACGGTGAGGTAGACGCTCCCCAGCCCCTGCGAGCGCTCGAGCACCTCCTGCAAAAACTGCCCCGCAATTCCCTTCCTCCGGAACGACTGGCGGATATAGATTTTGCTGATAAACATCCTTCCGTTTTCTTCTTCCCGGTGGTATCCGCAAAAGCCGCAGGGGGTATTGCTTTCGCTGTCGACCGCCAGCAGGTAGCGGTAGCCCTGCCCCATCTGTTCGGTCAAAGCCGCTTCGCTTTGAAAATGTTTGACCATGTAGTCAATCTGGTCCGGCTTGAGGATGCCCTGATAGTGCTGATGCCAGATCTCATCGGCCAGCTCCGCCACCGTCTTGATCTGCTGCGGGGTCTGTACCTCAATCAGTTGGATTGCCATTTTGATTCCCTTCCCTTTCATTGGCTGCTCTGCGCTGGGGCGTTTTCAGCTGCAGTGTGTGGCAGGCAATCCCTGCCTTTTCCAAAATTGCCCGCTCCCGGCTGTGACAGCTGAAGAGCAGCACCTGTGTTCCCGCCTCGTCCCGCTGCCGCAGATAGGCCAGCAGCCGCGCGGTGCGCAAATCGTCCAGCTGGGCAAAGCTGTCGTCCAGCAAAACCGGCACGCGGGTTTGTCCATTCTGGTCGCACAAAAGCTCCAACAGCTCCAGCCGCACAATCAGATACACCAGGTCGATGGCACCGTTGCTCAGATCGGACAGCGCCACCAGCCTTCCCTGTTCCCTGTCCTCCAGGCGGACCCCCAGCGACTGGTCGATGACCACGCGGGTATATTTTCCGCCCGTCGCCTTGGCCACCGCCTGCGAAACGCGCGCGTTTAAACGGGGCGCAAAATCCCGATGCAGCTGCCCGCCCAGCGAGAGCAGCTTCTCCTTTGCCAGGGCCAGCGCGTCCAGCTCAAACTGGCAGCGGTCGCAGCTCTGCTGCAGCTGCTGTATCTCCGACTGAATCTGCCCGGAGGGGCGCAGGCTTTCCTCCCTGCCCTGCCGCAGTCCGGCCAGCTGGGAGGCCTTGGCGGAAAGCTCTGTCAGCTGGGTGTTGACCAGCTGCAGCTGCTGGCGCGCCAGTTGGCGGTCGGGCGAGATGGCGGTTGCGGACGGTTCCGACGGATTTTTGACGCGCACCGCCTGTTCCAGCTGCTCAAAGCTGTAGCCGCCCAGCGTCTCGGTCAGCAGCTCCTGCTGCATCTGCAGTTCGGTGTGCAGGCTGTCATAGCGCAGCTTTCCCTGCCGGCAGCGTTCCAGACTGTCCGAGGCGGAGGGCTCGGCAGCTGCTTCCTTAGATGCAGCCGCTTCTTTGGCCGCGGCAACCACCGGCGCAATCGACTGGTCGATCTGCTCCATCTGGTTTTGGCAGTTTTCCTCCTCCTGCTGCAGCTGTTGGTGCTGCAGGTGCAGGCGCTGCAGATCGCCCCGCAGCCGCTTTGCCTGGCTGACCGATTCCCGCAATGCTTTGAGCCGAACCTCGTCGGCGCTCTCTGTTTCCCTGCCGGTCAGGCGGCACAGGTACTGGAGCATTTCCTGCCGGCGCTGCTCCACCTGCTCGCTCTTCTGGGCAAGCTCCTGGGCCAACAGCTCCTGCTGTTCGCTCACCTGCTGCCGCCGTCCGCCACTGACCTGCGCCTTGTGCAAAAGCGCTTCCAGCTGCGCAGCCGGGTCGTCCGCGGCGTCAAGGCCGTACTGCTCGAGGATGTCCTGCTGAATCTGCCGGACATTTTGCGGAACCCGGCGGGCAAGGTAAAGCGAGTACCCACCAAGCCCCGCGCCCACGCCGAGGCACAACAGCCCCGGAACGATGCCCAGCACCTCCCGGCTCAGCGCGCCCCAGATTAGTAGGATCACTCCCAGCACACACAGCAAAACCGCAGCCGGGAAAATCCAGCTGTTTTTGGCCGGGTGGGAGCTGCTTGCCTTCTCCTCCAGCTGGCGATAAAGCCGCAGATCCCCTTCCAGCTTTTCCGCGTCAGTCTCCGGCAGCGTCTGCAGATGGGCGGCAAGCATCTCCTGCTGGGTGTGCAGGCTGCGCAGCTCCTCGCGCAGCTGGCCCAAAGTAGCGTACCGCTCCATCATCCGATCAAATTGTTCCAGATCCTCTCCCTTTGCGCCGGAAACTTCCAGTGTGCGGTAGAGGGTTTCCAGTTCCCCGGTCCGCTTTTCCACCTCCGAGATGGCCCGGCGGTATTTTTCCAACGTCCGGCTGATCTGCGCCCGCGCCCCAAGACGGTGCAGTGCCTGTTCGACCTGCGTTAAATCCATCCGGGCGTAGGGCGCACAGCGTTCCTGTTCCTTTTGCAGCCGCTCGATGCGCACCTGCAAATTCTGCGCCTTGAGGTACCGGCCACCCAGCTCCTGCGCTGCGCTCTGGCGAATCTGCGCTTCCAGCTGCTCCTTTTGTTCCTGCAGCTGCTGCACCTGGGCTTGCAGCTCCTTTTCCTCCCGGCACAGCCTGATGTATTCTGCCTCCCCCTGCAGCGACTGCTCCAGCTCCTGCTCCAATTCCTTTAGGCGCAGGGCCGCCTTGCCGTAGGGGGTCTTGCTCTTTTTGGGGGAGCCGATCAGCCCGGCGCGGCGGTCCAGCTCCTGCAGCGCGCTGTTCAGCGACAGCCCCGCGTCCGCGGTCTGGGTCATCGCCAGCAGGCGGTCGCTGACCTCGGCGGCAAATTCCTGCCGGGCCACCCCGGCGCTGCTCAGCTGCGCAATGTTGGCCGTGCTGTCAAAGGCGGTTCTGCTCAGCCCCAGCAGCACCTGCCCCACCTGCGCCTGCCGGGTCACCGGGTCATAGGGGAAGCTGTCGGTGAGGTCCTCCCCGGTATGCCCGTCAAAGACCCGAACCCGCTCGGTGTCCTTGTCAAAGTCCCGCTCGATGCGGTAGGTCCGCTCCCTCTTGCGGCAGACCAGCACCCCGCGGTAGCTGCCGCCGTCCCAGGGGCGGTAGCGTTCCTGCAGGGCGGTGTAGCTGCGCCGCTTGGCTCCGGGCTGGAAAAAGCCGTAAAACATCCCGCCGATAAAGGCCTGCAGGGTGCTCTTTCCCGCCTCGTTTGCGCCCTCGATCAGGTTAAGCCCCCCCTGCAGCTCGAAGGTCTGGCCGCGAAATCTGCCAAATCCGTTGAGCTCCAGCCGGATCAGTTCCAATTTTTCCATCAGCGCTCCCCCTCCTTTGCTGCGGGGCCCTGAGCGCGCAGCGCCTCAATCCCCAATTCCAGGGCGCGCTGTTCCAGCTCGGTCAGCTCCCTGCCCTGGAATGCCTCGATAAAATCCCCCAGCAGGTTGCCGCGGTTTTCCTGGTACAGCTGCTCCAGCTGGTAGGCCGGCCGGGTGTTGTCGATCAGCTGGCAACAGTATTCCTGCGCGCGCAGCTGCTCCTCGATGCGCTCCAAATCCCATCCGGCCGCGTCGGGGTGGGAGCCGGTCAGCTCCACCGTGTAGATGTGGCGCGGGTCCTGCCGCAGGATGGCGGCGCCGATACGCCGGGCAATCGCGACCTCGGCGTCCTGCGCATCGGTCTCCACCTGGATGGTGCGGTATTCCCGCCGGGCAAAGGGGATAAACTGAAAGCGCCTGCGCTCCCCCTCCATCTCGACCAGCATGAAGCCGTGTTCGCCGGTCTCGCCAAAATCCAGCGGCTCCAGCGAGCCCGCATAGCAGACATTTTCCGCCGGGCACTGGTGCTGATGGATGTGTCCGAGCGCGACATAGTCAAACCCTTTTGCCGCCAGCGCCCCGGCATCCACCGGCAGGTAGCGGCTGTTTGGGTTTTGCGTGTCGGCGTGCAGCATCAGAATCTGGTAGGAGCCGCCGTTCTGCGGCCTGATTTCGGACAGCTGTTGCGGCAGCTCCAAAATCTCCTTGGTGTCCCAGCTGTGGTAGGTTATGATGGTCTTGTAGGAAGACAGCGCCACCCTGCCCACACCCGGCGGCGCAAGGTAGAGGCGGCGGCTCCACTGAATTTTTTGGTAGGCACTGTTTTCGGTCTGCGGGTCGTGATTGCCGGAAATCGCCACAAGCACCGCCCGCTGCAGCCGGTCGATGATGGCGTTGATGTTGCGCAGCTCCTCCACCCGCAGCTCCTCGCTGTTTAAAAAGTCGCCGCTGCACAGGATAAAATCCACCTGATTTTCGTTGACATAGTCGATGAGACGGCTGAAGGTGTCCAGCAGCTCCTGCCGGCGGCGCGCCGCCAACTGGCCGTAGCGCGCAACCGGGAATGTTTTTCCCAGATGAAGGTCGCTGATATGTACAAACCGCATGGCAAATCCCCCTTATGAAACCCGCCAAGCGCGGGGAATATTCTAAACCTGATTATAGCATAAAGCGCATCGTTTGACAAATCCATATCCAACAAAAAAGGACGCTCCCGCGTCCCTTTTTCGCCTTTATCCAATTATCCCAGCACCGGCACCAGCGCCGCGCCGCACAGCAGCGTCAGCACAATGAGCACCCCGGCATACTGGACCACCGCTTTTGGTCTGAGCGCCTGAGCGAGCATGATGACGCCGGGCACCGAGATGACCATCGCGGCCAGGGCGAAGATCATCGCCACGGTGTCGGACAGATCCATGAGCAGCAGCAGCACCGGCGCGATGCTGAAGATGTCCGAGTGGATCGGGAACCCAATCAGCGCGGCGATCAGCCCGGAGAGGACAGTGTGCCCGCCAATCAGCTCGGACAGGCTTTGCAGCGGGACATAGGCCTCCAGCGCAGCCGCCAGGGCAACGCCCAGCAAAATCCACGCCCAGCTCTTTTGCAGGACGCGCAGGCTGTCGGCCAGTGCCCTTGCCGCACGCTTTTTGGCGTTTGCCGGGCGGGCATCGTGGTGGCAGTCCTCCCCGCAGCAGCCGTCGTGGTGGTGATGGTCGTGACAGTGTTCGTGGTGGTCATGCGCCAGCTGAAAATCCCGCGCCGCCCCCTGAAAGCGCAGCCGGGAAAAGATCACCGAGCTTGCCGCCACAATCAAAAGCGAGCAACACAGGTAAACCCCTGTGAAGGCCGGGCCTGCGATGCTGTAGAGCGCGGTCAGCGCGGTCAGATTCATCAGCGAAGCGGTGGTGTACATGCACAGGCAGACCGCCACCGGCACCCCGGCAGCCACCAGTCCCATCAGCACGGGGATGATGCCGCACGAGCAAAACGGCGAGAGCAGCCCCAGCGCAAAGGCCAGCAGATAGCCCCAGACACTTTTGAGCCCCGCCAGCCTGCGCTGCATCCGGCCGGTGTCGACAAAGCTCTGCAGCCAGAACACCACAAACAAAATCACCAGCAGCAACAGATAAATCTGAAGCAGATCGGTGAACAGGTGGCCCAAAAATTCGACCGTCTTTTCCCCTCCCGGCAAAATGGGAGTTAAGCCTTCCAGCAGCTCCTCAAAAAAGGAATGGTCGTGCGACCCATGAAGAAATGTTGCGTTTTGCAAGATGTTGTTTCACTTCCCCTTCCTGTCTGTTTGCTTTTTAGTTTATCATGTTTTATCTATTTTGTCAAATATTTTTCTTTTTATATGAGCAAATTGCACAAAGTTTCATATGAACAATCCTTCATATCCCTTCCCGGCAAAAACAGAAGGGGGAGGAAAAAAGCGCGCTGCCCTTTTCCTCCCCCCCGGGGGTATCACAAGAAACAGAATTATTTTCCTTCTGAATAGAGGTTGAGATGAACCGGAACGCCGTTGTTCATCAAAACGGAAACCTCGCCGCGAACCAGTGGGCGCAGATAGGAGAGCATCTCCTCGGTGACGTCGTTGCCTCCGGCGTTGATCCAGCTGTCTGGCACCTTCTTTTCCAGATTTGCAACCTCGGCGATGTCGACGGTGCTGTAATGGACGCGGTACGGCTCGTCGCTGTCGCGCAGCACAACCGCCATCTGTCCGCTGACGCCGCTGATGGCGCGGTCGGCTGCGGTCATGCCGAGCATCCTCGACTCGCTCAGGTCGTTGGCCGATGCCAGATGCGCCGCACAGCGCTGCATCAGATTGAGCTCGATCGACCGCACCTTGCAGCCGATGCGCTCCTTGACCAAGCCCTCCAACACCTTGGCGGTTCCGGAAAGCGCCGCGTGACCAAAGACGTCCACCCCGCGCCCCTTGCTCTCACTTAAGTAGGAGCCGTCCGGGTTTTTCACGCCCTCGCTGACCGCTACGACAACCGCGTTGCGCTTTTTCAGGCAGTCCTGCACGTCCTGCAAAAAGCGCTCGGTGTCAAAGGCACGCTCGCACAGATAGATCAGCTGCGGGCCGGTGCCGCCGTTCTCGCGGGAAAGGGCGGAAGCCGCTGTCAGCCAGCCGGCGTTGCGCCCCATTACCTCCACGATGGTCACCGCGGGGATGTCGTACACCTCGCAGTCGCGCACAATCTCCGAGAAGGTGGCGGCGATATACTTTGCCGCCGAGCCAAAGCCGGGACAGTGGTCGGTCACCGGCAGGTCGTTGTCGATGGTTTTGGGAGCGCCCATCACCGACAGCCCCTGGATGTTGTGCTTGCGGATGTAGTCGGAGAGCTTGTGGACGGTGTCCATCGAATCGTTGCCGCCGATGTAGACAAAGTAACCGATTTCCCGCTCCAGCAGCGCCTGCACAATCTGTCCCAGCTGCTCCTCATCGGCGTTGTTCAGCTTCAGCCGACAGGAGCCCAGCGCCGCCGCCGGCGTGTGGCAGAGCAGCTCCAGCCGTTCCGGCGATGCCAGCTCCTCGGTCAGGTCGATGTAATTGCCGTCGATCACTCCCTTGATTCCATTGCGCGCGCCATAGATTCTGCCAACCTGGCCGCTGGTCATGCAGCGTTCAACCACGCCCGCTACGGTGGCGTTGATGGCTGCGGACGGGCCGCCCGACTGTGCGATTAACATGTGCTTCATTTGTCAATTCCTCATTTCCTTGTTTTGTTCCCTTATAAAACGGTGACGTTATTGCGCTCGGCGTCCGCCAAGAGCATCGGCGAGGAGGTCTGGTCGGTAATCAGATAGTTGACGTCCTCCATCTTTGCAAAGGTGTAGGGCAGCATCTTGCCGAATTTGGTGCTGTCCATCAGGATGATGACGCAGCGCGCCTTCTCAATCAGCAGGCGGCGCAGCTTTGCCTGCTCCTCATAGCCGCAGGTAAAGCCCCCCTCCTCCGAATAGCCGGAAGCGGAGATAAAGGCCACATCCACATTCAGCCGCGAAATCATGTCCAGCGCCGAATAGCCAAACAGCGACAGATTTTTGTGGTTGAGCACACCGCCGCACAGCGTCACCGCCGGGCGCATCTTTTCTGCGATTTCCAGGGCAATGTTGGGCCCGTTGGTGGTGACGTTGATGTACATGTCCGGGATGATTTTGGCCAGTTCCAGCATGGTGGTCCCCCCATCCAAAAAGATGGAGCTGCCCTCCTTGACAAACCGCACCGCCTTTTGGGCGACAATGTCCTTCTGCGATTTGTTGGAGATGTCCTGTACCTCAATCCCTTCCCCTTTCGGCTCCGTTTCCAGATACTTGGCTCCCCCGCGGATGCGCAGGATGAAGCCCTCCTTTGCCAAATAGTCCAAATCCCGATGCAGCGTCATGACACTGACGTCGTTAAATTCCTGGGTCAGCTGTTTGAGACTGACCACCTGCTTTTGCCGAATGAACTCCTTTAGCTTCTCTCTTCTCAAAATGTTCAAGACGAAAATCCCCCATCATCAGATCAATTGTGGATTTACAATTTTATTATAATCGAATCCTAACAAAAACGCAAGAGGAATTTGTTATGAAGTGTTATATTTATTCAGGTGTTTTGATAACAAAGTTATACGAATTTGTGATGTTTTTATCACTCTTGCTGCTTTCTTTCCTTTTTACCCTGTGAAAACAGCAAAAAAGGCAGGCGTTTTCCCTGCATTCGGAAGATACCTGCCCTTTAATCTATCACTTTTTATCAATTTTCGTCCCTGTTTTCGCGGTTCATCCGCTTGAGTTCCTTTTGCAGACGCAGGATAATCCGCTTTTCCAGGCGGGAAATGTAGGACTGCGAGATGCCGATCATGTCGGCCACCTCCTTCTGGGTGTGTTCGCGCCCGCCCTTCTGCAGTCCGAAGCGCAGCTCCATGATGGAGCGCTCCCGCTGTTCCAGCCCGGCAATCGCCCGGTAGAGCATCGCGCGCTCTGACTCTCGCTCGATGCCGCTGCTCACCACATCCGGCTCGGTGCCCAGCACGTCCGAAAGCAGCAGCTCGTTGCCGTCCCAGTCGATGTTCAGCGGCTCGTCGATTGAAATCTCCCGCCGGCGGTTCTGGTTTTTGCGAAGGTACATCAAAATCTCGTTTTCGATGCAGCGGGAGGCGTAGGTGGCAAGCTTGATGTTCTTCTCAGGCGAGAAGGTGTTGACCGCCTTGATTAGGCCGATGGTGCCAATTGAGATTAAATCCTCAATGTTGATGCCGGTGGACTCAAACTTTTTGGCGATGTAGACCACCAGCCGCAGGTTGTGTTCGATCAGCAGCTGCCGCGCCGACTGCTTCACCGGTTCTTCGCATGAGAGCAGGTCGGAAAAGACCTCTTCCTCCTCCTGGCGGTTGAGCGGCGGGGGCAGCGTCTGCGAGCCGTTGATGTAGTGGACACCCCTCTTCCCGCTCAGCCAGGCAGTAAATTTTTGCAGGCGCTGCCGCAGCCAGCCTGCCTGCCGCCCGTCCCGTTTTTTCTTTTGTCTTTGCAAGACCTTCATCTTGATACACCGATCCTTTCCTTTGTTTGTTGGCGGGCTGCCCGGTGAAACGCCTGTTCCCCCACCAGCAGCTTCCAGGAGCCGTCCCCCAGCGGCTGCTCCGAGACAGCCAGGTAAAATTCCTCCACCCGGTACTCCGTCCCTTCCCCCTGCGGGCGCAGGATCATCCACTTCCCCTTCACCGCAGGCAGCAGTCCGTTTTGGGAGATGGTGGAAAAGGGTATCTGCCGGATCCGCGGCGCAGCGGGAAGCTCTGTCCGGCCACGCAAAAACTGGTGAACCGCCTCCAGCAGCTCCCAATCCAGAAGCTGCGCGGCAACCTCCTCGTCGCAGACTACCACCGGCGCGCCGCTGAACGGCTCGACCAGGGTGTTGCCGCTGTCGACAAATCCGGTCAGCTCTTTGCACTGGCCGCACACCTGCAGCTGCACCTGGCAGAGCCGCTGCGCCGGGGCCGCCGCGCGCAGCAGGCGGTCGATCAGCCAGACAAAGGCGTAGGCGCCGCACAGGCAGAGGACAAATGCCGGCGGCCGCACATGGAAATAGACGGCGTTGTGAAAGACAAACATCCCGGTCCCGGCATAAAACCGCTTGAGCAGGCTCAGCGCCGCGAACAGTCCGCAGCTGACCGCCAGCAGCAGCACACACTCCTTGCCAAAGCGCCGCCACCCGCCCCAGGCAAAGCCCAGGCGAACCATCAGCATGCAGCAGGCCACCTGCAGCAAAAGCTGTCCCAAATCCTCATGCGGCAAAGGCGGCAGAAAGATGCTCAGCGAAAACAGCGATCCCGCCGCTGCCGCTGCCACCCTGCGCCATCCGCCCTGCGTCCCCCGCCCACCTGCCCGGGCAAGCAGACTCAGCAGCAGAAAGTCCACCAGGAAATTGCTGACCAGCAAAATATCCACATACACCCCCTGCACCATCTGGCCTTCCCCCTTTGGTTTGTATTATAGTCTTTTTTTCTGCGAGACTTGTCAAAAGAGCTCCCCGAACGCAAACTCCCCTTTACCTTCCGAATTTTCCGTGTTATAATAGGGAACAGCTATTACCAAAAACACCACAAGAAAAGAAGGGTTTTGTTTGCAGTATCAATCATCCCTGTTTGGCCTGCTGCGCAAAGGTGCGGCGCTGCTGCTATGCCTGTGCCTGCTGGCAGGCTGCACCAATCAGCAGCAGGAACAGCCGCAGCTGGCCTCCTCCACCGGGACAGCGCCGGAACAAACCGAGGAAAGCGCCAGCAGCCATGAGGTTGACGCCGAATATTATCTGGGAGAGACCACCTTCATCGGGGACAGCCGCACCAACGGCCTGCTGACCTATCAGCTGCTCCCGCCCGAGCAGGTATTTGCCATCGACGGCAGCACCCAAAAGACCATCCGGGAGGACGCCTTCATCCAGCTGGAGCCGGGTGGAGAATACCTTACTGTAGAGGAAGCGGTGGCTGAGCGCCAGCCCAGCCGCATCCTTATCGCCTTCGGGGTCAACGCCATCCCGCTGATGACCGACGAGGAGTTCATGGAAGAATACGACATCCTGGTCGACCAGCTGGTGGCCGTTTCGTCCGACAGCAAAATTGTCATCCAGTCGATTCTGCCGGTGGCAAACTGGAAGTATCTGGAGATGCCCTCGCTGACCAACGAGAACATCGACTACCACAACGCCCTGCTCGAAGACTATGCCGAGGAAAACGGCTACACCTTTTTCGACATTTCCGACTATTTTAAGGATGAGACGGGTGCGCTGGACTACACCTACGACGCGGGGGACGGGCTGCATTTCAACCAGACCTTCTACCACACCTATCTGGAGCTGCTCACCACCGAGATGCCGGCGGCATGATGCCGCGCCCAATTCGCGAACTGGGCTCCTGTGAATCGATGCTCAACGTTCTCGCGCAGATCGCTTGCCTTCGGCTGCGCTCGTTTGCGATAAACCTTTCCGCCGCAGACGGCAGCTTGGTTTTCGTAAAAGCCAAAGCGCGAAATTGCTTGTGGGCTCAGCCCACCGCGAATTGGGCGCGGCATCATGCCGCTAGATGTGGGTCATCAGGTAGATTTTGACGGCAAGTTCCATGCTCAGCTTCTCCTCGGTGCGGTCCAGATTCAGGCCCGAGATTTCCTCGATCTTTTTGTAGCGGTACTTGATGGTGTTGTAGTGCAGGAACATCGTGTCGGACGCGAGCTTCAGATTCCAGCCGTTCTGCACAATGTTGACCAGCGTCTCCATAAAGTCGGTGTTGTGCAGCTCGTCGTGGCGGCAGATCTTCTCGATGTAGCCCTTGTAAAACTCCTGCACGCTGGGATTGTCCTTGATGCCGTCCAGGAATTTGTAGATGCCAAGGGCGGAGTAGGTGGCGGTGTTGTCCCGCTTATAGACCAGACGGCTGATCTTGACCGCCTTCTGTGCCTCCTGATAGGCGATGTGGCAGTCCATGATCGAACCCTTCGGCTCGGAGATGCCGATGGTGACGGTGAAGTTGTAGGCAGCTTGCAGCTCCCCTTTGAGGGTGTTGCAGCAGGAGAGAATCTTCTGCGCGGTGGCCTCGTCGGGCTTGTCGTGCTTGATGATGAAGGCGGTGCTGTCGGTAAATTTGGTGTAGAGCACCGTTTTGAAAAAGCGGCGGAAGAATTTCAGCGAATAGTCGAAGATGTCGTCGTTGTGCTTCTCGATGGTCTCGCTGTCCTCCTTGCTGCGGATGTTCAGATACTGGATCTTGAAATCGTCGATGTCGACGATGACCGCGGTGTAGAACTTTTCGCTCAGGTCCCAGCCGTAGATCTTGCCGCGCTTGACCACCTCCTGCAGGCTCTTGATGTTGTTGAGCACGATGTCCTGCACAAAGCCATCGCGGTAGCGGGTCTCGATCTCCATGTTGGAGATGTATTTCTGGGCAATCAGCTTGAGGGCGGTGGAGGCGTGGGTGAGAATCATCGTCTCGTAGTCGCTCAGCTCCTGACGGCTGTCGTCGATGATGACGATGAAGCCGTAATCCTTGTCCTCCAAGGAGATCCGCAGGTGGGGATAGGAAAGAAAGCTCTCCTTGAAGCCGTCCCGCAGCGACGCGTTTTTGGAAGGGTAGATTTTGTTGAAGGCCAGATCGTAAAAGGCGATGTTCTGGTTGAGCAGGGTGGCAATGGTGTTGACCACGTCGGTGATGCCTCCATCGTTGATGACTGTATTGATAAAGGAGGTGCTGATGTTCTCAGAAAGGCGCAGGGCGGAGGACTGCATATCGATCAGCTTTTTGATGATGGGGCTGATGATGTCCGAAAGGGTGCAGCCGGCAGGGGCGCTGACAATGGGAAGACCGGTCTCATTGGCCGCGCGGACCGTCTCTTCGTCCAGCGTCTGCATGTAGGTGCCGAGTTTAACGAACAGAGCGCAGGCCTCGCTGTCGGCAAGCTGCGTGATCAGTTGCTGCCGCTCATCCTGCGACAGCTGCTGCAGCAGAAAGCCGGAGGAAAGGACAATCTCTCCGCCGCGCAGCCAGTCCTGAATGTTGGGGGTGTCCATCACTGTGACGGTGGAAACCTCCCGGCCAAGGCCCTTTTTGCCGCAGAGCACGCGGTATTCCCGAAATTCTTCCATGTTTAAAATTTCGCCTACAGTTAACGCCATAAAAAGACCACCTCTTTGTTATAATACAGAAAATAACAGCTTTATTATACAATGAATTATTTGAAAAGTACATATCACTTTGCATGATTTTGTCAAAACACACAATTTTTTGCTTCCCTTTTCTGGCTTTTTAAATTGGTTTTGCAGGATGGCGCGCTGTTTTTTGCAAAAAGAATTGACAGATAAATTGAAGGAAAGTATAATAACAATCGAAAAGGTTTTGTTATGCCCGCGGGGTCGGTTTGCCGCCTATCAATCGGGCTGGAAGAAAAGGGAGGCTTTTTAAGGTTATGTTAAGCGCAATTGTTGGTATCAACTGGGGAGACGAGGGCAAGGGCAGAATGGTTGACCTGCTCTCCGAAAAATATGATGTGGTTGTTCGTTACCAGGGCGGCAACAACGCGGGCCACACCGTCATCAATCATCTGGGCAAATTTATTTTAAATCTGATGCCTTCCGGCATTCTGCGTCCGGAGGTTGTCAACGTCATGGGCAATGGCATGGTCATCGACCTGGAGCACCTGCACAAGGAGATGGGCAAGCTGACTGCCGCCGGCGTCAAGATCACCCCGGAAAATCTGAAAATTTCTGATCGAGCTATTATTTGTCTACCATACCATGTGATGCAGGATTGCCTGGAGGAGGAGCGTCTGGCCGACGCCAAATATGGCTCCACCCGCCGCGGCATTGCACCGGTTTATGGCGATAAATATATGAAGAAGGGAATCCGCATGGGCGACCTGCTGCAGCCGGAAGCGCTCAAGGCCCGCCTGAAGGGAATTCTGGAATGGAAAAACCTGACCCTGCAGAAGGTGTACGGCAGCAAGCCGGTCACCTTTGAGGAGATCTGGGAGTGGCTGGAGACCTATGGCAACCCTGTCAAAGACTTTATCTGCGACACCAGCCTCTTCCTCGACCAGGCGGAAAAGGACGGCAAGAAGGTCCTGTTTGAGGCACAGCTGGGCGCTCTGCGCGATATCGATTTCGGCATCTATCCGTTTACTTCTTCCTCCAACACCATCGCTGCCTACGCGCCGATCGGTTCCGGTATCCCGAATCACAAGCTGCACAATGTTGTCGGTGTCATGAAGGCTTACTCCACCTGCGTCGGCGAGGGCCCGTTCACCTGCGAGTTGTTCGGCGAGGAGGCAGAAAAGCTGCGTGAAGCTGGCGGCGAATACGGCGCGGCGACCGGCCGCCCGAGACGTGTCGGCCCGTTTGATATCCCGGCTTCCCGCTACGGCGTGCGGGTGCAGGGCGCGGACGAGATTGCCCTGACCAAGCTGGATGTCCTGTCCGGTCACGACAAGCTGCCGGTCTGCGTGGCGTACGATGTCAACGGCAACCTGACCAAGGAGTTCCCGTTCGGCGCGGATCTGGATGCGGCTAAGCCGGTCTTTGAGTATCTGCCGGGCTGGAACTGCGACATCAGCAAGTGCAGAAAGCCGGAGGACCTGCCGAAAGAGGCAATGGACTATGTCCGCTACATCGAAAAGGAAGTTGGCTGCAAGATCCGTTATGTTTCGGTCGGCGCAGAAAGAGAAGCTTACATCGAGCTGTAAAAAAAAGAAGCAGAGGGAGGGCCGCAGGGCCCTCCTCTTTTCTTTTCTCAGGGGCTGGCAAGCGCTTGGCTCATGTGGTATAATAGGCACAGCAAAGGGCGAAGGGGAGTGAAGGGATGGGCGTTTTGATCTGTCCGATATGCAAGTCGAGATTGGAGCAGGAGGAACGGCGCTTTGCCTGCAAAAACGGGCACAGCTTTGACCTGGCGGCAGCGGGATACCTGCACCTGCTGCCGTCCAACCGGATGCGCGCCAAAATTCCCGGGGACAACAAGCAGATGGTGCA
>OOBJ01001050.1_pt1 | contig 18353 bp, 1 predicted proteins | sample 1671331 | NCBI WGS metagenome assembly OOBJ01 (sample SAMN06348145, study PRJEB24527) | human gut metagenome | biome: human gut; feature: ankylosing spondylitis patient; material: feces | host: Homo sapiens | place: China | collected 2015-10 | reverse complement strand
AGGTAGGAGCGGTGCTTCGAACAAGTAAACCCCTTCCAACATTGGCGAAGGATTATTACCGGCCTTCGGGCCGCGGGCGGAACCTGCGGGTATCCGCCACCCGATTTTTAACTTTGATGGGGGCGCTTCCTCCCCTGCATGAAAGCAGGGGTTTCCGCGCCGAATTTCTATGACCTAACGGTCGTTGTATGGGCGGCGCTTTCATTCTTTTTGCGGTTGCGGAAAGAACAGAAAGTGTCTGCCCGATTTTTTTTCATGTCATTTGATTTGGAGAAAAGCCTTGCAGATCAAATTTGTAGCCGTTGCGGCATGTGCCGCCATCTTGACGGCTTGTGCAACGAATGCAGCCACGAGTCTATTCAAGGATTTCAAGGTTAACGGGCAGACGGTTTCTGCTGCGTATCAGCAGGGACTTTATGACGATCAGCTCACTGCCGGCCAGAAAGACAGTCCCGAGCTGCGCAATGCCGTGAAGTCGCTTGCGATCGAACACTTCGTTGTGCGCGATGCCGCCTTTAAGTCGGGTGTAGCCGACGATCCGGCCGTCAATCGCAAGATCGAAGCGGCTCGCATTCGCATTTTGGAACAAGCTATTGCGACCGACTATCTCAAGAAGAACCCGATTACCGAAAGTCAGGTACAGGCCGCTTATAAGCGAGCACAGACCGAATACGGGACGACCGAGTACCACGTCAAGCAGATTTTCGTAGACAACGAAAAGGATGCGACTGCGCTCAAGGCCAAACTCGACAAGCGTCCAAACGATTTCAGCGCCTTGGCTAAGTCGGAAAACGACAGTCAGCCGCTCGCACAGCGTTCGGGTGACATGGGCTGGGCATCAGCCTCCGTTTTCAAGGATCCCGCCGTTAAGGATGTTGTTCTGAAGGCCAAGCCCGGCAGCAAGGCTCAGTTGGTCAAATCGCAAGCCGGCTGGCATCTCATTCGCGTCGAAGGTATTCGTCCGACGCAATTGTTCCCCGACTATGAAAAGGCTAAAGCAAGTATTGCTACTCAATTGGCTCAACAGAAGGCTAAAGCCTATCTGATCAATCTCGTTAAAGGGGCAAAGGTCGAATAAAGCTGAATATAGGAGTTTGAGAGCATCAAGGCTCTCAAACTTTGCTTTTAGGGGATGTGAATGAAGACCAGGCGGCGTTACACAAAACCAGAGAAAGTGACGGGAACAATTTATTTCGACCGATCATCCAAGGGTAAAGGGGTATGTCGCAATCAATGGTGTGCCGAAATCACACTAGCCGGCGTGCGTCTGCGCAGACATAGTTCAGATGCAAGTGAGTTGGAACGCTGGATAGAAGCGGTACGGGAAGAATTCCTAAAAGAAATTGAATCTGATTTATTCGCAAGAGATTACGAATTAACCAATTTAAAAATGAAAACGCTTCGACCGAAGTTTATGAAACTTTGAACAACGAATAGTTTTTATCAAACATTCAATATTTCAACTACTTGCAAGGAGTACGCGCATTTATTTCAAATGTGCGGGATGTGATCTATGAATAGGATCTTCAGAACTGTTTGGAATCGCGTTCGTCGGCAGCTTGTTGCCGTCAACGAATCAGTAACCGGGGCTGCCCAAGCTTCCGGTTCCACCGTCAAGGGCAGCGTTGTCAATGCGCAGCCTGTTAACACCGTTGGCGTGACGCTCAAAAAGAGTGCGCTTGCACTTGCGGTTGGCTCTGCGCTGGCGCTCAGTCTGCCCGCGGCCAATGCCTCGTGGATTGATGATAACGGGGGTGTGGATGGGAAGCTCACGTGGACTGTCGGCACTGAGGGGACGACAAGTTGGAACCCGCTTGGTGATCAGGTCATTGAACTGTTGGACGGCGAATCACTTTTCGTGACCTCCACTGGTTCTAATTACAACGAGAAGAATAAGGGGACTACCCCGGACATGATTGTTGGTTCCTACATCATCAATCATGGAACGATTAAGGTCAAATGGGAAGGCACAGAAAACAATTCACAGGCCGAAAACGACAGCAACTTCATCGACAACTATGGCAATGTCAATATCCGTCTTTTGAGTGCTACCCCCGGGCCTGACGGTACCGGCAGCTCTTCCGGTCTTTCAACCATTCTCAACGGATGGGAAATTCAGACAGATTCCAGCCCCGTATCCACTTGGGATTCCGATTACGCATTCCGCAACCGCGAAGAAGCAACTTTTGAAGTTGCAGTGATACTGGGTGCTTCCGATCTTGCCGACCATCCGGATCTGGATACTTGGGCGGCTACAGTCACGGGCATCCGCATGAGCGATCAGATCAACACCATGAAAGCTCTTAACGAAGGCACGATGAATATCGTGCTTGCCGAAGCAGATGCCAATGCCTACGGTTTTCAGCTTCGCGGTAGCAATACCTTTGAAAATGCCTCCACCGGAAAAATTGATATTGACATTGATCCTCGAGATGGAGATCCTGCACTTTCCTCATTGACGACGGTTAACGCCGGTATCAAATTGGAAGGAAACTCTTCCTTCGAAAACGCCGGGTATATCCACGCCAATATCGCTGGCGGGGATAACTCAACTGTCTACGTTTTTAACTCGTTCGTAAACGGCAGTGAAATCAATCAGAGCATTTTCACGAATAAAGGTACGTTTGAGTTCGATGCAAATTCACATCGCAAAGCGGTTGATGCAAGTACGGTTTACGCCGTCCGCATTGGAGCCAACGATATTTTTGACAATCAGGGTGCTTTCTCGGGAAAGGTTCATTCCTTCGGCGGAACAGGGCGTGTTTTGGAAATTTATAACTCTACAACGCCTCAAAGCTTCCGCAACACCGGTACCTTTGACGTAACCGTCAATGCAAACGCACTTGAAGATGCCGACAGTCTCGCAATGGCTGAAGGCATCTATCTGAACGATGGCGAACTCATTGAAAACCGCGGCACCATCAAGCTGGATTTGAATGTCATTTCCAACAGTCTCACAACTGTTGGCGACTCCTACGGCTTGCAGCTTAATGATCATAAGAATACTGGCGGCCACTATAAAAACTACGGCACAACTTCCATTAGCGTATCCAACGACTCTGCGGCTAAAGGTACCGTCTATGGTGTGATTTCGAACGCTGACTCCATCTTTTACAACGCTTCTGGTGCGCAATTTACCGTGGATGTTTCGGGGTACTACGGTGCTGGTATTGATCACAGATCAACAGAAGATCTCATCAACGACGGTACGCTCACGATCACTGCAACTAGCACAGCGCTTGACAAGCCAAGCAATATGCGTGGCATTTATGCTGAAAACGGAGCCAACGTCATAAACAACGGCTCAATGGATATTGATACCTACGGCAACGTTACGAGGGGCATCAATATTCGTAACGGAGGAACGTTTACCAATACAGGGGAAGTTGACGTAACGGTTACTCACCGTGAAACGGATACGTCACCTATGGGCGGTACCGCTCTTCTCTTTGAGGAAAACGCAAACCTGGTTAACAGCGGGACCATCGAAATTATCGGTACTGGTAATGGTCATTTGCCTTCACCGACAAGTGCGGGAAACAGATCTCCCCATCTGTCCGGCATCAACTTCTCGTATGACGGCAATTTCGAAAACACGACCACCGGAAATATCACCATCAATCTTTCGACCAACGGAGCTGAAGGAAATGGCGCAACTCGTTTAGCCGGGTGGTACGGATTCGCAAATGGCAGCAATGCCGGAACAATGACCATCACAGCTACGGCCGATTACGGAGAAGTTCAGGAAGATTTTGACGTGTACTCCTCCGACGGTTTCTGGTTGATGGGGATGCCACAATCGGAAGTTGATTCAGTGGCTGACAGCGGATACACCATTGTTGATCCTTCTCCCGAATTCACCAATTCCGGAACCATTAGCACAGATGTGACCTATCGGGTCTCCGGTGGCGCAGCCAGTATTGCCGGCGCACGCGGAATGATCATTTACCGCGGGGCGTCATTTACCAATGACAACATTGTCAGTGTAAAAGCAACGGGCGAAGGCACGCATGCTATGGGGCTTATCGTATCCGGAGCTGAATACACCAACAACAAATCGTTAACGACCACGGCAACAAGTGACAAAAATGCCACCGGCATTCTGGTGAATTCCACGCAAATGGACGGTAAAACGGTGCGTGGCCACTTTGTCAATACAGTTGCGGGGGAAGTAACGGGCACCATTACGAGCGGAGGAAATGGGGTTGGCATTTCCATGTCTGAGGCCGACCTTGAGAACTCAGGTCTCATTGATCTGGACATCACCGGAGCACACGCTCAAGGCATCGCTTTCTATGCCGATTACAAATCAACTCTCACCAACTATGCAGGCGGCACCATCAAGCTTGATGTGATTCAGGACGGCAGTGCGGGGTCGGCTTCAAACAACACAACTTTGGATGCATTGTTCATCAACGCCGGCAACACGGTCGTAAACGCCGGAACGATCACGCTTTCGATGGACAGCCATGCCAACTTTGTCAAAGGCATCGGTTTCGGCAATTCATCGAGCTCACTCACCAATACCGGTACCATCACCATCACCGGTACAGCATGGGGCGACACAGCCGGTGCCATAAACACAGACTGGCAGAAAGCATACGGCATTGCTCTTGACAATGGCAGCGACAGTCTCGGGGAAAAATTCACCAACGAAGGCGTCATCAAGATTGACGTAGATGCTCTCAATGGTGAATCGCGGTCCATCTATTCTGTCGGCTCCGTTTCCCAGTTCAATAATGCCGCTACGGGTTCCGTTACCCTCACGGTAAATGCGCATAACGGAAATGCTTATGGCCTTTACTATGACGGCGGCAGTACCGGCTACAACGACGGCTTAATTGACATAGATGTCACAGGTTCGGATATTGCCGAAGGTACCGGAGGCGGTATTGGTCTGTACGTAGCTGGCGGCAGTGCCTTCACCAATAACAAGACGATCACCATTGATCTGGCAAACAGCACGGGAGAAGGAAACTTCACCGAAGTTATGGGCGTTTTGGTGGGAGCAAGCACAACGGACACTGCGCCCACCTTTACGAACAATGGATCAATCAGCATCACAAGCACGACACCTTATGCGAATAACACGTCGGATGCACACGCGATCCGAGTAAGAGCAGGCAGCTTTGTAAATGCTGAAAACGGGGTTGTTACTCTCGATCTAGGTGCTCCTGCGCATCTGCAAGCCGCCAATAACACCGGCATTCAGATTTGGAATAGTGGCAAATTTGAAAACCAGGGCACCATTACCATTACGCTTGATCAGGTTGCCGACTCAGCGGGTAAAGCCTTCGGAATTTATTCGGTCAATTCCGAAACAGAAAGTCCCGTCACTAACCTTATAAATACCGGCACAATCACGATCACCGCCGACGGTGAAAGCACAGAAAACGTCCAGGGCATTTACTCAACGAACAACATCACCAACACCGGCACGATCAGCACCAACGCAGCGATCTATGCCAATGCAATTAGTGGTGCGGTCGGAACATGGATTTTGTCGGGCGCGGATACCGAGAGTACGGTGCTGGATTCCTTCAAAACCGGTTCTCTGACAAATGCCGGCAAACTGACCATTGATGCAGATGGTTCGCTTCAAGGAACGCAAGCCTTGTGGGCTTCCCGCATCGAAAACACCGGTGAAATCAATACCGGTGCAACCTATATTTCGGCTGCCGACGGTGTTGTGAACAATTACGGCACCATCAAAGTCACGACATCAAAAGAACGTATCGCTTTGGGTTTGGGTGCCAGTCAAGACTACGACTCGGTTGTTTGGACGAACGAAGTCGGCTCTGAACTCCACGTTGATCTGACGACAACGAGTGCCTTGCTGGAAGAACTCGGCTCGATGCACACTGCGGGCATCGACATGTACACGCCCCAGTCGGATTTGAATGCGCCAGCGGCTCATCTCATCAACAAGGGCACGGTAGATGTGGACGTGCGGGGTGAGACCGGCCTCATGTACGGCATCGTATACGACGGTGGTACGGGAGCTGTGTTAGACAATCAGGGCACGATGACCATTGATGTCACCAAGAGCGCCGTGGATGTCTATGAGGCTCATGGCCTTTCTCTGCGTCGTGCAGGTCAATATTCCAACTCGGGAACGCTGGACATCAACACGCATTCTGCCGGCGGCAACCGGAATGTCTATGGCCTGTTGCTTCAAGGAGCGGACGACGGAAGCTTCCGAGTTGATTTCACAAACTCGGGGAACCTCATCCTTACTGCCAGTACGGACCTGGTTCCTGCCTCAACCACACAGGAAAACGGTGAAGCTGTAGCACTGAGAATCGACGATGGAACGTTTACCAATGAAGTTGGCGGTTCGGTTCAGGCTGATGTCAAGAGCATCAAAACAGCAGGCATTCAGCTTGTCGGTGCAGGCGTTTTTGATAACTACGGCAAAGTAAGCGTGGATTTGATTCCTGTGGACCTCACGGGTGTGGAAACGCTTGGCACAAATTCCCTCAAAGGCTTGAGTATTCGTGGAACGAGCACGTTTACCAACTACGAGGGCGGCGAAATTGAAGTAACGCTTACCAACGACGGCTCTGTTCCAGCACAGGTCGCTTCGCTTCTTGGGGTTGGCGGAGAAGGTTCTGCCAACTTTGTCAATCAAGGCACGGTTACGCTCAAGAGCGAAGATCTGGCGACGACCGGCAGCACCGGCGGGGACCAGGTGATCGGGGTTCTTATTGGTGAAAACGGTACGCTCACCAATGAAAAGAGCCTGACGATTGAGCAAAAGGCTCAGTACGCTACCGGCATGCGGCTTTCGAGTGCTAATTCCTCTTTCGTTAATACCGGCACAACCGAAATGACGCTTGAAGGCATCGGAGATACTGATGTCGGCAATATCACTGCTTTGTCTGTTCAGGACAGCACTGCCAAGCTCAATAATCAGGGAACGCTCAAGATCACGCTTGCGGGTACCGGAAAGAATGCTACCGGCATCCTTGTGAACAACGCCGCATCCACTTTTGGCAACAACGGCGACATTACCATTAATGTGACGGGTGATTTTGTCAACGCAAAAGCGATGGATGTTGCCGGCACGATTGCAAACAACGGCTCCATTACGACGAATGGAGCAATTGAAGTTGGCAAAATCTCCGGAGCACAAGGCAAGCTCGGCGACCTGATTCTTACCGGGACCGATACTGTCAGCGTCATTCACGACAATGCCAGCGTAAGCAAACTTGTCAACGCCGGAACTCTGACTATCAATCAGGAAGCAACACTTAATTCGTTTGTGCTTCACGTCGAGGAACTTGAAAACACCGGCATCCTGAATACGGCCGGTTATGTCGAAATCGCTGATAAAACCGACGGAAAGATAAGTACGGTACTAAACTCCGGCATAATCAATATTGTGGATGAGGTTGGTCTTCACCGCTTCGGCATCCTTTCCGGCAACGAAGCCAAGATCACCAACGAAAGTGACGGTTTAATCAAGATCAGCCTGAAATCCACTTACGACCAAATTCATGCCATCAGCACGACGGATACGCTCACGGGCATTGACATGGCCCACTATTCTGTGGATTACGTGGGCGGTCAATTGCTTAATTCCGGAGACATTACCGTTGCCGTTGAAAGCGACCGCGGCAAACTTTACGGTTTGATTTTTGACGGAGAAAGCGGCCATGTTCTGGATAATCAGGGTGACATTACGGTCACTCTTACCAAGACGCAGGCCGACGATTTAACAGCACAAGGCGTAGCGATTCGTTCTGCCGGTGACTATCGCAACAGCGGCACGATCACTGTTAATGGGACAAATGTCGGCGGCTGGGGTTCGCTTGATGCGATTCGAATTGACAACAATTTCAGCGATGGCATGCGCGTCGGCTTCACGAATGCCGGCACAATCAATTCAAGCTTAACCGGCCAGCAGGTAGTCAACGACGGCGATGAGTCCTACAGTGGTGTGCACTTGCTGCACCTGAACTATACGGACTTCGTAAACGAAACTTCCGGCTCAATTACCGGCACGCTTGATGCTGTAGCCGCCTATGGTGCAAGCATGTATGCATCGACATTCAGCAATAAAGGTGAATTGTCGGTGACGATGACCGGACATCAAACCGGCCAATTGACGGGTTCGGGAAGCAATCCCAACGATCCAACGCCCGATACAACCGGCCAGTACCAAGAACAAGCCGGCATGCGCATCGGCTCTGGCTCAAGCTTCATCAATGAAGAAGGAGCCACCTACAGCTACACGCTCGCAAATGCCGACGATTCAATCACGACAACGGACGGTTTTGCCTTTATCACCAACAACGACGGTGTAAAAGACACGATTACCAACCGCGGCACAATGAAAATCACGCTGTCGGACGTGGCACAGCGCGAAGCTGACAGCAATTTGCAGGCCGGCGTCATTCGACCTGATGATTTGTTTGAAAACTACGGTCTGGTTGAAATTCGCGTGACGGATGCCGGAAATACCGGTAATCCGGACACAACGTTTGATGCAACAGGCGGCACCATTACTAATGCCGGAACATTTGACATTGACGAAACGCTTTCGGGCGGATCTCGAGTAGCTCTTACCGCGAGCAACAATGGTGTTCTGACCAACTCAAGTCTGATTGATGTAGACACTGTTGCGACGGGTGACGCTTCCTACCGAGGTCTGTATTTAACCAGTACGAACGGTTCCTTTACCAATACCGCGACCGGTGTCGTACAACTTGACATCAAAGCCGAACAAGGTTCAGCCGTTGGCAGCCGCGCGTCCGGGGCTTCCTCCTTTACCAATGAAGGCAGTATCACGGCCAATCTCACAGGTAGCGGACAGGTCTATGGTGCCGTTGTTCAAGATCAGGCTTCGTTTGGCAACACGGGTTCTTTGACCCTTAATGTTGAAGGTATTGACGCCGAAAAGATCTATGGTTTGCAAATCGAGGACTCCGAAACAGTCGCCAGCAATGCCAAGGATCTGACCATTGGGCTGACGGGAACTTCCGCCTACGCAGCCGGTCTTCATAATACGGATGCTCAGACGACCTTCAGCAACAGCGGTACGATCACGTTTACCGTTGCTGATACTCTTGCTCATGCCTACGCAATTGACTGGACCGGAACCATTGACAACTCCGGCACTATCAACGCCGGAGCCACGGTTAATGTTGCTTCTGTCACTGGCACGGGCAACCTCTCAGTCACGAAGGGTACTCTCACCGCAGGCAGCCTCACGCAGGACTCCGTGACTCTGGGTGCCGGCGTCTCCGGTACGGTGACGGCAAGTGCTGATCTGGATCACCTGAGCGGTGCTGCGGATTCGTCCTTCACGGTTGCCGATACGACAACGAGCGCTGATCTTGGCGATATTTCCGGCTTCAAGGGCAGCCTCTCGAATGCCGGCGCATCCTCGCAGGCGTCCGGCGACTACGATCTTGCAAGCCTCGGTAACACCGGCAACTTCACGTTATCCGGTTCGGGTGCTATTGACAGTCTCAATAACATCGGCACGCTTTCTGCCCAAGATGTTGCACTTGCGGGCGGTTCCAATAGCGGCACGCTAACAGCGGGCAACGTCACGATGGACGGTGCCTTTGCTAACACCGGCGACATGACGGCCGCGGGCGGCATCACGTTTGAAGACGGCTCGTCTCTCACGCAAACCGAAGGCAGCCTCACGACCGACGCCGGTACGGTGATCGGGTCTGCGGGCCACAATGAGACGGACGGCCTGAACGTGATCGGCATCGGAGCAATGGCTCCGGAAGACATCAAGGCCGTCACGACCGAACTCTTCAAGATCTTCGTTGAAGGCACGATTGCGCAGGATTTGATCGATCACGCCACCTTTGAAGGCGGCAAGGTGATTGTCAATTTGGGCGATACGACCCTCACCACGACGCAGGCCGAAGCGCTCAAGAGCGCCTTTAACAAGATTTGGGGCGGAGCCGAACTCGAGTTTATCGGCACGGTGGAAGGCAATTCCGATTCCACGGTCTTCAATCAGGAAACGGTCGCCAAGCTCCAGGCACAAGTGGCTGCTCTGAAGGACGTGATCTATGTGGATCGCAACCTTCAGGGTGAAAACGGTGCCGTGACGATTGGCTCGAGCGCAGGTATTGCCGAGAGCGTCGGCTTTGCCGGCATCGACAATGCCACCAGTATTACCGTCATGGGCGGCAAGAAGCTCGTTCTGATCGGCGGTGAAAAGCAGGCAGATTCAGCCGCCTACGCGATGGTCTCTAACGATACGACCACCACGGTGCGTGCGGGTTCGAACCTCCAGCTGGGCAGTTTGGGTCTGAAGACCGACTACGCCGGTTCGATGGGTGCAGTGGACTTCAGCGGCAGCGATATGGCCGCCGCCACTCTGGCAGTTGTCAACGGCTCTTATAGTGTCGGCGCTGTGACCGGCTCCAACGGCATCGTGACTGTGGCCGCAGGCTCCGACTTCACGGCCGCGAGCATGGCGCTGGAAACGTCCGAAATCACCAACTCCGGCACCATGACTGTAGCGGGAGACATGACGCTCACGAGCGGCAGTCTCACCAACAACAACCACATGACCGTGGCGGGCGACTTGGATGTGTCCGGTGTGCTCACCAACAACGGCGGCGCGTTCCTGGAGACCAACAACCTCAATGTCACGGGGCAGTTGTGCAACTACGGTGAAATCGAGGCAATGGACACCTCGACGGTGTTCGGCACGCTTGAGAACCAGGGCGAAATTCGCCTCTACGATACCAAAATCGGGAATCGCGGTGCCATCCACAACACCGCCACTTTGACGCAGACCGGCACGACGGAAGTCAACGGGTTGCTCTCGAACGTTGCGGGTGCCACGGCCAACTTTGAAACCGTGACTCTCGACGGAGCAAACGCCGTCCTTGAAAATACAGGCACGATTACGATCGACAAGCTCGTCGTTTCCAATGGCGCGACCGCGGTTAACGGCATTCTCACCTCGACCTACAGTCTGCTTTCGACCAGAGCGCCAGCCGCACGTGAAAATGTCGGCGAGTTGGAAGTCCAAAACGGCCAGTCCAAGACCAATGCTGCCGAGGGCTACTATGGCGCGGCCACGATTGCGGGCAGCTTCATCAACACGGCCACCGGCAACGCGGTCTTTGGCGTCAGCGATCAGTGGGCTGACGGCACGGGTGCCGTCATCGAAAGCACCGGCTTGGTTTCGAACGCCGGTTCCATCACCTTCAGCGGTGCTTTGAGCAATGCCGGTACGATCAACGGTTCCGGCACCATCACGATGGCAACCGCTGACGGAGCTGCCAACACCTTCACCAACTCCGGCACGATCGACGTTGGCAACATGGTGGCCGACGGCATCACCTTCACGCAAACGAACGGCAGCTTCAAGTCCGACAGCGGCTGGTTTGCCAACTCGACCGTCAACCTTGACAAGGGTCGGATGGAACACGACACGCTGGGCGTCGGCAACACGTACAACGTGGGCAGTGCTTCGAACGCTTCGGACTCTGACGCCATCCTTGACGTGGGTACGGTTACGTCGGATTCCGTTGTCAACATTAACGAAGGCGGCACGCTCGCTGCGGATGTCATCAACCTCACCAAGGATGAAAAGACTATTCACTTGGTCGGCGGCACGCTGCAAACGAACCTCGATCAGATCTTCGAAGGTCTTTCCAATGTCGCCATCGACATTGACGCCGAAGACACGTCCGATCTGGTCAATACAAACATCGTCACGGGCGTCGGCGACATCAAGGACTCCGTGGCAGCCGGCATTGAGTTCGGCTGGGGCACGGTGGCCTTTAACGATGCCTTCTACGCCACGACAGCCGCAGCCGACGTGCTCACCAAGCTCGAAGCGAATGACACGACTGACTACGGCGAAGGCAAGGATCTTGAAGTGGTCTTTAACGGCAACTCGGATGTGCAGCTCACCGTCGATGTAGCCAAGACCATTACGGCGCAGCATCCGGAAGGCGGCGTGGCCTATGCCACGTTTGCCACGGAACTCCTGCACAATAAAGCGACCGGCAAGCCGGACGCCACGACGCTCATCGTAGGCACGGGGGATTCTGCTCAAGACAGCATCCAGCCGGCAGACCCGGATGCGGCCAATGTCATTGGCTCGATGGGCTTTAAGGGCATTCGCGGTGCAGCCGACGGCGTGTGGGTCAATTCCGACGCACACCTCGTGTTGGTGGGCAGCCAAGACGAAGCTGACTTTGCGTTGGCCGACGGCACGATCACGGTCGCTGCGGGCTACTCAGCGGGCAATGCGGGCGGCGCTAAGACGCCGATCCTGACGCTGGGCAGCTACGGTTCCGCCGAGCGCACGATGGGGCACCTCGATTACGTCATTGCAGGCGTGCGCGATGCCACGAGCACGTCTCATACGCGCGGTGAAGTGCAGGTACGCAACGGCACCTTCACGATCACGAAGGCCGACATCGGCGGCGTGCTTAGCGTGGGCGGCAATGGCACCGACCGCCCGGAAGACCATACGGCTGAACTTACGGTCGATGATCTGACGCTCGTCGGCACGGGCACCGTTCAAAACGATGCCGTGCTTTCCATCGGCAGCGTGACGCAGCGCACCCTCACCGGCAACGGGACGATTCGCAACCGCGGCACGCTGACGATCACCAACGGTGAGATCTTCAGCATCAACAACGAAGCCGAAGGCAATCTGACGGCCACCAATTTGACGTTTCTCTCGCGCGGCTCCACGAACTACGGCACGGTGACGGCGGAAAACCTCACCATCGGCGGCGAATACCGCTGGGGCGTGGGTGGTGAAGACGGCCTGGGCGTTCGCACGAGCGGCGTATGGGCCGATGCCGGGACGACCAATGTCACGGGCACGTTGACTGTGGCCGGTCTCTATCACCTCTACGACGGCTCGCTTACTGCCGCACAACTCGACCTCACCGGCACCGGCTCTCTCGCGCTTGATGTCTACGAAGTGACGCAGACTCCTGCCGGGACGGCTCAGATTGAAACGCTGAATGCTGCCGACGGCACGACCGTTGCGGTTAACTCCGGCAAGGTCGCGGTGTCGGGCAAGGCCACCCTTGAAGGCTCTGTGTCGACGACGGGCGAAGGCTCGATTACGATCCATGAGATGGAGCTGCAATCGGGCGCAACGATTGTCGCCGACGGCTCCTTGACGGTTGAAACCGACACGACGATCGCCGGTTCCATCTCGGGTACGGGCAAAGCCACCTTTGCCGGTGTGACGATCACCGACGGCGCTCAAATTGTCATGACGGGCGATGCTGTGATCGATGCGGGTGCTGTGGTGGTCAACGAAAACGGCACCCTCACGAACACCGGTTCCACAACGGTAGAGTCGCTTGCCGCAACCAACGCCAACGACATCCAGTTGGGGTCGCTTACTTCCGCAGGCAACTTGTCGCTCACGGGCACCAACATGACCGCGGCTCTGGCTTCGGCTCAGAACCTTTCGGTGACGGGCGGCAATCTGGATGCCACATCGGCTGACACGACCGCCGTAGAAGAGAACCTGACGCTCTCGGACGGCACGCACGCTTTCAGCGACCTCACGGTGACCGGGAACGCCGGTCTGACGAACTCCGTCTTGACGGCAGACAGCCTCACGATGGGCGGCACGACCGACATCTCGGGCGGCTCCGTCACCGTTGACGACAACATGGCTCTCACGGGCAAGCTGACGGCACAGAACACGACGATCGACGCGGCAACGCTTACCGTCAAGTCGGATGCCGAACTCACCAACACCGCTCTTCTGGGTTCGGTGTCCGTTGACGGTTCGCTCTCTATGACCGAAGGCTCCTTTGAGGGAAGTCTTGTCAAAGCCGGAGCCACAACGATTGATTCCGTCAATGACTTCGTGAGCACGGGCGCAAGCAATCTCGCTTCGCTTGATGCAGACGACTCGACCCTGGTCTTCGGTGAATTGACGGTTGAAGGTCTGGCTGACATCACAAACGGCTCTCTTGCGGCTGACAAGTTGACCGCCGGTCAGATTGCAGCGACCGATACGACGATTGACATTGCCGGTGCCGTTTCGGCGACGGGCAACTCCGTTTTGACCGGTACCGACTTTGATGCTGATAGTTTCAATTCCGAAGGAAGCCTCACGGTTTCCGGCGGCACGTTTGACGCCGCCTTGGTCAAGGCGGGCGACGTGATTGCCAACAACGGCGCTCAAATCACGAGTACCGGTGCAAGCTCCATTGCCTCTTTGGATGCCGACGACGCAACGCTTACCTTTGGCGACGTGACGGTGACGGGCAAGGCCGATGTGACAAACGGCTCCTTTGCCGCTGACAGTTTCAGCGCGGGGCTGCTCGCCGGTACCGACACCACGATCGACATTGAAGGCGCTGTGAGTGTGGCGGGCGGCTCGACGCTGACCAACACCGACTTTGACGCTGCGACCTTTACGTCCGACACGTCCCTGACGGTTACGGGCGGCACATTTGATGCGGCTCTCGTGAAGGCCGGTGACGTGACGGCCACCAATGGCGCACAGCTCACCAGCACGGGTGCAAGCACAATTGCCTCTTTGACGAGCAACGCCTCGACCGTTACCTTTGGGGACCTTACGGTCAACGGCGCAGCCTCGGTAACGGGCGGGTCGCTTTCTGCCAACACGCTTGCCGCAGGCGACCTCACGGGTTCAGATACCTCGATCACCGTGACGGGTGCTGCGACGATTGCCTCGCTTGATGCAGACAATTCGACCCTGAATCTCGGTTCGGCCGATGTCGAAGGCTTGGCCGATGTCACGGGCGGCAGCCTTACCACGACCGGCAACTACGCCGCCGGTTCGATCACGGCTTCCGGAACGCAACTCACGATCGGCGGCGACATGACTTCCGACGGAGCGGCAACGTTGACGAACACCGCCACGACCGTTCAAAACGTCGCGACGGGCGATCTGACGGTGACGGGCGGCAGCTTGACTGCTGCGAGCATCACCGGCGGCAATACCACCGTTTCCGGCGGCGCTGTCGTGACCTCGGCCGGTGCCAATTCGCTTGACAAGCTCACCGCTTCCGGCTCCGAAATGACGATGGGTGCCACGACGATTGCCGGTGACATGGAACTCACGGGCGGCTCCTACGCCTTTGATTCCTTCGCAGTTGCAGGCAACGCCGACATCACCGACGTGTCGGGTACCCTGACAAAGGGTGATTCGAGCTTTGGCACGATGACTGTCAACGGCATTTCGAACGCTGCCTTCACGGGCACGACTTCGATTGCCGACGCTTTGACGAACGCTGCTACTGTCACGTTTGACACGCTCAACATCACGGGCGCAACGGCCACGGTGACGAACACCGGTTCGATCACGGCTGATGCTGTGACCGGCTCCGGCGTCACTTACAACCAGACCGCGGGCAGCCTCAGCATGGCTTCCAACGGTCTGTCCGACTCCACTCTGACGGTGACGGGCGGCACAGTGAAGACCGACACGTTGGGTGTCGGCAACACCTGGACGCTGGGCACGGCTTCGACCGACGGCGCTTCGATTCGCGCCGGTTCCGACGTGGTGATGGAAGTGGGCAATCTCACGAGCGAGTCCATCGTTTCGATCAACACGGGCGCAAACCTCGTGGCGGAAAACATCAACCTCGACGGCACGGCTGACACCGTGACGCTCGCAGGCGGCACGCTCACGACGATGCTCGATCAGATCTTCGATGATGTTTCCAAGAGCGCAATCGACATCGGCGCGGGTGAACCCGGCGATGTGGTCGAAGTAGAAGGTTTGGATGCCGTTACCTCCGTGGGCGGCATCAAGGATACGGTCTCGACCGGCATTGCCTTAAACGTTGGCACGGTCGCCTTTAACGACAAGACCTATTCGCTCTCTCTGGCAAGCGACGTTTTGACGAAACTTGAAGCCGACGACGCAGGCGACCTTGAAGTTCTCTTCAACGGTTCGGCCAACGTGGCGGAACTCACGGTCGACATTGCCAACGGCATCACGGCCAAAGATCCGGATACGGGCAGCACAGCTTACGCTGTCTTTGCGGGCGAAACCCTGATCAACAAGGACGCCGCGCAGCCGGACGCCGCTTACACGAAGCTCGTTGTGGGTTCGGCTGATCCGGCGATCACGGACGCTCACAACCTCGCAAGCTCGATGGGCTTTATGACTGTAACGGGCGTTCAGGATGGTCTGTTCATCCGCGGCGAAGGCACGGAATTCGTGCTGGTCGGTGCGGACGACACGATGCCCGGCATTGATGCCGACAACTTGATGCTGGCTGACGGTGCAATCGACGTGGGCGAAGGCGCAGCGATGACCTTTGGCTCCTACGGCAAGGCCGCGGGCATCAAGGGCAAGTTCACCACTGTCTCGGTTGACGGCACCCTGCACGCCAAAAACGGCACGTTTACCGGCGAATCCGTCACGGGTTCCGGCACCGTGCAGATCGGCGACGCCGACAAGGTGCAGGAAGCACAGTTGATCGTCAATACGGTTGAACTCACCGGAGGCGCATTGACTGTGGCCGCACACGGCACGCTTACCTCCGCGCAATCCGTGAGCTTGACCGGTGCTGCATCCGACGTGGCAGGAAGCCTTACGACTGCTGCGCTCAACGTCTCGGGCGGCACGTTTGCCAACAGCGGCGCACTTGACGCCGATGTGTTCGAACTGGCCGACGGCGCTGCCTTTACGCAAACGGGCGCTGAAGCCCAAACCACAGCTGACACGCTCAATGTGGGCGGCTTAGCCGCGATCAACGAAGGTGAGCTCACGGTGGCCGGAACCACGACGGTGACGGCGGGTTCCACCCTCACGAGCGGCGTTGACGCCGTTTTCACGACGGGCACGCTCTCTGCAGCAGGTTCCGTGACAGCCGAAGGCTCTGTCACGGCGGATCGCGTCGAAGGTGCAGGCAACGTCTCTGTGGCCGATCTCACCGCCGGTGTGGTGGAAATGACGGGCGGGTCGTTTGCGTCTGACGCCTTTGACACCGACTCGATGACGATTGCCAATGCCGACGTAAATCTCGGCACGGGCGATTTCGGCACCGGTTCCTTCACGGACTCCGACATCACGATGACGGGCGCTGTGACGGGTTCCGGTCTGACGGTGACGGGCGGGTCGATTAATGCCGCTGACCTTGACGTGGCCTCGGCTGAGTTCACGAACACCGAAGCGACGCTTGGCACGAGCGATCTTGGCGACATGACGTTTGCCAACTCGACCGTTGACATGACGGGCGATCTCTCCGGCACGTCTCTTGAGATGACGGGCGGATCGGTCGCCATGATCTCCGGCGCACTGCAAGTCAATACCGTTTCGGTGGCCGATTCCGACCTCACCGCCGGCAGCATCGACGCGGGTTCTGCCTCGATCACCGGTTCGTCCGAAGTGACGGTGGAAACGATTACCGTTGACAACACGCTCACGGTGACGGACGGCACTTTGACGGCGGATAACGCCACCGCCGGTTCCGCCGATTTTGACGGTGCCACCGTCTCAATCGGCACGGGCAACCTCACTGAAGTTTCTGTCGCAGGTGACACGACGCTCACGGTTGATTCCGGCCGCATGGATGATCTCACCATGACGGGCGGCAACGTCACCGTCGGCACAGCTGAAGGCTTTACCCTTGGTTCGGTTGATCAGAGCGCTGGCTCCATTACGGGCGTGGGCGACACCGTGATCAACGGCAAGCTCACGATGACGGGTTCTGCCACCGGCAGCTACGACAAGCTCACCGGCACGATCGAGACCGGCAGCGGCACGCGCCTGGAAATCGGAAGCGGCTTTGAACTCGCAGGTTCCAACGGCGGCAGCCTTGTGGCCGACAATGCCAACGGCAGCCTCGGCAACTTCACCAACACCGGCAACGCCTCCTTCGGCAATGTCTCGATGGGCGGCACGGTGTCGAACACGGGTTCCATGACCGCCAAAGACACGACCTTCAAGGGCAACTTCACGAGCAACGGCACGATTACGTCCGATAAGACCCATGTTGCCAACGGCGGCAGCATGTCCTTGGGCGGCATTGCCGATCTGGGCAATACGACTGTTGACGGCAGCGTTACGGTGACGGACGGCCTCACGAACGCCTCCGGCACGACGGTGACAGGCTCCGGCTCCTTGACCGCCAACGGCGGCACCGCCAATTTGGGCAACACCATTGTCAACGGCGGCAAGGTCTCTGCCGAAGGCGGCAATATCGTCGCTGGCGACTACACGCAAACGGGCGGAAGCCTCACGGTAGACAACGGTGGCTCTCTCACGTCCGGCAACATCAACGTGAGCGACGCTGAAGTGACGCTGGGCGACGGCAATCTGAACGCTTCCGGTTCGATCGACAACTCCAACATCACGATCACGGGCGGCACGTGGGGCGACAACCTCACCGATATGA
>OOBJ01001034.1_pt1 | contig 18515 bp, 16 predicted proteins | sample 1671331 | NCBI WGS metagenome assembly OOBJ01 (sample SAMN06348145, study PRJEB24527) | human gut metagenome | biome: human gut; feature: ankylosing spondylitis patient; material: feces | host: Homo sapiens | place: China | collected 2015-10 | reverse complement strand
TACCATAGGGATTAGGGATGTAACCGCCCTCCGGTGCTCGGAACCGCTACGCTATTAGGTTGGCGGACCATCAAAGGTCTACGCCAGGTTGTACGGGCTGGGACCGCATGGGGCTATGAGATGACCGCATGAATCAGCGTTTACGTCCTTTACCAAATTAGCGGCAACACCACCTTTATTGGTTTAGTAACATAAGACAAAACTGACGTCATCAACTTTATGTCTCCTGTTATTCCAAGGGCAAATAGTTTATCGGCATCTTCTGAAAAGCCCTCCCGATTTGCAACGAAATCTATTAAGACATTCGTATCTACAAAAACTCTCATAATGCATATTTTTTTTCAACCAATGCATCTAAGCTATTTTCATCTGCCGGTATCGGTTTGCCACCTTTTGCCTTTAATGTCTTCACATAAGACAAAGCATCTCTAAATTCATCGGTTTCTAATAGTCTTTGCTTAGGTTGTACCTTTTGCAAAAACAGAGAAATCGCCTTTTCTATTGCTGCAGTTACACTAATATTATGCAATTTAGCATAACTTTCCGCCCCTTTATATATATTGCTATCAATTGCTATTGTATTCATAATAGTATCTCCTTTTTTGAGTGCAAATATAAGAGTTTTCTGTGAAACCACCAAATTTTTAGGGGAGATTTTGCTCTGTGGGACTATTTCTTCCTTCTGGCCTTGGCTTCCTTCATGGTAATGATTCTACCTGGATGTTCTGGGTCCCATACCGCAGCACCTCCATGCTTGAAATAGTCCCAAAGGATGATGAGGAGGGCTATGACAGAGAGAACTCCGAAAAGGATTAATATAAGTAATAACATCTTTTTTAATGTATAATTGTTAATGTATAATGTTTAATCGTGATCAAGCTCGCTGTACTTCGAGTGCTGGCTCTTGTACTCCGGCACAATCTCCTTCATCTTCTTCACTATTGCCATATCATCGTAGGTGAAGGAGAGCTGATAGAGGTCTTCCTCGTTCTTGCGCGCCAACTCGTATGGATACTCACGAACCTTGGCTACCATAATCTTTGGATGATGGGTTGGAACGGTCGCCTCCTTGTCGTTCAGAACTTCCTCGAAGAGTTTCTCACCATCTCGGAGTCCTACGTACTTGATGTCGATGCCATCTACTCCCGAAAGGGCTATCATGCGCTTTGCCAGGTCGGCGATGCGGACTGGCTTGCCCATATCGAAGACGAAAATCTCGCCTCCCTTACCCATGGTTCCAGCCTCCAATACCAACTTGCAGGCTTCAGGGATAAGCATGAAGAAACGGATGATGTCGGGATGGGTGACGGTGATCGGACCGCCCATCGCAATCTGCTTCTTGAAGATTGGGATAACGGAACCGTTACTTCCCAAGACATTGCCGAATCTTGTGGTAACAAACTGGGTAACACCCTTTACCTCGCCATCCACAATCGCCTTGTTCAATGCCTGGCAGTAGATCTCGCAGATTCGCTTGCTGCAGCCCATCACGTTGGTTGGGTTCACAGCCTTATCGGTAGAGATCATCACAAACTTCTTGGTGCCGTACTTCACAGCCATATCGGCTATCACGCGCGTACCATATATATTATTCTGCACAGCCTCTGATGGGTTGTCCTCCATCATCGGTACATGCTTATAGGCTGCGGCATGGAATACATAGTCTGGATGATACTCAGAGAAGATGCGCTCCATACGGGTGGCATTGGTGATGCTGGTTACGATGGTTTCGCAAGGAATATCAGCATAGTTCTTGTTCATGAAGAGGCGGACATCATGCATTGGGGTCTCAGCCTCATCAACGAGAATCAGGCGCTGTGGCTTGTAGATGGCAATCTGCTTCACCATCTCGGAGCCGATACTTCCGGCTGCTCCCGTAATCAGAATGGTGCGACCGCAGAGGAGCTTTCCGATCGCATTCATATCCACTTCGATTTTGTCTCGTGGAAGAAGGTCTTCGATATCTACCTCGTGCATCATCTGATGACGGAGGTTTGACTTGCCGTCCCAGCTCTGTGCCTTCGGCATCATCATAATCTTGATACCTTTTGCAGTAAGCTTGTCGATCATATCCTGCTTCTCCAGGAACTTCTCTGTGACCAGAGGGCTTACGAAGAGGGTCTTGACATTCAGCTTATGCATGATACCTATTAATGCTTCATCGTATGAATAGACTTCACATCCCAACAGAAATCGACCTTTTATGTCTGTTTCTGACGTAGCAAACCCTTTCACTACATACTGCGATGGATGATCATTACGCATAGACTTTGCCAAGGAGATACCACCCTCTCTTACTCCGAGTATGAAAACCGGAGTCTTGGTGTCGGCTGAGAAACTGGAGTCGTACATATACTTCACGAGGATTCGCATCGTCCACATCTCTATCATGGAGATGAAGAGCATGACGACAATAGCCTCCGTGGTAAGCTCACAGCGGATACTGTCTGGCACCACCATGAGAAGAATGCTGTTCAGAATGAAACCGACGACGAGGGCTCCGGAAATGCGAAGCAGGTCAACGAATGACGAGTAGCGCATGATACCGGAATAGGTATGGAAGATTCGCATGCCGACTACGAAGAGTGGCAGGGAACAAATGAACGTGAGGAGATAGTTCCAGAAATGGGAAGCTATCAGCTCGCCACCCTCTGCGATATAGGTTGCAATCATTCCAGCCACTACGATAGCGATGCTATCAAGTGCCATGATGCACCAATATGGCAGTGTAGCCTTAGAAAAATACCAATTCGTCAGTTTGTTTGCAAAAAGGGATACTTTGAGCTGATACAGCATCCCTGAGAATGGCTTCTTTTCTGAACCATTCAGATCTAGTTTATCACTCATAAATAATATAAATTAATCTTTATTCTAAATATATTAATGGGTATATATCTACGTTTTCTTTTTTAATGCAACAAGATCATTCTACCACTCAATCTTCTTCAACGACTTCGAGTAAATTTCTACTTATCGTAAGCGTTGCACCACTGATATACTTGATTTCGCTGCCGATGACGGCTTTCTTGCCATTATAGCTCTGTACGTATGCTTCCACACCTTTCATGCTACCTGCTGTCACTCGCACTTTGATACCTTTCTTCAAAGGAACAGGGGCAGCAGTGACAGGCTCTTCGTCATTCTCAACAAAATATCGATAGTTGGCAATAACCTGGTCGGGAATCTGGTATATTTTCCTTTGTCCTGGCATTGTCAGCATCTTATACACATCCGAACGGAAGCGGATTTTATCAAGTTGTCTCTGAGAGACATTGCAAAAGATGAAGGTGGAAAGAAACAGCTTTTCTTTCACTCTTCGCTTATTGGAACGCTTGTCGAGATAAACTACTTTTACCTTGGGAATCCAGTAATCAAACCAGATATGATTGTAATTAAGATTGATTCGTATAGAATCAGCTATTCTCGTTTCACAATTCACTCTCACTACAGCCACATACCATCCTGCATCTGCCGGTTTTTCAAGCCCTTCATTAGGCATTTGGGGAGTCAATTTCTTAGCGTTTTCTTCACTTTTTGCCACGGCTTCGCCGTCGTCCCCTGCAATAGTGGACGTAACTTGTGATTGTATATTTGTCTCTTTCATCATGCGAATCAAGTTCGTTTTTTGATGTCGATCATCTGAATCTCTACATAAGAGACACAGAAATGACGAAAACATTCTTTCAATCAACGACTTAGGAAATTGCGAACGATAAGAATTCTAAAAAAATGTTGATTTTCGTAGAATGATATTAATTTTTTAACACGCATAATTTGCTAGTTTGCAACAATATTCGTATTTTTGCAGTGAGTATCTGTGTCTCTTATGTAAAGATTCAGAAAAATTGGTTCATTTTGGTTCATTTTTCAAAAACCCTCTTTTATTCTTTTTTGCGGCTTATAGAACTGCCAGTATCCTGGCATTGGCATCATCCACTTCTGAGCTTTTGATGGAGCGGAGATAGATCTGTGTGGTGGTTACGGAATGATGAGATCGGAAGAGCACACGTCTGAACTCCAGTCTCTTGCTGCCGTTGCCCAGGAATGGCGGGCGACATAGAGGGTGAGTTTGCCCTTGATACCTATCTTAGTCCCTAACTTCCTGAGGTGATAGGAGATACGGGCTTCGGCATTTCGATATAGGCGTACCGTGCCTTTCTTTTTGTCAATAGTTTTATCCTGACTCTTATTCCCATCATCAACAAGGAAGGGGAAGAGATAAGGTGAGGAGGCGGTCTGCGCCTGATACTTTTCCAACAACTCCTGCATTTCCTTCTCCCATCGGATGGTGAGGCGCTGTCTGGTCTTGCTTCGGGTGTAATGAAGATAACCGTCCTTGAGGTCGGATTTGCGGAGATGAGCCAGGTCGATGAATGAGATACCACGCAGATAGAAACTCATCAGGAAGGTATCTCTTGCCATCTCTTCTTTGGGAGTGAGATCCTTGACCGACTCCAAACGCTTGATCTGGCTGACAGATTCTGTGGGTATGGCTCTCTTGCGGGTTGGGGCAATACCGGTATAGGTATCCGAGAAGGGATACTGCTGTGGCGTCAGTCCCTTCGCCACGGCTTTGTTGTAGGTAGCACGGAGGATGCGGAGGTAGAAGGAACTGGTGTTTCTGCATACTTTCGCCGTATGATGCAGGTATGCCTCATACGATCGCATCACTTCTGCATCTATCTCACTCAGGGCGATGTCCTTGTTGTCCCGGTATCGTTTAAAACTGTTGAGGGTTGCTCTGTAATGCAGCGATGTGCGGTATTGCCCGTTTTTCTGTAACAGGGCGATAAGGAGGTTCATAAACTGGAATAACGACTCTGGTTTTTTCGTGTTTCTTGGCATAATACGTATATATTTTGATGTTTACAAAAAAAGGGGACCGGCCACTGCCGGTCCCCAAGACGAGAGAGATATAAGTGTTGACTTGGTCAACAACGAGGCAAATCACTTTGCCTTATATCTTTATGTACCTAATAACATAAAATCTAAATTAATCATCCTGTGTCAAACCAGAATAACGAATACCAGAAACTTTATACTTGTTTCCCGGTTCGTCATCATTGAATGACACATAGAAAACGATGCTGTCGGCAGGAGTTCCATGAGGAGTCAGACCTTGTCCAGGCAAGACCTTACCACCCTCAACATTCACCTTACAGTCATAAAGAGAACCATCCTTATTATAAGCAGCATTAGCTGCCTCACCATTAGTTGTGAAACTGAGATTCTGAACATCAGATGTCATTCTCACCTTAAAGTTCCAGAAATTACCATTGTCACTAATCCACATCTGGTCGCTCACATTAGCTGCAGTATTGAATGTATTGACAAGGAACTTACCCATACCAAAAGGATCAAGAGCTGTCACATTATTATTGGCATCAACCGCATCCACAGTAACATACCACTCACCGGCGAGAGCCTGAGTAGCAGTACCACCGACTTCATCCTTCTCGCATGAAGCAAAAGTCATGCAGAGGATAGCCATACATAAATATATTAATTTCTTCATAACGATATCTTCTAAAATTACTTATTCAAAACTATATGGAACTTCATGGATGATGCATATTCAGCATCCCAGGTGTAAGATGAAGAAGCTGTGTCAAACTTACCAGAGAAGCCAACCAAGCTATCACCCCAACCACCAATAAGGCTATTGAGAAGTGTCATCGTACCATCTTCGGCAAACTTCACATCACCTTCCATATTGTAATTGCTGCCATATCCAGCTTTCTGAGAATACCAACCACCCAGCAAATCGCTTACATGATAAGTACCATCGCCATTGTTGATAATGATAACCTCGAAATTATCTCCAAATGCCTTATTACCGCTATAGTCACGATAACTGTTGGCAGCATCTGTATAGAAGACACCCTCCTTAGCATCCGTAGGATCGGTAACGATGACGGTTCGGGAAACCGAAGCACTGAATCCATCTGCATTGGTAGCAGAATAGGTCAATGTATAAATACCCGACTTGGAGGTATCCACCGTTCCTGTTACCTTCAGCTGAGAAGAAATATCCTCGCCATTCAGATCACCAGCACAACCAGGGTCAATAAAGGCAGCACCCTTATCAGCGTACATGGTTGCATCACCCTTCAGAGTGAGCACTGGATAATATGTGATGCTTGTTACACCTGCAGAACTATCATCATCGCAACTGGTGAAGGAAACTGCCGATGTCAACAGCAAAAGCATGATATAAAATATATTCTTTTTCATTGCTATATTCATTTTATTAATGAAACACTGTTAGACTACTCACCCCAGAACACAGGCTTGGTATAGTCTGAATTGGTGAATGCAGGAGTGTTGCTATTACGAGAAGAAGAAGACTCTGCGTATGGGAAACGCTCCAGAAGCTTGTTGGCACCAACCTGACTGAATACATCGATAGGAGTATAGAGTGTACCCGCCTGATAACCGCTGTCGGTGAAGGAACCGTCATCACCCTTGGTATAGAAATCAGAACCCTTCTTGGTCGTATCAAAAGCAGGATAATCCAAGCGGCGGAGCTCACACCATGCCTCGAAAGTATTTACACCAGCCAGGGCAATCCACTTCTGAACGCCGATGCTCTTCTTGTAATTCGCCATATCGAATGGGAACTGAGCGATGTGCTCAGCTGCACCCTCTACACCAGCAGATGCAAAAGATGCCTCAATTGCCTTGTTGTAATGTGCCTTAGCATTAGCCTCGTCGTTAGTACGTGCATAATACTCAGAGATGAAGAACTCGGTCTCAGCAACAGAAAGCAAACTGAGTGGAGAAGTTGCAGTCTCAATAGGACGGCACCACTTGGTAAGGCTTGTGGTACTTGGATAATTGGTACCGGAAACACCACCTACATACTTGCCATCCGCATTCTTCGCAAAGAAAGCAGCCAGACGAGGATCGGTATAAACCACATCACCATTGGCATTCTTGATCTGCATAGAACCGATGATAGCTAAATTTGCACAGACATTTTCCTGAGTAGAACCCCATGCAGAAGAGAACTCCTCTGAATAGAATGGGTTCATGGAACCACTTTCTGTTCCCCAGCAGCTGGTGTAAGCAATATCCTTGGTTGGGAAATCATTCTCATCAATCAAAGCCTTTACCTTTGGCAATACAGAAGAATCCACATTAGCCTCACGCATCAGAAGCTTCAACTTCAAAGCCTTGGCAAACTGAATCCACTGCTCTGCACTGGCATCAGGGAAGAGGAAGTTGGTGCAAACAGTGTTAGAAGCACTTGCCTTAGACAAAGCATTGTCTATTTCGGCAATGAGGCCATCATATACGGTTTTACCATCATCATACTTTGGTGAAAGATTATCAGCATCCAAAGCCTCTGTATATGGAGTCTCACCGAAGCAATCTACCAATGTTTCAAATGCGAATGCACGCAGAGTAGTGGCAGCAAGATAGGTTCCCCATTCTCCAGATGCCTCTGATTTCTCCAAGATGGTCTTCAGGTTGACCAATGCGCTCTGATAGAGCTGAGTATAAGTACCACTACAACGGGTAGCAGACTGCTGGAACTCAGAATAATCCACATAGTTGGAAGTACCATTCAACTGAGCGTAAACCTGAGAATGATATCCACCAGTGATACGCAAATAGTTACCGTATGCATTTGCAATCGCCATCTCAGCACCAGGCATAATCATGGAAGATGTGACATTTGCCTCAGATGGAGACTGTGGATTCTGGTTAATATCCAAATAGCTGTCGCAAGAGCTCATGCAGAGACCCAAAGCGAGAGCCGACATTACTATATATTTTTTCATATCGAATATCCTTTAAATTACTAATACCACAATGTGTTAGAATGTTACACTCAAGTTGGCACCGAAGGTGCGGCAAGATGGGTTTGAGTACATCTCACCAAACTGAGTGGCCAAATCACCATAACTACTCTGGCTGATAGTTGTAGTCTCTGGGTCAATGAAGGTATTGCTGCTAGCTGTCCAGGTGAAGACATTGTTGCAGAATACGGTCAAAGCTACATTGCTCAACGACAACTTGCGGGTCCAGAGACGTGGCAAATTCCAGGTAAGGCTGATGTTACGCAACTTCACGTATGAACGGTCGAGCAAGTAAGCCTCTCCAGCATTTCCATAACCATAAGTATCGTAATACTTCTGATAGCTACCATCTGTCTGATAGATAGGAGTAGTATTCTCAACGTATGTATCACCACTCTTCACTACAGAGTTAGGGATGATGAATGGACGACGGTCGTTATAGGTAGTGATCGTACCATTACCAGTAAACTGCATCAGGTTCTTGGTACGTGAGAACATGTAACCACCCTTGCGGACATCCAAAGCTGCACTCAGGGTGAAGCCCTTGTAAGTCAAGGCAGTAGTTACACCACCCGTCCAGTCGCTATTCATGTTCTTACCGGTATCCTCTACCTGAGTACCGATAACAGGCTGACCATTTGCATCAACGATTACCTTACCATCCTCTGTATATTGTGGAAGATAAGTATAGAACTCACCCATTGGCTTGCCTTCCTCAGCATACATATAGACTGCATCATTACCAGAAGAGTAATCATAAATTGAGACACGACCACCCTCAAGAGATGCAGGCATCTCAAGTACCTTGTTCCAGTTCTTTGAGAAGTTGAAGCCCAACTCCCACTTGAAATTCTTGGTCTGCACAGGAACTGTGGTGAGCAACAACTCAACACCACGGTTGCGGACAGAACCGAAGTTTGTTACCTGATAATAGTATCCTGTAGCAGGATCCACCGGCAAGGTAAAGATCTGGTCATCTGTTGTTCTGTTATAGAAAGAAGCATCGAGACCGATTCTACCCATAAAGAACTGCAAGTTCAAACCCACTTCAATCTCGGTAGTCATCTCAGGCTTCAAAGAGTTACTACCCTTTGTACTGCCCAGGAGAAATGAGTTCTTACCGTTCATAGGGAACTTAGAGATACCTAAATCATAGTAACCTCTGATACTAGCCTGACTATAAGAGGCACCTGTGAGGTATGGATCAGCATCATTACCCGTCTTACCATAAGCCACACGAGCCTTACCGAAAGTCAAGACCTTGTTTTCAGGAATCACCTTGGTGAAAATCCAGCTTAAGGTGGCACCAGGATAGAAGAAGCTATTCTTGTCGATTGGTAATGTAGAAGACCAGTCGTTACGGGCTGTCAAGTCGAGATAGAGCATATCATCCCAACCCAAGGTTACATCACCGAAGGCACCTATCAGACGGCGTTTGGTCTGATATTCACTCAAAGTCTTCTTGGTTGCACCATTGCTCAACTGCCAGAAACCTGTCTCGAAAGTCAAGTCATCGGCTTCACCAGTCATGTGAGTATAGCTACGCTCATTCATGTTCACACCGGCGATAACAGCCAAATCGAGCTTGTCATCGAAGAACTTCTTCTTATAGTTTGCCATGAAATCATGGTTGAACTCATAAGTTCTTCCATAACGTGACCAGACATAACCACTCTGGTTCATATTACTAGGCGCATAACCCTTGTCGTCAGTAATCAGCTTATCATCAAGTGCAATCTGAGGATAACCTGTCTTGGAATCATAATCTGTATAGTCGAAACCGAAACGATAAGTCAGGGTCAAATCCTTGATAGGGTTAATATCTGCCTGAATCTTACCATTAATCTGCTTGGCATCGGTATGATTATAGTTATTCTCCAAAGCCCAGTATGGGTTGGTGATTCCATAAGGAGTAAAGTAAGCCTCAGGAGTATTGAATGGGCTGCTCAAATCCTTCTTGTCAAGCAAAGAAACATCACGTGGCAACTCATAGAGACCATCTACTACAGATGTACCCTGAAAAGTACCCACTGCATCAGTTGCACTGCGGGCAAAGTTGAATGAAGAAGACAACTTGCACCAGTCGTTAGCCTGATAAGTATTGCGGAAAGCCAGTGTATTACGCTTGTAAGTATCCTTATCACCAGGCATGATACCATCATCACCCGTATAAGAATAAGACAGGTAATAAGTCATTTCACCCGATTTGGAAACACCGCTCAAGGAAACATTGTGGTTCTGTGACCAGCCTTCCTCGAAGAAATCCTTCACGTTGTTCTTCAAAGCCTTATAAGGGTGAAGCAACTGCTGATGATTCCACTCCGGACCATACACCTGAAGAGAACCGTCGAGCGCAGGACCCCATGAACCATTCTCGATGAATGTCTGGCGACTATTCCAACCCTGTCCGAAACTATTCTGCATATCTGGCAAGCAGGAAACCATACGAGCCTGAACGCTACCACTATAATTGATAGTATAGTTGCGAGCCTGTCCCTTGGCACCTGTCTTGGTAGTAATCAAAATGACACCATTGGCAGCACGGCTACCATAAAGAGCGGTAGCTGCGGCACCCTTCAATACGGTCATGCTCGCAATATCTTCAGGCGAGATATTAGAAATACCACCAGTTGAGATATTCTTACCCTGACCGGAAACCATGTTATTCTGCAAAGGCACACCATCAACCACGTAAAGAGGCTGGTTGCTACCATTGATAGAACCATAACCACGAATTACCACGTTGCTGACAGAACCTGGGTCTGCGCTGGTAGCGTTCACCTGAACACCAGCCACCTTACCAGAAAGGGCATCAGCCACATTGGTAGTACGTGCACCGACAATTTCGTCGCTTTTTACTGTTGTTGCAGCATAACCGAGGGTTTTCTCATTACGAGTAATACCCATCGCCGTAACAACAACTTCATCAAGATTCTTGGAATCGGAAACTAAAACAATCTTCATTTTAGCAGAAGCCTTCACTTTCTGGGTTTCCATACCAAGATAGGTGATTTCGAGAACAGCATCCTTACTTGCATTTGGCAGAGTAAAGTTACCATCCACATCTGTCACTGTACCAGTCTTTGTTCCTGCGATTTTTACAGATGCGCCAATCACTGGCTCACCGTCTTCCTGAGAAACAACTTTACCTGTAACAGTAGTCTGTGCGAGAGCCATTCCTGTTGAAAGAACAAGCCCCCCCATTAACATGGTTAGTCTTTTTGTCATAATTTCTCTCTCTTAAATTAAACAACTTACAAATATCGGGTGCAAAGATACATACTTTTTATAAAATAAACAAATTTTTAGCTAACAAAATGCTATTAAAAAGCTATTTTCTTATTCCTTTTGTATATTTTCTGTATATTTCCCAACTTTTAGACAGATTTTTATGACTAAAGACAACAAAATGTTAGTTTTCAGCAATCACACCATACTTGATGAGGGCATTCTTCACTCCATCCTCATCCACATGAGTCGTAATGTAATCGGCTACCTGCTTCAATTCATCACCAGCATTGCCCATTGCTACACCTACACCTGCCTTCTTGATGATAGAGATGTCGTTGCCGCCATCGCCGAACGCCATGGTTTCTTCAATGTTCAAGCCCAGATAATCAGCCATTGCCTGGAGTCCCTTTCCCTTATCGGCTCCACGCGCCGTAATATCAGTAAAGGCAGGATGCCATCTGCCGGAAGTGCAGTTTTCGAGCGTAGGCATCAGGAGCGCTTCCTGCTCTACGGTGCAGAAAGGTGTGACCTGCAAGATGGCCTCATCGCCCAAACGATTGAGATCGGTAACAAAAACGCTGCTATCTACTCCCAATCCTTTGCAGAAGATTTCATAAACCTCTTCAGTATAATGATGAATGGCAAAACGGCTTTCGCTTACCACGATGGCTGGATAGTTGTCTCTATCAGCAGCCTCGATGATTTTCTTCACGTCTGAAGGAAGGATGGCGTGCTGGCTCACCAGCGTATCCTCCACAAAGCAGCGGGCACCATTGGCTGTGATGTAACCATCGATGAGATGCTCTATCTGACCGAGGTTATTGATGATCTGCTTAGGGCGTCCCGTAGAAATATACACCTCTACCCCATTCTTCTTAGCCTGCTCCAAAGCATCCACAGTACTCTGCGGAATCCTGTGAGACTTAAAACTCACCAACGTGCCGTCGATGTCGAAAAACAATGCTTTTATCTTCTTATCCATAAATATATCTTGTTCCTTATTATTTAAACCCAATTCCTTATCATGTAAATACCATACCATATTTACCCATTTTTCACGCGCGTACCTTACTATATATAGATACAAATAATTCATCTCGCTGAAAAAACGGGTGCAAATATACGAAAAAACAGATAATTAGCCAAAAATATGCATTCTTTTTTAAATATCCTTGCCATTTTCGCAGAAAAACCGTATATTTGCTGCGACTTTCATGCGCAAGAAAACGTCTTGCATCACGCATAGAAAGCAAACTAAAAACTTAGTGATATGAAGAAGAAGACCTATGTCTGGCTGGCATCCCTCTTGCTGATGCTGGTAGCTACGCTTACTTCATGCGAAAAGTTTGCACTCGATGATTCGGGTACCAATTCACATGACGCAAACGCCAACGTAATCATCCATGCGTCCGTGGCAAAAAACAATTCTACGGGAACAAGAAGCGGAGAAGGAGATTTCGAAGATGAGGAGGAAGGAGATGAAGACGGATTGGATGAAGGAGATGAGGAAATAGAGGGAAAGCCTCTGGAAGATTACTGTTCCCGACTATCCATCGCCATTTTTGATGGAGAGGAAAAGGTGAAGACCCTGAATCTGAAAGCAGAAGATGGCTACGATGATATCGGGTTTAATCTGGATGCGGGAAAATACCGAATGGTTGCCATCGGCCATAACGGAAGCGGAAACTGTACGATCAGTTCCCCTGAGAAAGTGAAATTCTACAAGAACAAGATGACCGATACCTTCTTCTATTACGGCACTTTCAATGTGATAGATGGAGAAGATACGGATGATTACATCCTGTTGAATAGAGCCGTGGCACAGTTTAAGATCCATATTACCGACGCCACCATCCCCGCCGAGGCGCACAGCATCAAGTTTTACTATACAGGAGGCAGCAGTACCCTTGACGCCGTAACGGGTTATGGATGCGTGCAGAGCCGGCAGACCGAAAGCTTCAAGCTTCAGGAAGGCAAAAGGGATTATTCGGTCTATACCTTCCCACGCGAAGAGAACAAGGGCTTGAAAATGACCATCAACATCCTGGACGCAGATGCCCAGAGCATCAAGGAATATTCCAAGGAAGGCATCCCGGTGAAATGCAACAACATCACCCAGAGCAATATCAGCATCCAAGACCATACCATCTCCGACCCCGACCAGAAAGAAGATGATGATTCCGGAAAAGGCAACCTGGGATTCACCGTAAATCCCGACTGGGAAGGAGAAATCGTTGTTGAATTTGAATAGAAGAATGTTCCATTTTTCCATAATGTAAGGTAATTTTCGATTCTTAAAGATTTGATAATAAAAAATCCTTTGTGGTTTGCAAATATTTCCATAAATTTGCACCGATATTATAATATTATAGTAAAGGAATGAAAAAAATATTAACTCTTATCATGCTGATGGGAGCAATGACTGCAGCCGAGGCTCAAACGATGGTTCTGAACCTCGACAGTTGTCGTGCGATGGCGCTACGCAACAACAAGCAGATCAATGCCTCTAAGCTCAAGAAGGACGTGGCGACCAACCTGAAGAAATCGGCGCGCACGAAATATTTGCCAAAGGTAGATGCCATGGGCGGATATGAATGGTTCAGCAAGGAAATCTCTTTGCTCAATGATGGTCAGAAGTCAGCATTCAGCAATTTAGGTTCCAACATCGTAGGTGGAATCACCGGCAATGCCAACGACGTAATGGCCGATCTGGTAAGCAAGGGAATGCTCACCCCTGAACAGGCACAGAAAATCGGAGGATTGCTCAACGAGAAAGGAAGCGTTATCCAGCAGCAGGGCAATGCCATCGGACAGAGCGTGGTAGATGCTTTCCGCACCGACACCCGCAACATGTGGGCTGGTAGCGTGATGCTCCGCCAGCCTATCTATATGGGCGGCGCCATCCTGGCTGCCAACAAGATAGCAGACATCGGTGAGCAGATAGCCGACAATGATCTCGACATGCAGACCCAGAAGACCCTCTACAGCATAGACCAGGCATACTGGCTTGCCGTTTCGCTGAAGCAGAAGTACAAGCTCGCCACCAGCTACAGAGACCTGGTGAAAAAGCTCAACGACGATGTTCACAAGATGATTCAGCAGGGCGTAGCCACCAAGGCAGATGGTCTGAAGGTAGATGTAAAGGTGAACGAGGCGGAGATGAAGATTACCCAGGCAGAAGACGGTCTGGTGCTCTCCAAGATGCTTCTCTGTCAGCTTTGCGGCATTCCGATGAACCAGGAAGTGACCCTTGCCGATGAAGACAAGGAGACGCTGGCTCTTTCGGGAACTCCTGTGGATACAGAGCAGCAGCGAGTAGCCGCTTCTGATTCTGCGATGAATACCCGTCCGGAATTGCGCATGCTCCAGAATACGGTTGATATTTCCAAGCAAGCCACCAATCTGGTTCGCGCCGTCTATCTGCCTCATGTGGCATTGACCGGCGGCTACACCATTTCGAATCCAAATGTGTTCAATGGTTTCCAGAAGAAGTTTACCGGTGTATGGAATATTGGGGTCATCGTGCAGGTTCCGGTATGGAACTGGTTCGACGGTGCCTATAAGGTGCGTGCATCCAAGGCAGCCACCAACATTGCCCAGATGAACCTCGACGATACCCGTGAGAAGATCCATCTCCAGATTACCCAGAGCCAGTTCAAGGTGAAGGAAGCTGAAAAGAAGCTCAACATGGCCATCAAGAACATTGACAGCGCCAACGAGAACCTGAGATGCGCCAACCTCGGATTCAAGGAAGGAGTGATGGAGGTAACTGATGTGATGGCAGCCCAGACTGCCTGGCAGCAGGCACAGAGCCAGAAGATCGATGCGGAAATCGACGTGAAGCTGACCCAGGTAGGACTTAACAAGGCGCTCGGTATTCTGCAGTAACAATAGAAACATTTTTCAAAATTCAAATTCAGATAAAAACATGTCTAAGAAATCACAGCATAACAATATACTGCTTGCCGTCATCGGTTTTACGGCAGTTGTCATACTCGTGGGAATCATCGGCTTCTTCACGCTTGAGCAGAAGGACGATACCATCCAGGGCGAGGTAGAAGTATCAGAATACAGAGTATCCTGCAAGTTGCCAGGCCGCATCGTAGAACTGAGAGTCAAGGAGGGCGACTACGTCCACGTGGGCGACACCCTCGCCATCCTCGAAGTTCCAGAGATGAAATCGCAGGAGCAGATGCTCCAGGCTACCAATGCGGCAGCCGAGGCGATGAAGGACCTGACCGATGCCGGTGCCCGCAAGGAGCAGATTCAGGGTGCCTTCCAGCTGGTTCAGCAGGCAGAAGCAGCTGCAACCATTGCCAAGAAGACTTACGACCGCATGCAGAACCTCTATAACGACGGCGTGATCAGTGGTCAGAAGCGCGACGAGGCTTTCGCTGCCTACAAGGCTACAGAGGCTCAGGTGGCAGCAGCCAGAAGCCAGTATGAGATGGCGAAGAATGGTGCCCGTGAGCAGGAGAAGCGTATGGCAGCCAACAACACCCAGGCTTCGAAGAGCGCAGTAGATGTAGTGAAGAATCTCCTGAAGGAGACTGTTCAGGTGGCTCAGTGCGAAGGCGAAGTCAGCAATGTCTATCCAAAGGTAGGCGAGCTGGTGGGTCTCGGTTCTCCTATCATGAGCATCTCTATCATGAGCGATATGTGGGGAACCTTCAATGTTCGCGAAGATCATCTCCAGGGACTGAACAAGGGCGATGAGTTCACCGCTTTTGTTCCTGCCTTCAACAAGGAAATCAAGATGAAGGTTTACTACCTGAAAGACCAGGGTTCATACGCTACCTGGAAGGCAACCAAGGATAATGGCGACTACGACCGCAAGACTTTCGAGGTGAAGGCACGTCCTATCACCAAGCTGGAGGGATTGCGCCCGGGAATGTCACTCATCATTAAATAACTTTGAGATTTTCAATGTTTAAGAAATTATATCATATTGCCCGTAGAGAGTGCGGCATCATGCGGAAGAATCCCATCTATCTCTTCTGCATGGTCATCTTCCCCATCGTGGTGGTGATTTTCTTCACTACCCTGATGCAGGGAGGTGTACCTACCGACATGCCTGTGGGCATCGTTGACCAGGACAATTCTCATACCTCCCGCCAGCTGGTGCATAAGCTTGACGCTTTCCAGACCACTAAGGTGGTGGCTCACTATGAGAACATAGCCGAGGCAAGACATGCTATCCAGAAGAACGAAATCTATGCCTTCCTGGTGATTCCTAACGGAACGGAGGCAGGACTGATGGCTTCCCGACAGCCGAAGATTTCCTTCTACTACAGCAGCGTTTCGCTGGCAGCAGGTTCCCTGCTCTTCCGGGATCTGAAGACCATTTCCACCCTGGGAGGAGCTGCAGCAGGTATGGCGAAGCTGTCGGCACTGGGAAAGACGAACGATGAAATCATGACCTTCCTGCAGCCTATCGCCGTGGATCTGCACATGATAGGCAACCCTTACGCCAACTACAACTATTATCTGTCGAGCGTGATGGTGCCGGGACTCATCATGCTGTTCATCTTCCTGATCACCCCTTATTCCATCGGAACGGAACTGAAGTTCAACAGAGCCAAAGACTGGATGCGAATGGCGAACAACAATCCTTATCTCGCCATCGCGGGTAAGATGTTGCCTCAGACGCTCATCTTCCTGAGCATCTTCCTGCTCTTCGAGTTCTACATCTATTATGTATTGGAATTCCCGCATCCGGGAGGTGCTGCGCCCATCATACTGCTGGGCATTCTGAGCGTATTGTCCTGCCAGTGCTTCGGTATCTTTGCCTTCGGACTGATGCCTTCCCTGCGCATGTCGATGAGTATCTGTTCGCTTTGGGGTGTAGTGAGTTTCTCCATCTGCGGAGCCACCTATCCACTCTTCTCCATGGATTCGCCAATCCAGGCCATCGGACAGCTCTTCCCTATGCGCCACTATTATATGATTTACCAGATGAACATCTTCAATGGTTTCCCGATGAGCGATGCTGTGCTCCACTGGGGTGCGATGGTACTCTTCTGTGCCCTGCCAATGCTCACCGTCTGGAATATCAAGAAGGCAATGTTAGTATATAAATACCTACCATAATGAAGAAAAGTAGTTTATTATATAAGATCATCAATGGAATCTGGGATATGTGCTACATCTGGAAGACGGAGATGCGCAATGTTTTCCGCGATGAGGGTGTGCTCATCTTCTGCATCCTGGTACCGCTGGGCTATCCGCTGCTCTACTCGTGGATTTACAACAACGAGGTGGTGAGAGAGGTGGATACGGCGATTGTTGACCTGAGCCACAGCCATACTTCCCGCGAGTTTATCCGCGATTACGATGCTTCTCCGGATGTCAAGGCCACCTATTACTGCAACAGTCTCGATGAGGCAAAGCAGCTGGTGCAAAGGCAGGCTGTGCATGGAATCGTCTATATTCCAGCCGATTTCGACACCAAGCTGAATCGTGGTGAACAGGCGCATGTAGGTGTATATTGCGATATGAGTCTGATGCTGACCTACAAGGCGATTTTCCAGACCGCGCAGGGTGTGGCAAGCCAGATCAACTCGGGAATTCAGATTTCCAAGGGAGGAGGATTCACGGATCGGGATGATGAAATAACCGCCCATCCGCTGGAATTCGATGAAGTTCCGATATTCAATACCACCGGGGGATATGGTAATGCGATTCTTCCGGGTGTGCTGGTACTCATTCTGCAGCAAACCATGCTGCTGGGCATCGGAATGGCAGCAGGAACATCGAGAGAGCTGAACAGAAACCGCGAACTGATACCGGTAAGCGAGCATTATGGCGGCATTTTCCGAATCGTATTCGGCAAGTCGATGGTTTATTTCATGGTTTACGCCGTGATGGGAATGTACCTGACGCTGGTGGTTCCGAAACTTTTCGGCTTCGTTAGTATGGTAACCTGGACCACCATTCTGGGTTTCCTCCTACCTTATATTCTGTCGTGCGTATTCTTCGGATTGATGCTATCATGCCTGGTAAGATACCGTGAGAATGTAATGCTTCTGGTGGTTTTCACCTCTGTGCCATTGCTCTTCATGACGGGTATTTCGTGGCCACAGAGCAATATTCCAGCCTTCTGGCAGGGATTTGCCTGGGTTTTCCCATCTACCTTCGGTATCAGAGGATTCCTGAGAATCAGCAGCATGGGAGCATCTCTTGCCGATATTCTGCCGGAGTTCAGAGCGCTCTGGATACAGACGGGCGTATATTTCCTCGCTACCTGCCTGGTTTTCAGGCAGCAGTTGCGCTCAGCAAGACTCAAGGCGAATCTTACAGCCGAAGTTGCAGAAGAAGAGGATGAGGCAGAAGAGCTTCTGGAGGCTAAAAAATAAAGAGCTAGCCCCATACACCCTGATCAGGGCGTATGGGGCTTACTTGCGAAAAGCCAGTTATTTACTTGTGCGTACTGACAACCATCCCCCGCCAGGCGTCCCGCCGGATTTGAAATCATAAGTG
>OOBJ01001032.1_pt1 | contig 18532 bp, 20 predicted proteins | sample 1671331 | NCBI WGS metagenome assembly OOBJ01 (sample SAMN06348145, study PRJEB24527) | human gut metagenome | biome: human gut; feature: ankylosing spondylitis patient; material: feces | host: Homo sapiens | place: China | collected 2015-10 | reverse complement strand
TTTCTTTTTCATAATTGTTGACTTTAGGGTGTCAACCTTATTTAAAAAAAGACATCATTCACCACGTAGGTGCATATATCGTCAAGATCGGGCAGAGAGTCGGCCTTTGTCAATTTGATGTCGCATTTCTTGCAGAAATCACTGGAATGTTGCGTCAAGCATTGAATCTGTTAGTATCATAAATTTCAGTTTTTGCTTACAAATTTAAATAAAATTTCCGAATTATAAGCCAGTTGGGATAAAAACAGAAATGGATATCTCCGAGTGCTCGCTGATAGGCTGGGAGATAGGCTGGGAGATAAGTCGTTTCGGCGCTTATCTGCCAGCCTTTATTCTGTTGATACACAGCGAAATGTGCCGATACTGGAAGATATGGCAGATATTTTCACCAACTCGATTTTTGTATAACAATCTGTTGAGAACCCAAACAGCAATAATTCTCCGAAAAGATTTTGCTGTTTGAATTTAATGTTGTAGATTTGCAAATATAAAGTATGAGATAAAGACAGTGGACAATGGAAACAAAGAAATTAACAAGAGAAGAAGCGTTGAGAAGATTCCAGGCTTCTTTAGAAAAAAAGAAAGCTTTTGTAGCTGAGTTGGAGAAAAGTATGCGCGATGAGTACCGCAAAGAAACTGGTAAGGAAGCTAAATACTTCAGCGTGTTATGATTAATGTCCTTTCTGTAGATAAGATAAATTCCATAACTCCATATCATGTTCAGTTATTTGAAAAAGACGGTTCGTATCGTTTCGTGACTGATAATGATGTGAAACTTGCTGTAAGTTTTATGTATGATGACATGATAATACAGGAAGGTGCTTATCAGCTAATTATTGCTAATCTTAACAATAGAAAGTCACCTCGTGATACGAAGGTGAAGGATACAATAATGTCAATAGTAGAGGAGTTTTTCGACAAAAATCAAGTAGCATTACTTTATATCTGCTCAACTGGTGATGGAAAACAGGCTATGCGTAGTCGTTTATTTGGACACTGGTTTGAAGGTTCAAATACCAAGCTGTGTTATTCAACAATGAGCACGTCTTTGGTTGATGCTGACGGCGTGGTTAATGAAGCGACTATAATTGTAAGGAACGATAATCCTAACATGATAAAATTGATAAATGAATTTTCTGAGACAGCCCAGTTGTTAAGTCAAAAGCCATGAAGACCCTCCTCGCTCACCGTCTTTCTCAATCTGAAATCATGCAATTGTCTTGCGCGTCTCACCGACACCCGAGCGCCGTATACAACCACATAAAATACAATTATGACAGACAAACACCAGCTATTTAAAGAGTTTGTGCAAGAATGCAACAAAAACAATTTCTATATAGGACAGGGAAATCCTGATTCTAAGATTTTGTTTATTGGTTGTGAATCATCAAAAGAACGGAAAAAGATTAATGACGAGCATACATTTGAGTGCTTGAATGAGTTAAATGGCAAGAACTTCGATGACCTTTGGGATATCCGTCCGAAAGAGGGAGAGGGTTGTACATGGAGCAAGTATCAAAAGATAATCGATACTGTTTATACAAACAGAAAACATATTGCCGGAAAATTGGATTTTGAAGAAATGGCATTCTGTACGGAACTCAATAATGTTTGTGCTCGCCATTCTGCCGATGCCCCAAAGGACACTATAGAATCAAAACTTAAACTGTTCAAAGAATCAAAGTTCATACAATCTTTCCCCGTTGTTGTTCTTGCTTGCGGCAGTTATATTGTCAACCAAGGAAACAACAGACAAATTGATGATACTTTTGGAGTGACTTTCCGCAAGACAGGTCTGCCTGATGCAGACCAAAAATATTGGATTCATTACGATGGACAAGTTTCCGAGAGTCCCCGAAAGTTAGTCATTCATACAAGACAATTGAGCGGTCCGATAACGAACGAACTTTTGTATTCCATAGGAAACTCTATAAAGAATTTTCTTGGCTCAAATTGTGAATTTATTAGTGTTCTATTAAAATCGGGACACTAATGATACTAATATATATCATGTTTAAAGGATTTCATCCAATTGTGCCAAAGAATCCCTAACTTGAGAAATAACAACGTTACAATATGATAGGCTATACACCACATCATCAATATACAGAAATAATTGACCAAAAACAAGCAAAGAATTTTACTCAGAAATTGACAATGATAGTTATAACCATAACCATTGTAACTGGTATTATTTATGTCTTGTTATTAGGAATTCAGTATCTACCATGCTGGATTATGGTACCCATCACTATCATAATGATATTTGTTTTGATTATTGCTTTGATTGTATATGCCATATTATCATATCAGCCTCCATCAAAAGCTCAGGTTGCGAGTGTAATTAAAGATGTTATTGGATTTGATTTCGGTGATGACTTTAAACTGCTGAAAACATCAAGTCATGATTATGAGGAATATTTATATATATTCTCCGAGTCATCTTTTGAACCATTTAAAAAACATTTGGACTCCATTCCAAACAAGGATGGTCAAGCTGGTGAGCGTTCTATCAAGCATCAAATAAATGGGGCAGATTTCTATCTATGCGACAATAGGATGAAAGGTGTATGTGGTAATATTGAGACTATAAAAGTCGATTATCAAGAACGTACATTGAAACATACATTTACAGTATATTGAGGTAGTTTAACATGCAGTGTACATCTTCATCACTTGCTATATTGCTATCTTTTTCCTGACTTCGTCACTCAAAAATGCTAATTGGTAATTAATTGATAAACAATATTTTGTATCTTTGCACACCCTAAATTTGGGGTACACAAAAGTTTTTTTTACTATGTTTGTCAAAAGGAAAAAGTCTTGGAACACGTGCTGTTTTTAATGGGCAAGCATTAACTTTGCACAAAAATACAGTATGAATATTCTTATAATAGGAGCTACCAGCGCAACAAAAGCCTACCAAATTAATTATATGGAAGCAATACGCAAGAAGGCTTTCAGAAATGGTGGTTGCATAACCGTAACAGATGTCAGACCAGGTCTTGTTGACACATCTATGGCAAAGGGAGAAGGCTTGTTTTGGGTGATGTCGGTAGAGAAAGTTGCTACTCAAATCATTTCAGCTATTAGCAGAAAGAAGTCAAAAGTCTATGTCACCAAACGATGGCACATACTTGCTATAATATGTTGAAGTCAGCCCTTTTATATCTTCAAACGAATGTAACTTCTAACATTTTATGAAAAGATTTTGCTGTTTGAATTTAATGTTGTAGATTTGCAAATATGAAAACCCTCCTCACTCACCGTCTCTCTCAATCTGAAATCAAGCAATTGTGCGCCTTGACTCAAGGCGAGCATAACGACAATCTTAAAGAGGAACTATACCAATTGACATTGGATGCCAACCGCCGTGTAGCAATCAATGCGCTTTGGACGTTCACCCATTTCGATGCTGACGATAATGTTTGGCTGTTTGCCAAGCACGACCAGCTTATTGACCGCTGCTTGAATGAAAAGGACGCTACAAAGCTTCGCCTAATGCTCAATCTGCTTCTTAGTCAGCCTTATACCGAAGAAGACATCCGTACCGACTTTATTGACTTTTGCCTTGCGCGTATAACCGATGCCCGAGCACCGTATGCAATAAGGGCGCAGTGCATCAAGCTTGCCTACGAGCAGATGCGCCACTGGCCCGAACTGCTTGATGAACTGCGCCAGACACTTGACTTGATTAGCTGCGAACCGCTGTCACCAGGGCTGCGCTCGGCATGGCGGCAAGTGATGCGAAAATTGTAATGTCGTACAGTTGTATATCTATGCACACTCGTCCTTAAATGGCGTGTATATTGTGAAGTATTGCTGTCCGGTAAAACAGACAGTATGGTCAAAGACGGGCTGAAAGCCCAACAATCACATAGCCCAGGGCAGCGCCCTGGGTAAACATTATATCCCCACATCCCCATACGCCCTGCAAGGGCAAAAGCCTAATTATTAAGGTGTTTAATATATATCATGTTTAAAGGATTTCATACAATTGTGCCAAATAATCCCTAACTTGAGAAATGACAACTATATAATATGATATACTATCGAACCACGTCTTTTTCCTCTAAGCCTCATTTCTATCTTATTTACAGTGCTTTGGCTTGATGTCTGTACCATGTTTTTGAAACCTTTTTATTATATTTTTGGTTCTTGTTCGTCTGCAAACGATATGGTATTTTCTTCTAAACGCCAACGTTTTTATTGAATATCCGCTTTTGAAACGCAAATTTTCCCTCCCACTTCTTTTGCCCATCATGTTGTGTTGGACAACAATAGCTTGGTAATCAAGAAATAAAATCATTTGGCAACATGTCTTCCAATCGATATTGCCGTCTGCTCTTGGCATTATCGTCTGGCAGATATGGTAGACATCCTCATCAACTCGATTTTATACCTATTGAGGTATTTTTTTGAATTTCCTTTTTTTTATTCGTAGAAATATATTAATTTTGTGCAGATTAATTGACTTCGTGTATTCGTACACTTAGTTTCAATCGATTTATGCCTCAGTTTACGCCGAGCCTTTTACGGGTATTTATACTTTAAACAAAGGAGAAAGGGTGGGTAGAGGCACGACATAATTAAGGCGTTTACTTGACGCTCTGTTTGAGACAGCTTGGAATCTCGCAAATTCAAAGTCATTATAGTCTTGAACTTAGCAACGGTAGATGTCCCGGGTGTGATTATATCATTCCTGTGTGGTTCTCTGTAAGCCATCATTGTACCCTTATAGGTGCAGTGCGTGGTTGTGTACACAGACCTCACGGGTAGGATTATCATATCGGCGTGGGCTCTGACGTTGTCTGTTCGACTATAATAGGCAATGCGAGAGCCTCAAGCTGTGGAATGGACAACAGGTAGGTTCTCCACGCTTTTTTTGTGCCAGAATAATAACCTAATCAGAATGCTAACCCTACATTGTTCAGGAGAAAGCAATGTGCCAAAATAAGTCTATTATGGCTACAGGATTTTTGTATCTAAACACTCGCAACGAACTGATTCGCCTTGACTGTTCCAAGATTGTGTACATGGAGGGTGATGGCAACTATACCAACATTGTGCTTGTCAACAAACAGAAGGTGGCTGTCTGTATGAATCTCAGCAACATGCAGCAGTTTATCTCTGAGAGCTTGCGTGAGCGTGCCTCTATTTTTGCACGCATAGGTAAGCGTTTCATCGTAAATCTCAACTTTATATATAAGGTGCAACCTCTGCTGCAAAGCCTTGTTGTGACCGATGGTGTTCACTTCACCTTTCAACTCGGTATATCGAAGGAAGCACTCAAACAGCTAAAGGACATTCTCGTCGGACGGGTTCCAGACCGAACTCAAATCAATGTAGGATAAAATCAAAAACGATGGAAATTATAATAGGAAGAGAAGAAGGCGCACGTCGTCTACATTGTATTGTTGGTGGACGTGAATTCAATATAGGTCAGGCTGGCGCAGTGCCATTGTCTGTAAGTCGTCGGCATTGCAAGATTTCAGTCAATGGAAGCAATATCAGCATAGAGAACATAAAGGCGCAGAACGTAACCTTTGTAGACGGCAACCAGGTAGTCAGCAAAGGTATCACCTCGAACAGCCGTGTGCAGTTAGGCGAAGAGCGATTTCTTGTACCTCTGCAGCAGATACTGCAACTGGCTGGTGTCTCAGCTGCCAACGGAGTGGATCTGCAAAAAGAAGTACCGACATTCTCGTTGAAACCCATGAAGGCTGTGTGGGAGGAATACGACAACCGCAGAATGAAGATACAGAACGATGCTGCAAAATCTGCGAACAAACAACGTCTGCAAGGTCTATTCTCCATGTTTGGTATGTGTCTCGGCTTTATTCCTGGCATAGACCCTACAATACGCATTATCATCATTGTTGCCGCTTTGTCCATAGGTATATATTTCTTTATAAAAGGAAGCGTCACTGCAACCGTTCAACAACAGTTGCACGACCTCGACGATGAGTATGCCAAGAAGTACAAGTGTCCTAATCCTGCTTGTGGAAGACCATTTGGTGCGATACCGTACCGCAACATCGAGTACAATAAGCAGTGCTTGGCTTGTGGTTGCAAGTACACCCACTGACATTTTGTGTAATAATCGGGGCGTTTCATACAGGATGCCGATTTTCTCATGGTGTTGAGGTATAATAAGCATAATTTTGCAGCATCAAAATAATGATTTAAAAACTTTAAAAGCTATTGATATGAACAACGAAGAAACAATCGTCATGAAGCCGCAGAACAATAAGGCAGAACAGACACAAAGCGTAGAGACAGTTGATAAGAAGTCGAACAAAGGCAAGAAAGTAGTCGCTACGGCAGCCGCCTCAATTGTAGGCGGTGTAGTCGGTGGTGGTGGTGCTTATGCTGCTACGGAAATGCTCCATAGCAAGGAAGAGGCAGAGGAGCAGAAGCCTGAGGAAGAAGCAGTGGCAGCGGAGAAGCCTGCTGCAGCAGTCGTTGACGAACCTCAAAAGGAGCAGTCTGACGAACCCCAAAAGGAGGAACTTGTATCCAGAGTAGACGATGAAGGTGGCGAACCCGACTATACTAATCACAATGGTGCTGACCCCGTAACACAAAATCCCGAAGTGCAGGCTACGGTTGACGACACCAGTGGCGGCAATGCCAATGAGGTGCAGGTGTTGGGTATGTACGAAGCGCAAGGCGAGGACGGACAAACCATGCAAGCGGCTATGCTGACCAACGGCCATGAGGTAGCTGCTGTTGTGGATTTAGATGGTGATGGTGTAGCAGACGTACTTGCTGTGGACGAAAACCATAACCAGCAGATAGATGAAGGCGAGGTGTACGACCTCTCAAACGATAATGTACATATGGCGGATTATCAGGATTTGTATATGGCGCAACAGCAACAGATGCAGATGGATCAGGAGCAAAATACATTTGCCTATAACGCCAGCGATGACCAGCCGGATTACAACAATGATGCCGATTTGTCATATGTATAAAGTCACGCAGATACTACTCTTATTGGTAGTACTTGCCTTGCTGCCATTATCAGTCCAAGCGAAGATTTATCTTTTGTCAGTCGGCATATCCGACTATCCTGGCACACGGAACGACCTCCGCTTGCCGCACAACGATGCAGCCACAATGCAGTGGCTCTACAAGGAAAACAAACAGGCAAAGGTCTGCTTGCTGATGAACGATAAGGCAAAGGTGGCTACCGTGAAGAAGGCTCTGCAAAAGATGGTTTCTGTAGCAACTGCCGACGACATCGTTGTGATATTCTTCAGCGGTCACGGGGTTAAAGGCGGATTTGTCTGCTATGACGGTTCCCTGTATTACGATGATATCTATACGGCGATGGCATCGTGCAAGAGCAAAAACAAGATGGTGTTTGCTGACGCTTGTTTCGCAGGAGCTATACGGCAGGGTAAGAGCAACGCCAATGCGAGTTCAAACAGCGTCAATAAGGGCAATGTGATGTTCTTCCTCTCCAGTCGCAGCAACGAGAAGTCAATCGAGAGACCAGGTATGACAAACGGCTTCTTCACTTACGCCTTGCAGCATGGATTGCGAGGAGGTGCAGATAAGAACCGAGATCGCATCATTACGGCAAAGGAGCTGTTCGACTATGTTAGCGAAAAGGTGAAGAAAAAATCAGGCAACCGTCAGCATCCCGTTATGTGGGGCAAGTTCTCCGACGATATGCCCGTGATGAAATGGTGAGACCAATATAAACAGAATAACAATGAATGAGATAAAGATAAAATGTCCTACTTGTGGCAAGGTGCTCCGTTTGAAAGATGTACCAAACATCAATGCGGCGTTTTTCACCTGCCCCGTATGCAAGGAAAAGCATATCGTTGGCAAGTGTCAACGATATGTGGAGCAGCCGAAGCCTATCGCTTCTTCGGGTGATGAAACCCAGTATGGAGGTGGTTTTATGCAGCAATCGGGAGGTGATGAAACACAGATTGGTCCACAACCTCAACATGGTGGTGGAGATGAAACACGAACAGCCTCCGCTTCATGCCCTACGGTCGGTGTACTTGTGGACAATATGGGTAGTACATATGCGTTGCGTTTAGGTATTAACACTATAGGACGTAGTGCAGCTTCGTCGACAGCAACTATACAGATAGCCACCAACGACCGCACCATGAGCCGAAGCCATGCCGTGATAGAAGTGAGCCATGCAGGAGGGAAGACAATTCACATTCTCAGAAATGGAGCGAACAAGAATCCGTCCTATATGAACGGAGTACTCATCGGACAACAAGACCAACTGGTGCTCAACAATGGTGATCGTATCAAGATGGGTAGCACAGAACTGACATTCAAAAAGTAACAGTATATGAAATTCAAGATTAAAGCATACAACCTGCAGGAACTCGGACAAAGAACAAATCAAGAAGATTCGCTCTTTCCTGCATTGGGTAAGTCAACGTCTGACGACCGCTTGTTCGTTCTCTGCGACGGAATGGGCGGACATGAGAAAGGCGAGGTGGCTTCGGCTACGGTGTGCGAGACATTAAGCCGTGTCATTCTTTCCGCTTGGCATCCAGGTGAAGTGTTGAGCGACGAACTCTTCCTGCAAGCACTTAGTGCAGCCTACGATGCGCTTGATGCTAAAGACAATGGCGAAGAACGCAAGATGGGCACCACGCTCACCTTCTTATGTCTGCACGCCAGTGGTGCCACTGTGGCGCATATAGGCGATAGCCGTATATATCAGTTGCGTCCGGCTTCAAAAAACTCTCCAGCACGTATCGTCTTCCGCACGCAAGACCACTCGCTCGTCAACGATCTGGTGAAGATTGGCGAGATAACAGAAGAGGAGGCTAAGCACCATCCGCAGAAGAATGTCATCACACGTGCTATGCAGCCTTGCCAGGAGCATCGCGCTAAGGCAGACATTGCCCATCTCACAGACATCCTACCTGGCGACTATTTCTACATGTGCTCCGATGGTATGTTGGAAGAAGCTTCTGACGAGAACATCCTCAATATCATTACCAAGCCTAATGCTACGGATGAGCAGAAGTTGGAGATGCTACGCAATGTGACAGAAGAGAATAAGGACAACCACACGGCACACCTTATACATATTGATAAGGTAGAGGGCGATGTCTCTATTGCCTCAAACGAAGAATCTCACTCTCCCGTAAAAGGCATATGGATTACTCCAGATTTTAGCAAACCAAAGAAGAAACGGAAAGTATGGCCATGGATTGTCGGTATTGCTATCATTGCGGTTATAGCTGCCGCTGCTTCATTCTTTATGTGCGGAGGCAAGAATTGTGCTTCGGAATTGGTTGGCGATAGTATCAAGTTGGCTCCTGCCAAGGTTCGACCAATAGAACAGAAAAAGGATACGCTGAAAAAGGACACGGCACAGCAACCTCGTGTTACAAGTCAGCACCACGATATTGTTCAGAAAGGCAAACCCCAGAAAGATGAGAAAGGCGACAATGACAAGCCGGAGTCAGCTAAGCCGGAGTCTGCTAAGCCGGAACCAGTTAAGCCGGAGCAAACAGCTGCAGGCAATAACACGGCAACGAGCAATGTTATTAATAAGTTTGTCAAACCATCTCAACCCAAGAATGAAAAGAGAGACAAAACAAACAATCCTAACGAAAAGACAAAATAAGTCATGCAACAACAATTGATTATAGGAACACTCCTACATGGAGGTACATACAAGATAGAGAAGATACTCGGACAAGGTAGCTTCGGCATAACTTACCTTGCCGAGCATACTAACCTTGGAAAGAAAGTAGCAATCAAAGAGTTCTTTATGAAGGAGCTCAACTCACGTGGTGAGGATGGTAGTATTACAGGTATGTCAGACAGCAGTTTGTCTCAAAACTATTGCCAGAAGTTCAAGAAAGAAGCTATCAACCTCTCGCGCCTTGATCATCCCAACATCGTTCGTGTCACCGACTCGTTCAGCGAGAATGGCACGTTCTACTATGTGATGGACTTTATAGAAGGACAGAACCTCAACGATTATATCAAGTCGCATTATATAGATGAGGCTGAAGCCGTAAGCATAATCAAGTCTGTAGCCGATGCCCTCATCTATATGCACGAAGAGAAGCACATGCTTCACCTCGACTTGAAGCCAGGCAATGTGATGCGTAGAGAAAGCGATGGGCACATTTTCTTGATAGACTTCGGATTGAGCAAGCATTATAGTACTGACGGCCAACCCGAGACATCTACCACAATCGGTCTCGGTACTGCAGGCTATGCTCCTATAGAACAAGGAAACAAAGCGAAGAACGGAGAGTTCCGCCCGACTATAGATGTGTACGCTCTTGGTGCTACATTCTACAAGCTTCTCACCCGTGAAACGCCACCGCCAGCTTCCGACCTTGTCAGCGATGATGAATTGCTTGAAAACAAACTTCGTGAAAAGGGAGTGTCTGACAATCTAATTGAGGTTGTCACCCAGGCGATGTGTCCGAATGTAAGAAGACGAACACAGAGCATAAAGGAATTCAAAGGCAACCTTGATTGCATAAAGAGCGAGACGCAAGTGACAATTAACGTTACATCGGATGATACTATTGCAGGCACAGGTAAAGAGGAAACGATAGTCACTTCAGCAGAAGATTTTAAGAAGGTAGGAAATGTGTCAAAAAGTCCTGTGTTTATTGAAGATGCAGCAGAAAATACGGAGAACAAAGCTAAAAATGAAGATGACATTTCTTTAAATCATTCCATCTTCAATTTCAAAGGACGAGTAGGACGTGTACCCTATTGGTTGGTGGTGTTCTCTATATATGTTATAGGACTTTTCTTTTTTGTATTAGAGGAAACAATGCGAAGCATCGATGTGCAAGTTGAAAATAGTGTATTAAGCACGATGATGCTGGTGTTGTTGGTATTGTATTTCTATGTAGTGTTGGCTGTTGGAGCAAAACGTTGTCATGACTTAGGACATTCAGGATGGTTCCAAATGATTCCATTCTATGGTTTTGTAATGCTATTTGGTGCAGGAGATCGTGATGGCAATGAATATGGAGAGCGTAGAGATGGAATTTCCAAAAAGAGTTTGAAACTTTTAGGCAAGATTGTCGGTGGAATATTTGGAATATCTTTGTTTTTTATATTTATAGCAAATAGAGGTAATTCTGGAGTTATAGATGATACGTATGACTATCAGTATGACGCTACCGCTGATACAACAGCTGTAGATACAACAGCGGTATATTAAGGGTACTATGATATTGCTGAATAGCCTATTATTAGGTATTTTTATTTTAATAAAATTAGTCAAAATGAAAAAGATTTTTTCTGTAATATTAATGATGTTTGCCATTCTTGCAATGGTAAGTTGTGACTCGCTCAACCCCTCAGAGCGGCTGATGGTTGGTAAGTGGTATTATTCAGAAAGTAGTATGGATCATGATGGAAATAAAGCTACAGTAGAAAGTAATTATGAATATCATGATGACAAAACTTATATCAGCAACGGCACCGTGCGGTTAGTTTATGACGGGGATGGTGTGCAGGAAGTTGTGGTGTTATCATTGGCTGAAAAAGGGATATGGAGCATAATTGACAAGATGCAAAATACAAATACCACTGATGTTGACATCAAAATTGTAGATGTCTCATTTCAAGGAGAAAATCTGACAGATGATAGAACTGTTATACAGGAATTAGTTGCTTCGGAGAAGAAACGTCTGTATTATGATATGGTTATACCTTGGAAAAAAGAATCAATGGGTGAAACTTCATATCGAATAATAACTCTAAATGAAACAACGTGTGTGACAGTCGACAAAGACGGACATAAGACTGAAAGGCGTAGAATAAAATAGGAAAGGCAAACGATAAGGATTTTCTTCCTGTCGGCACGATGTAGAACGGCAAGTATAAGGTACCATATATGGATATAAACAACAAATTAATGTTGCAAGCAGGAACTATCTTGCATGGAACATACAAGATAGAGAAAGTACTCGGACAAGGTAGCTTCGGCATAACTTACCTTGCCGAGCATACTAACCTTGGAAAGAAAGTAGCAATCAAAGAGTTCTTTATGAAGGAGCTCAACTCACGTGGTGAGGATGGTAGTATTACTGGCATGTCAGACAGCAGCTTGTCTCAAAACTATTGCCAGAAGTTCAAGAAGGAAGCTATCAACCTCTCGCGCCTTGATCATCCTAACATCGTTCGTGTCACCGACTCGTTCAGCGAGAATGGCACGTTTTACTATGTGATGGACTTCATTGAAGGTCAGAACCTCAACGATTATATCAAGTCGCATTATATAGATGAAGCTGAAGCCGTAAGCATAATCAAGTCAGTTGCTGACGCTCTCATCTACATGCACGAAGAGAAGCACATGCTCCACCTCGATTTGAAACCAGGCAATGTGATGCGTCGCAATAGTGATGGACACGTCTTCCTCATAGACTTCGGATTGAGCAAGCATTATAGTACTGACGGCCAACCCGAGACATCTACCACAATCGGTCTCGGTACTGCAGGCTATGCTCCTATAGAACAAGGAAACAAAGCGAAGAATGGAGAGTTCCGCCCGACTATAGATGTGTACGCTCTTGGTGCTACATTCTACAAACTTCTCACCCGTGAAACGCCACCGCCAGCTTCCGACCTCGTAAGTGACGATGAACTTCTGGAGAACAAACTTCGTGAAAAGGGAGTGTCTGACAATCTTATTGAGGTTGTCACCGAGGCGATGTGTCCGAATGTAAGAAGACGAACACAGAGCATAAAAGAATTCAAAGGCAATCTTGATGGCATAAAGAGCGAGACGCAAGCGACAATTAACGTTACATCGGATGATACTATTGCGGACACCGGTAAAGAGGAAACGATAGTTACGTCAGCAGAAGATTTTAATAAAGTAGGAGATGAAGAGAAAAATGAATATGGGAATGAAGATGATGGTGTATCCAAAAAGAGTCTGAAGAATTTAGGAATAATCGTCGTAATTGCATTTGTGATTTTTGCAATTATAGGTGTTAGCCAAAGCTCATTAAATACAAGTATGGCGAGAGATACTAATCAAAATATGACGGTCACTGCGGACTCTATTATGACTTGCGATGTAACAAATGTTGATATGTACCTAAGTGGTGCTCGCTGTGTATATTCTGGTAAAGTTATAGAGGAATTTAATGGCATAAGAAATCTTCCTCATGAGAAAGGTCAGGCAATTTTTAATGACGGTCGTTATTACGAGGGGCATTTTTCTTATGGTGAAATGGATGGTCCGAACGCATATTTCAGTTATCCTAATGGGGATGTGTTTGTCGGTTCGTTTGCTCACAATGAATTTAGCCAAGGCAAGTATACAGTTAAGCAAACAGGGGAATATTTTGTCGGCTCATTTAAGAATGGGCAACCATACAATGGAACATGGTATGAGAGAACTGGTAGAAAAATTGAGGATGTGAAAAATTAAAAGATATGAAAATAACGTTTTTTATTTTACTTTTATTTTGTGCCTTGAAAACCTCGGCGCAAGGTCTTGGTGGAGAAATCAAGCGCTCTGATAACACTCCAACCGATAAGGCTGCGATGAAGCAAAAAATCATTTACAAGCATGGAAAGAGTGTCGAATTGGACAACTCATCTGTTGAAGACATATATAGTATTGAGTTAGAAGAAAAAGCCCAACAAGGTAATGCAGCAGCCCAATATGCTTTAGCAAAAATCTATTGTTTGGGCAAAGGTGTTGAACCGAACGAGGAACTATCAAACAAATATTTAGTTAAATCTGCCGAGCAAGGATATACAGCAGCACAGTATACGTTAGGAAAAAGATATTTGAATGGCAATATGTCTGGAGTTCCACAATATGACTTGGCTCATAAATATTTTGTGCTCGCTGCAGATAAAGGACATATTAATGCCATATTTCATGTTGGTTTAGACTATTTGTTAGGACGTGGAGTGTTGCAAAATGTATCTAAAGGGTTGCTTTATGTGGAAGATGCGGCAAAAGAGAATGACGAATCAGCTCTAAATTTTTTAGGTATAATGTATCGCGATGGGAGATACAATCAACAACAAAACCCTCGTAAAGCATTTGATTACTTCTTGAGAAATGCCCTCCAAGGAAATGCTGATGCACAGTCATATTTAGGACAATGCTACATGTATGGTTTTGGCACAGAGAAAGATGGGCAAAAAGCATTTGAATGGCTGAAAAAATCTGCAAGTAATGGTTCCTCAGACGGTTATTATTGGTTGGCAATGTGTTATGAAAAAGGATGCGGTGTAAAGCGGGATTTACAAGAATTCTTTAGTAATATGATGATTAGTGCCAACTTGGGAGATGCTTCTGCAAAAGCCCAAATTGGATCATGTTACATAAGAGGAGAAGGAGTTGAAAAAGATGAGAAAGAAGCAGTTCGTTGGTTCATTATTGCAGCTAATCAAGGAGATGCCTTGGGACAGTTTTATTTAGGAAACTGCTTTTTAGATGGAATAGGAATTGAAAAAGACCACCAGACAGCAATTGTATGGCTGAAGAAAGCCGCAGATGCAGGCTTTTCTCCAGCAATGGATACATTAAATCAATTAAAAAAATGAAACATTTATTTGTTTATCTGATGGCGTTGATATCTACATCCGCCACATTCGCACAAGTTCGTACATTTACAAGTAACGGACAAACATTTACCGTTGATATTGCGGCTACAATCAATTCTTATTACGATGAGTATAATAAACCGAATGGCTTGTGGGGTTGCATACCTTGCATATTGGAATATGCTGCCGAGAAAGAACATCTGAGCAAAGCACAATTCCTTTATGGTATAAGTTATATGCAAGGTATTGATAGAGATAAAGATTTTAAAAAAGGCATGATGTGGCTGAAAAAAGCAGCAGATCAAGGTGAAAAGGAAGCTGCCGGTGAATTAGGGGCTTATTATGACGAATTTGGCCAGTATGTTGACGCAGAACGATACCTCCTAAAAGCTCTCGGTGCAAAATTTGCATATTACAATCTTGGACATCACTATATGATACAGGATAATATGGAGTTGGCCGAAAAATACTATAAATTAGCCATTGATCATGGACCCAAAGGACAACTTATGGCAATACATAATTTGAATATTATATTTGCACGTCAAATGCGTATCGCAGATATGATCGTATTATTGAGAAAAGGATCTGAGAACTACAATGATCCTTATTGTCAAGCTCGCTTAGGAGAACTTTTGTATTTTTACGGATCCAATTGTGATGAAAGACCTTCCAATAAAGATATGACTGAAGGGAAACGATGGTTAGAAAAAGCTGCTGCAGACGGAGATGACCATGCTAAGAAAGTGCTTTCTGAGATCAAATAATATTGTAAAAATAATTGTAAAAATGAGATTGTTATTTCTATTTTTGTTTATGTTGGTTTCTTTTATAGGAAAGGCCCAAATGCTTCCTATTAATAGAACAAAGATTATGCGTCCAATAGATCCTCCGAGAAAAACGACTTGTAAATTTTCTGATGGTATAGGAAAGACGATTGTCGTCACAAAGTATATTGAAGGATTAGACTACAATGTGTATAGCAAGCGTTTGGTCAATGCTGCAAGCCGGGGTGACGTAAAAGCGCAATTTGCATTATGGTATTTATATTATCATGGTCAAGGAGTGGCTGTTGATAATGACATTGCAACAAAATATCTTAAAATGGCCGCTGATAATGGTTTGGCTCCGGCATTGCATCAACTTGGCATTTGTTATTTAGATGGTATCGGAATTTCGACAGACAACGAACAAGCAGTAAAATGTTTTGAGCAGTCTGCTTCTAAAGGGAATATGGATGCGCAAACATATTTAGCTTGGTGTTATTTAAATGGTATAGGAGTAACGAAAAATCGTTCAGAAGCAATGCGGTTGTACAAAATTGCGGCAGATAAAGGAAATGCAGTAGCACAATGTGCGATGGGAATTGCCTATCAAAGAGGGAAAGACTTACCTCATAATGAAGAGGCAAGCATAAAATATCTGAAATTGGCAGCTAATCAAGGAGATGGACAGGCCCTGTATGAGTTAGCTTGCTTTCATAAAGATGATTACGAAAAGAACTCTGTTTTATTACGTGATCGTACGAAAGAATATGAATACTTTAAGAAATCAGTAGAGAATGGCTTTACACCTGCCTTAGAATTTCTTGGAGGATGCTATCAATTAGGTATAGGAACAGATAAAAACGATTATAAGGCATTTGAATGTTTCAAAAAAGCTGCTGATAAAGGTTACCCACACAGTATGTTTGAATGCGCCATGAGTATGAAAAATGGAACAGGAACAGAAGTTGATACACAAGGAGCATGGAACTATTTGAATAAATCTGCAGCTAATGGAGATATCTTTGCCAAACATTTTCTTGCACTTGCTTATTTTGAAGGAGATGGTGTTAGACAAAACTTTGATATCGCATTCAAACTCTTTAAAGAGGCTGCAAATGAAGATTGTTTCTTTTCTTTCATGTATATGGGAATTTGTTATGAACAAGGACTAGGTACTACTAAAGATATTGTAAAAGCCATAATGTGGTTTGAGAAAGCATCTTTACTTCCATTAAAAGACCAAGAGAATATAATCAAACATTTAGAAGTTTTGAAGAAACAAAATGGTGGTTAGGCAGCGAGGAAAACACCTCTTCCCATTCCGAACAGAGAAGTTAAGCTCACTAACATCAATGATACTGCATTTTTGTGGGAGAATAGACAGCCGCCATTTCTGTGCAGGTATGACCAGCTAGGTGCACAGTATAGATTTGCTGGCGGGAGAAGTCCCATATTAAACTAATCTTAAAAAAAGGAGGAATACCAATGTGTATTGAATCTAATTTTAAGATTGAAATCAATCGTAAGGAGATTGTTACATTGATTTTTATCATGATCATACTCTTTGCGTGACTTTCATTGCCTGTCTCAACAATATAGACAGGTAGCTTTTAAATCGTATATGGTTCAATGATTTGTCGAGAGTTGGGCAATAGCATATATGTGGGAGATGCGGATCTTGAAGTTGAATATTAAAAAAATAGCCTATGAATAAATAGTTGTTTTAGGTGATTGCTACTGTTGTGTGCTGCTTCATTGCGGACCCAGTAACAAGTCTATTGGTTAATCTGCTTGCAGAGATTGCTATAGATCTGTATTATCGCAGTCACAAAAAAAAATTACTGCAATAATTTGAACTGTTCTCAATATAACTCATTTTTGGAACGTATGCCGCATAATACGCTCCATTAATCTTGACTTTTCTATTGAATATGTCAAATGTTTGAGTAACTGTTCTATTTGCTTAAACGAACGAAAGGATTTCTTTTGGGCGAAATGCATGATTGATGTTGCTCGCAACTCTTTGCGTAAGTTGTCTGTTAATTTGAATATGGAAATAGTATTGCCTGTAATTTCTAGCATGAGTACAATATATGCCAACATGGGATATAATGAAGAAAGTATAGACATTATAAAGGAAGGTTTGTCTATGTGTGAAAATCCGAATTCATCGCAAGCAGCATTGTTGTATAATAATCTTGCTATACATGCAATTATGCGAAAGGACTACAGAACAGGCGTCCAACTCCTTAAAAAAACTATGTCGTTGGCAGATGCAATCCTAAAGTGAGAGATAATGTTCAACCTAGCATATGCCCAGTGGCTTGCAAAAGATGAAGAAGCAAGTGCTACGATAAAAAACATGTCGGAGTCAATCATCAATGATGTGAGTTCAAAATTCTGCTTCTTGTCGAATACTGAACGTGAAAAATACTGGAACTACTATAGTCCATATATTTATGTTCTGAACTCTTGTCTGGCACAAGGTAAAAGGGAACAGGATAATGCTTGCCTATACAATAACGCTCTATTTGCAAAAGGTTTGTTGCTGCGAACATCTAATAGGATTAGGGAACGTATTGCAAAATCAGAGAATAACGAAGTAAAAGAGCAGTATGAAGAGTTGTTGGCTTTACAGAAGCTTTTGGAGATGCAGACTTTGAGCAACGATTCTGTTCTGCAAATCCAAGAACGCATAAATATCATAGACAAGAATCTCACTAAACTTGTTCAGGGTTATGTTTCATCTGCCAATCTCAAAAAAGAATATGATTGGCGTAGTGTAAAAAGAATGTTAGGGTCAAATGATTGTGCTATTGAATTCATGATGATTCCATCGTGGAAAGGTGATAGCATAAATCTTGATTTTGATTATTATGCAGCTATCATAAAAAGCAATTCAGACAATCCTATACTTGTAAAGTTGAGCAAAGAGTCTGAGATTAATTCTATCCTCGGCAAATCTAAATCATTGCCATTAAACCGCTATATTGCAAACTTATATAAATGGGGTACAAGAACACATGGTGAAAAGATTTACAAGAAGATTTGGGAACCATTGGAGATGACTCTAAAGGGTGTCAAGAATGTGTACTATTCTCCTGTAGGTGTACTGAACACTATCTCATTCAATGCAATAGCAAAAGATACTATGTATACCTCAAATCCGCAACTAAGCTCTTCAGCGTCCTTCTTGCGTCTAAACGTCCTCT
>OOBJ01001025.1_pt1 | contig 18602 bp, 15 predicted proteins | sample 1671331 | NCBI WGS metagenome assembly OOBJ01 (sample SAMN06348145, study PRJEB24527) | human gut metagenome | biome: human gut; feature: ankylosing spondylitis patient; material: feces | host: Homo sapiens | place: China | collected 2015-10 | reverse complement strand
AGTCAATAAGGGTTATAGGTTACCTTTATCAACCTAAATACATTATATAAGGAGCCATTATGCTAAAACGATTTTTCCCGTTAATACTCAGCAGTCTGCTGCTTGCCTTAGCTCTGCCCTGCAACGCTCAAAATAAGCTCACCAATCCCTTTTTGCCTTCCCCCGCCAACGTCGGACAAACTGTTGCAGTAAACGTTCCCGCACTGCCGCAGCCCGTCAGCGAACGCCTAGCCTGCTATTCTCTGAGCTACGCCCGCGCCAAAGACGTGCAGGAAGCGTTGACGCCACATTTCGGCACTAAGCTGGGGCTGGATACTATCACCAACAGCCTCATCCTTTTGGGAGATGAGCAAAGCCACGCACGCTTAAGGCAGCTGCTGCCCAAGCTGGACGTAGCAACAAGACAGGTAACGCTGGAAGCCAAAATCATCGCCGTCAGCTGCGAGGACAGCAAAAACCTGGGTGTGCGCTGGGATTGGGACACTATTCCCCAACGCAAGCAGGAAACAAACGACAGTGACAGCGACAGCAGCAATTATGACGGCAGCTTCAAATTTTGGCGTGGCTTTTCCTTCCGCTTCAACGCTACGCTTAATGCTCTCATCAATAGCGGTAAAGCGCGAATTCTGGCAACACCGCGCATCATCACCATCCCCGGCAAGGAGGCCAGCATTTTCATCGGTGACCACATCCCTGTGCAGACAGAAAAGCATGACAGTAGCGGCAGCTACACGGCAACGGAATATCTGGATGCCGGCATCAAGCTACAATATGCGCCTATCATCAGCGAAGACGGCAAAATGGTTACCGCCAGCGTCCATACCGAAGTAAGCACGCCTGTGCTTATCAGTGAGCTGAAAAATTACCGCATCACCAGTCGCACCGCCGACACCAACGTGCGCATGTACAGCGGTGAAACGCTGGTGATTGGCGGATTGATAAGCGAGGAACAGCAGCGTACTATGCAGAAGGTGCCTTTTTTGAGCAAGATTCCCCTTTTGGGCGAGCTTTTTAAAAACCGTTCGCGTTCACACAGCAAGACAGAGGTTTTGCTGCTTTTAACGCCGCACATTACGGAAGCAGGCGCTTCACCGGCGATTTATAACGAGGGACTGAAGAAGGAGGAAGGGAAGTAACAGGTAAATAATCATTAGATAAAAAGCTGCATAAAACACAAAATCAGCCAATGAGCTTTTGCTCAAAGGCTGATTTTGTTATATACTATGCAATTTTACATTTCCGAGAATTGGTCCTTGCCTACACCACAAAGAGGGCAAACCTACTCTTCCGGTACATCTTCCCAGGCAGTGCCTGCAGCAACGCCGTTATCGGGATCGCCAACCTCAGGATCATACACATAACCACAAACGTCACATACCCATTTTGCCATTAGCTTCGTCCTCCTCTTGCCATAGCCTACGCTTTTAAGAAAAGCTAAGCGCGAGCTACATAATAATTATTATTCTTGACCTATAATTATTATAGCATAGTGTGCGATGATATTCTGCAAAATAGCTGTGAACCTTTTTACTGCAGCGCCTGCTGCTTTTCCGGCAAGTCCAAGCGGAAGAAGTCGTACAAAGTCTGCGCCGCCGCATGGTTCATGCCTTCTACCGCAGCAAGCTCTTCAACGCTGGCCGCACGCATAGCGTCCAGCGTTTTAAACGCCTTCCACAGCTCCTGACGTCGCTTAGGACCGATTCCATCCACGTGGTCGAGCACGGAAACGAGATTGCGCTTACCGCGCAGCTTGCGGTGGTAGGTAATAGCAAAGCGGTGCGCCTCATCGCGGATGCGCTGGATGAGGTGCAGCGCAGCACCGTCACGGTCCAGCATGATGCTTTCGCTCTGATGCGGCTTGAAGATTTCCTCCTCGCGCTTGGCCAGGCCTACAACCGGCAAATCGTCAAGACCAAGGCCGCGGATAACCTCCAGCGCCGAGCTCAGCTGCCCCTTGCCGCCGTCGATAACTACCAAGCTGGGTAAATCCTCATAATCCCGGTAACGACGATAGACAACCTCCTGCATGGATTTAAAATCATCGGGCTTGCCTTCTGCCGAAACGATTTTATATCTGCGGTAATCCTTTTTGCTGCTGGTGCCATTGCGGAAAACAACCATGGAGGCAACGGTTTCGCTGCCCTGCGTATGGCTGATATCGAAGCAGTCCATGCGCTCCAGGGGATGCTCCAAGCCCAAGGCCTGCTGCAGCTCTTCGGCTGCCTGCAGGTCATTTTTGAGCGACAGGCTGCCCTTACGCAGGCGTTCATTCAGCAGCTTGACGGCATTTTCATTCGCCAGCTTCAGCAAATCCTTTTTCACACCACGCTGCGGCAGCAGCAGCTCCACCCGTCGCTGTGCCTTATCCGCCAGCCAGGTTTCAATAAGCTGCTTTTCCTCCTCCTCCGGCAAATGCGGCAGCACTACTTCCTTGGGAATAAAGGTTGCTTCGTTATAATATTGCTTCACAAAGGCTGTCATAACCTCCTGCGGCGTATCGCCGCCGTCGGGCATAAAGAAGTTATCTCTGCCGATGAGCTTGCCCTTGCGCACGAAGAATAACTGCACGCACAGGCCCGTCATATCCTGTCCCAGGCCGAAGATATCCATATCGCCGCCGTTATTGGTAACAGCCTTCTGCGCCTCATTCAGACGTGCTACAGCCTGCAGCTGGTCGCGCAGTCGGGCAGCCTCCTCAAAGGCGTAGTTATCCGCTGCCTCCTGCATCTGCTGCTTCAAATCGCGCTCCAGCTCCGTAGTGCGTCCGTCCAGCACCATGCAGACGGATTTAATCATCTTGTGATAATCCGCCTTGCTGATGTAACCGGCACAGGGTGCAAGGCAGCGCTTGATGTGGTAGTTCAGGCACGGTCTGTCCACGTTCATTTTACGGCAGGTACGCAGAGGGAACATGCTGCGCAGCAGCTTTACTGTGGCATGCATGGCGCCTGCATCGGCATAAGGCCCGTAATAACGCGCGCCGTCACGCAGCTGTCTGCGCGTTACATATAAACGCGGGAAATCCTCCTGCATGGTAACCTTAAGATAGGGATATGTTTTATCATCCTTCAGGCTGATGTTGTAACGCGGGCGATATTTTTTAATCAGGTTGCACTCCAAAATCAGTGCTTCTACCTCACTGGAGGTAACAATCGTTTCAATCTCCGCGATTTTTTCCACCATTGCCTTAACCTTCGGCGTATGGCTGGCCAGATTACGGAAGTAACTGCGCACGCGGTTTTTCAGTACAACAGCCTTGCCGACATAGATAACCTTGCCGGAAGCATCGTGCATCAGGTAAACGCCGGGCTTTTCCGGCAGTACGGCCAAGGCATTCTTTATATTGTCGCTAAAGCCTGCGGCTAATTCTGTCATACATACCACCCGTTCTTTTTCGCCTTCGCCAGCTCCTGCTTGATGTACTGTCCGGTGTAGGATTTTTTGACCTTCGCTACCTCCTCCGGCGTACCGCTTGCTACCAAAGTACCGCCCTTGTCGCCGCCCTCGGGACCGAGGTCGATAATGTAATCCGCCACCTTGATAACGTCCAAATTATGCTCGATGACGATAACGCTGTCACCGCCTTCTACAAGACGCTGCAGCACATCCAGCAGCTTGTGCACGTCCGCAATATGCAAGCCTGTCGTAGGCTCATCCAGAATATACACGGTGCGTCCGGTACTGCGGCGCGAAAGCTCCGTTGCCAGCTTAACGCGCTGCGCTTCGCCGCCGCTCAGCGTCGTCGCTGCCTGTCCCAGATGAATGTAGCCAAGGCCTACATCCTCCAGCACTGCCAGCTTGCGGTAAATGCGTGGCTGGTTCTTGAAGAACTCGCAGGCCTCGCTTACCGTCATATCAAGAACCTCCGCGATGGATTTGCCCTTGTAATGCACCTCCAGCGTATCGCGGTTGTAGCGTGCACCGTGGCAAACCTCGCAGGGAACGTAAACGTCCGGCAGGAAGTTCATTTCTATCTTATTCATGCCATCGCCCTTGCAGGCCTCGCAGCGTCCTCCCTTCACGTTAAAGCTGAAGCGTCCTGCCTTATAGCCGCGCAGCTTGGCCTCGTTGGTCTGGCTGAAGAGCTCACGGATAAAATCAAAGACGCCGGTATAGGTTGCGGGATTGGAGCGCGGTGTGCGTCCGATTGGGGACTGGTCGATGTTGATTACCTTATCCGTATATTCTATGCCCTCGATGCTGTCATGCTCGGAAGCACGCAAGCGCGCACCGTTGAGCTTGGCAGCCAGGGAGTTATAGAGAATATCATTTATCAATGTTGATTTGCCGCTGCCGCTCACGCCTGTTACTACAGTAAAGACGCCGAGCGGAATGCTGACATCAATATTTTTGAGATTGTTGGCGCGGGCACCGTGAATCGTCAGCAGCCTGCCATCGCACTCGCGACGATGCTTAGGAACCGGGATAAATTTGCGGCCGCTAAGATAGGTACCGGTAACGGATTCCGGCACTTGCTTAATTTCTTCCACCGTACCCTGTGCCACTACTTCACCGCCATGCTCGCCCGCTCCCGGACCGATGTCGATAATCTGGTCGGCAGCATACATCGTTTCCTCATCATGCTCGACAACAATCAGCGTATTGCCCAAATCACGCAAATGCTTGAGTGTTTCCAGCAGCTTACCGTTATCGCGCTGGTGCAGACCAATGCTCGGTTCGTCCAGAATATACAGCACGCCTGTCAGGCCGCTGCCTATCTGCGTTGCCAGACGGATGCGCTGCGCTTCGCCGCCGCTGAGCGTACCGGCGCTTCTGTCCAGCGTCAGGTAATCAAGGCCTACGTCATTGAGGAACTGCAGGCGTGCCATAATCTCCTTCAGCACCTGATGCGCAATTATTTGCTGCTTCGGCGTCAGCACAAGCTTTTTAAAGAACTGCAGGCAGTCGCGCACTGTCAGCGCCGTCACCTCGCAGATATTTTTGCCGCCGATAATAATTGCCAGTGCCTCCGGCTTCAAGCGGCTGCCATAGCAGGCCGCACAGGGAGTGCTCGTCATAAACTCCTCCAAGTCCTGACGCATAGCATCGCTGAAGGCTTCACGATAACGACGGCGCAACACGTTCAAAATACCGTCAAAGGTTGTGTTATGCTCCTTAACCTCACCCTGCAGGTTTTCGTACAGGAACTTAAACTTGCTCTCGCCGGCACCATCCCACAAAAGCTGCTGCATCTCTGGCGTCAGCTCATTCCATTTGGTGTCGTAGCTATAACCATAGGCAGCAAGCACTGCGCCCAGCTGCTTCATAAAATAGGAATTCAGATTGTTGCTGAAGCAGGCAATGCACCTGTCAGCAAAGCTCTTGTCAGCGTCAGGAACAATCAAAGCCTTGTCAAACTCCATATGCATGCCAAGACCGGTGCAGTCCGGGCAGGCACCGAAGGGATTGTTGAAAGAAAACAGGCGCGGTTCAATCGCCGGCAGGCTGATGCCGCAGTCATTGCAGGCAAAATGCTCGCTGAAAAGCTGTGTTTCCGTTGCTTCTCCCAGCGTTGCCACCTCCGCAAAGCCATCTGCCAGCTTCAGCGCCGTTTCCACGGAATCCGTCAGACGCTGCCTGATGCCGTCGCGCACCGCCAGGCGGTCGATGACTACAGAAAGGCTGTGCTTCTTGTTTTTCTCCAAGCGGATGTCCTCATCCAGCGTGCGCACCTCACCATCGATAAACATACGCACATAACCTGCACGCCGCATATCGTCGAGCACACGCATATGCTCGCCCTTGCGCCCCCGCACCAGCGGTGCCATCACCATAAAGCGGCTTCCCTGCGGCAGCTCCAGCATCTTGTCGACTATCTGCTGTACGCTCTGCTGCTCAATGAGCTTGCCGCATTTAGGGCAGTGCGGTTCACCTGCGCGCGCGAACAAAAGGCGCAGGTAATCGTAAATTTCCGTGACCGTACCTACGGTAGAACGCGGATTGCGGCTCGTTGTCTTCTGGTCGATAGAAATTGCCGGGCTCAGGCCTTCGATGTAGTCCACATCAGGCTTGTCCATCTGTCCCAAAAACTGGCGGGCATAGGCCGAAAGTGATTCCACATAGCGGCGCTGGCCCTCGGCATAAATCGTATCAAAGGCCAGGCTGCTTTTGCCGCTGCCGCTGAGGCCTGTGATAACTACCATTTTATTGCGCGGTATTTCTACTGTTATATTTTTCAGGTTGTGCTGTCGCGCACCCTTTACAATTAAAAATTCTTGCATATATTTTACCTCTGTTAACAAAAAGCAGGAGCTTGGCAAAGCTGCTGCCGGCGATAGTATGTTTATATTATAGCACACTGCCAGGATAAACGCAGTAAAAATGCTTTTCCGGAAAATTACGCTAAAAATTAATTTTTATATTAGGTTGCACTAAAAGCAAAACCCTCGGCTTACAAATTCACTGCAAACCGAGGGCGTTCTTTGTTTTAAATTATTATTGTTTCAGGCACTGCGCTTGTCTGCCAGTTCTCTTACCTGTTCTTCTGTTATATCCAATATACTTGCTATCTCTTCAATCGACATTCCTTTGCCTAGGAGCTTTGCAACAACTTTCTTATCGTTTTCTGCAACAGCCATTTGTACCCTTTTCTCTGCATATTCTTCAATAATATCCCGCATGTCGGCTTCACGCTCCTTTGTGTTTTGCAAATAGCAGCTTAGGCACTACGCTTTTCTGCCAGTTCTCTTACCTGTGCTTCTGTTATATCCAAAATGTTTGCTATCTCTTCCACCGACATTCCTTTACATGAAAGCTTTATCACAAGCTCCTTATTTTTTTCTCTTTCTGCTTTTGCAACAGCCTTTTGTGCTCTTTTCTCTGCGTATTGTTCAATAATATCCTGCATATCAGCTTCACTCTCCTTTACATTTTTCAAATATCCGCATTTCGCAGCTAATTCACTATAATGCATCCTTGCGGGATCCTTACAGTAAAAATCCTGCATCAGCCTGCCTAACGGTGTATCATCCTGTACCTTACTGTTTACATAAACGATATGCGTACCATCGCCAAAATCAGCACCGTTTTGTTTAATTACTCTATCAATATCATATAAAGGCAGATTCCCTTGAAGCACATCATTTTCAGTGATAAAAATTACATAGGTAACCGGCAACTGTTCGTATTGCTTACCAGCCTTCAGTAAATTACTGTCCAGCAAGCTGCTGTAAAAGCGTGCTCTTTTGGCCGGCGCACCTTCATCACTGCGTTGCACCTCAACATTGAAGTATACTCCTGCCTCATCCTGTGCCAGAATATCCATTTGTGCTGAATGTCCATAAAGATTTTGGATAAAATTCTGCACCTTAACTTCTTTCACTTTGATTTTATCATTTTTCAAAATAATGCGCAATAACAATTCCGCTGCAGGAATATTGTTTTCAAAGACCTTATTCATAAACTTATTATTCATTAAGCACAGCTCTTGAACTATTTGCTGTACCTCAGTCAGCTCCTGTGTCGGCACCTTACCAGCTCCTTATCTTTGTAATTTTCAGAATTTTCTACTTATTGTATTATAAAGCATCAACATCCGGCAGTCAAGATATTTTCTGAAAACTATGTGCAATTTATCACAGTAAAATAAAAACCACCTCAGCCTCAAGCCAAGGTGGTTGCAGTACGCAAATATTATTTTACCTCTTCATACAGCGCACGCACGCAGGCATCTGCCAACGCACCGATGCTGGAAACGCTGCGCTCCTGCGGCAGTCCGGATGCATCATAGCCAAGCGGCAGCTCGGTGCAGGCGGTCATTACAGGGATGTCGCGCTCAGTCCACAGCTCCTCTACCAGCTCTTTCATAATAGCGCCAGCCTTTGCCAGCTGGTTAGCCTTAACGCAGTTGATAACCTCCTGAGATTTATCGCTTTGCTCCTCATTCGGAATGTACAGAGTCAGTCCGCGCTTTTCGGCATATTTCTGATACAGTCCGCAAGCACGTGTGCCTTTGGTGGACAGCATCCAGGCACCCTTTTCCGGAGAAAGCTCTTTAGCAGCCTTAACGGTTTCGTCAACGATATGCAGCAGCGGTACCGGCAATTCATCAGCAAACTGGTCGATAAAGAAGTGTGCGGTATTGCAGGGAACAGCAAGCACATCTGCGCCCATATCGCACAGCTGCAGCAAATCAGCCTTCAGCTTCGGCAGCGGAGATTCACCCTTGCCGAAAATTGCTGTGCCGCGGTCCGGAATATCGCAGTCACCGATCATATATACAACAGGATGCTCCTGGTCGCAGCTTGCCGGGCATCTCATAGTAAACTGACGCAAGAACTCTGCAGCGGCTGCAGGGCCAAGGCCGCCGACAACACCTAATTTTTTACCGTTTTTCATCATTTTCTTTTCGCTCATATATACCTCTTCTTTCTTGTTCAGCATCGCTTATAGGATTAATAAATTGCTTATAATTTTAGCACACCGGGCTGTTATTTGCAAATATCATAACAAAAAGCCGTTGCCGGCCACCCCGCAAGGTGACAAGCAACGGCTAACTTTTGTTATTTATTTGCTAAGCCAGGAACGTACATTAGAAGAAGTTCTTGCTTCCTCTTTATTAACCTGCACCTGTTCAGGCGCATAAAGCAGCAAATCATCGTTAATTTTTTTCACATCAGCATTAATGATGTAGCTTACACCGTTCAGATAATCGAAAATACGATATCTGAGTGCTTCATCAACTGCATCGAAGCATACCATAATGGCACTGCCGTTCATCAGCGAATCAGCATATTCACGCACGTCCGCAAAGGATTTCGGTGTACGCACCATAATATTCAGATGTCCGGATTTCAACAGACGCGGACGGGTATATTCCTCCTGCTGCTCTTCCATTTCATCAGACCAAAAGAATTTCATTGCTGTATTTTTTAAACCCATGGCCATCAGCCTCCAAACCAAAACAGTTATTTAGACTATTATTCGCTGCCTATAGGCAAAAGTCCTGCTTAGTAATATTAATTGTAGCAGATTTTTAACAAATTGTCAAAAATTATGCCTGAACATTCTTCATACGGCCACGCATCTTACCGCGCTCCAGACGATTCAGAATCTTCTTACGCATACGGATGCTCTTCGGAGTAACTTCAACCAGCTCATCGTCGTTGATGTGCTCCAGAGCCTGCTCCAGAGAGAAGGTCTGAGGCGGAATCAGACGAATAGCATCGTCACTGCCGGCAGCACGCATGTTGCTGACATGTTTCTTCTTGCAGGGGTTAACGTCCATGTCGTCTTCACGGCTGTTTTCGCCAACCAGCTGGCCTTCGTAAATCTTTTCTGCAGGAACAACGAACATGGTGCCACGCTCCTGAGCGTTGCCGATACCATAGGAAGTGGTTTCGCCGGTTTCAAAAGCAACCAGGCTGCCACGGGTACGGCCGGGGATTTCACCCTTATATTCTTCGTAACCGGCAAATACGTGGTTCATAATGCCGTTACCTTTAGTATCGGTGAGGAACTGGTTACGGAAACCGATCAGGCCGCGAGCAGGAATCTTGAATTCCATACGCAGATAGCCTGCCATTTCGGTCATGTTCTGCAGCTCAGCCTTACGCAGGCCCAGGCCTTCCATAACAGCGCCCATGAAGTCCTGCGGTACATCGATAGTCAATGCTTCCATAGGTTCCATCAGCTTGCCGTTTGCATCGCGGTGCATAATAACCTTAGGTTTACCAACCTGCAGCTCAAAGCCTTCACGACGCATGGTTTCAATCAAAATGGACAGATGCAGCTCGCCACGGCCGGCAACCTCATAAGCATCCGGGCTTTCGGTCTCGGTAACACGCATGGAAACGTTGGTCTTAACCTCTTTGAACAGACGGTCACGCAGATGACGGCTGGTAACAAATTCACCTTCACGGCCGGCAAACGGACTGTTGTTAACGTAGAAAATCATAGACAGGGTAGGTTCGTCAATCTTGATGCCCTTCAGAGCTTCCGGATTTTCGCTGTCAGCGATGGTATCGCCGATGTTAGCGTCCTGCAAACCGATCAGAGCAACGATATCACCTGCTTCAACTTCAGGCACTTCTACACGCTTCAGACCCTGGTAGGTGTACAGACGGCCGATTTTACCGTTACGGTTGCCTGCTTCGTCCATCAGAATGATGTTTTCGCCGTTGTGGATGGTACCGCGAACTACACGGCCTACAACGATACGTCCTACATAATCATCATAGTCCAGGGTGTTAACCAGCATCTGCAGCGGTGCATTAACGTCAACATCCGGAGCAGGAATGTTTTCCAGAATTACTTTGAACAAAGGCTCCAGAGAATTGCTTTCCTCGTCCATGGACAGTTTGGCAATACCGTTACGGGCGGAAGCCAGAACAACCGGGAACTCCAACTGATCTTCATCTGCATCCAGCTCAATGAACAGGTCCAGAACTTCGTCAATAACTTCATCAACACGTTGGTCGGGGCGATCAATCTTGTTGATTACAACAATCGGTTTCAGGTGCTGTTCCAATGCTTTACGCAGTACGTATTTGGTCTGCGGCATCGGGCCTTCATAAGCATCAACCAGCAGCAGTACGCCATCAACCATGGTCAGTACGCGTTCAACCTCGCCGCCGAAGTCAGCATGACCCGGGGTGTCCAGAATGTTGATTTTTACGCCGTTGTGCATAACAGCGGTGTTTTTAGACAGAATGGTGATACCACGTTCACGCTCCAGAGCATTGGAGTCCATAACACGTTCTTCAACGCGCTCGTTAGCACGGAAAACGCCGCTTTGCTTCAGCATAGCATCAACCAGGGTAGTCTTGCCATGGTCAACGTGGGCAATAATTGCTATATTACGAATATCGTTTCTAATCATTATTCCTTTTCTCTCCTTCATAAAAGACAAGAAAAAGGATGCTTGTCAAGTGCATCCTTTCACAGTATTACTAAACTATTTTATTATATGCTTTTTCCGTCACACTGTCAATAAAATTGTCTTGAAAGTTACAGAAAAGCTTGTAAGATGCAAGGCAAGGGGATTACCATCAAAGCCTTGCATAAACTATTTGCTAATAAAGTAGTATCTTGCTAAACGCAGACATGAAAAAAGCCTGAGAGCTGAACTCTCAGGCTAGGCTTGCTATGGCAGGGGCACTAGGACTCGAACCCAGATCGACGGTTTTGGAGACCGTTGCTCTACCATTGAACTATGCCCCTATGGAGCGGAAAACGAGATTCGAACTCGCGACCCCCTCCTTGGCAAGGAGGTGCTCTACCACTGAGCTATTTCCGCATTGGCGACCCGGATGGGACTCGAACCCACGACCTCCGCCGTGACAGGGCGGCATTCTAACCAACTGAACCACCGGGCCAATGTCAGTGTGTCTGACAGTTATATATATTACCATACGTTTTACGTTTTGGCAAGAGGTTTTTTTTAAAAAATTTTAGAGAAGCTTCTTCAGTGACGAAAAAGGGGCCTTTTTGCAGAGTAGATTTGTGTTTGAGCACCATCAGAAATTACATCACTCTCAAACCAGGCTATCTTACAGCTCTCTGATGCTGTGGTTTGAGTACCATCAGAAATTACATCACCCTCAAACTATGGCAGAACATACAAGATTGTGATTAATGTTTGAGTACCATCAGAAATCACATCACTCTCAAACGTTAATGGAGCTTCTGCCCTTTCTGCGAATGTTTGAGTACCATCAGAAATCACATCACTCTCAAACATTTGGCTAGCTTTAAAGAAGCATATGCTGGTTTGAGTACCATCAGAAATCACATCACTCTCAAACAACGCTCAAAATTTCCCTCTTAACGCTATTGTTTGAGTACCATCAGAAATCACATCACTCTCAAACCACGTTGGAAATTAGGCTGGCACGTCTATGGTTTGAGTACCATCAGAAATCACATCACTCTCAAACAATCGTTCTGATTGCCTTATACGTCTGAAGGTTTGAGTACCATCAGAAATCACATCACTCTCAAACAATGCCGGTATCGCACGCAGCTCCGAGGAGGTTTGAGTACCATCAGAAATCACATCACTCTCAAACCTCAAATTCAGAGATTATCCACGAATGAAACTATCATCACCATAGCGTAATTTCCTCAGGTCCCTACAAACACATTATAAATCACTCAAAATTCTTTGTCAAAATCATTTAACAACACATAAATCATCATCAACTATACATACAACTTCTTCTGCAAGCTACTGCTCAATACTGTTTTCCAAAAGAAGCAGATGCATTTTCCTGTAAAACGCTTCTTTATAAAATTTCTGCAGGTCATCATTCGTCAAGTAAGTTTTCAAATTTACAAAAGCCAAAATCTTTATTTTTTGAAACTTGCTGCAGACATCCATAAAATATACCAGTCCTTCCAAGAAATTCTCCTCCCCAGCTTCAAATTCCACTTCAAGTGCTTTAAACAAGCTTTGCAAATTAAAATCATCCTGAAATTTAAGCGCATAATCTGCCTGATTCAGCAAATCATAAATATACTCCGCTATCTGTTCCTTTAGACTGCATGTCTTCAAATAATTTTCTTCATTCAGTCCCAGCTTGCCAAGCTCATTATATAAGCCGGTTAATGCTTTGCGTGAATTTATCTCCAAAGCAAACGGATTTACAACAAGGCAGACATCCTTATCTATTTTTAAAATTTTATCATTGTCAGATAAAACAAACCGACCTTCCACACCGTCAATCTGCTTAGCAAGCTCTTGAATCATTCTGCGGAAAAGCTCCTTATGCTCTATCACTAAAACATTAACTCTGTTTTCTTGAAAAATAAGCTGCTGCTCCAACTCTGTATAAACCAGCTTCATAATATTACCAGTCTTTCATCACTGTTCAAAACATCATTATGCGCTTCTCCAACCAAAACCTCCATACGTGAAAACTGGCGCTCCGTAACCGTAAGCAGCTGTACTAATCCTTCTTGCGGCAAATTCAGCTTGACCTTCTTGATAATAGCATCTGCAACCACGGCATTAAGTGCAATCTTGCAATAAACAGATTCCTGCATCATCATAAAACCATTTTTTAACAGATACTTACGAAAAGCCCTATAAGAACGCTTATTTTCAAGAGTAGTAACAGGCAAATCAAAAAGAACTAATATTCTCATAAATCTATAACTCATAATACATCATAGAAAGCTGTTCCACTTGATTACGCTCACATCATTACTGTTCAACGCGTCAAAAACACTCTTGCAATAAAGCTTAATAGCATAATTAAGTGTAACCTGCTTTTCGTTGTTTACAACATTTTTATTCAGTACATCCAAAAGCTCATGCTTCTGCTCCTTGTCAAAGCAATGAAGCTTGTCTTTTACCAGCATATCATATACCTGATAGTCAACAAAAGGTCGCAGCGGCTCCATAATATCAGACCCCAAATTGAATGCATTGAAAATATTATCGTGAATCAGTCCAAGCTGTGTAAGATAACCATTGGCGGTTATCTCCCTGTTGCATGCAGCCAATAAAACCATATAACCATAATTCAATGCTGCATTAACAGCAATATCATCCGCTCTGGTAAATCCCAATCCAAAAATAGAATTAAAATAAACTTTTGCGGCATGACCTTCCCGGTTACTGGCATCCAAATATTGAAGCTGTGTCGCATATTCATCCAGCATAGCTGCTGTATCCAGCCCTAACTTCTTCAACAAAGCAGCTTGCATCTTGATTTTGGTATATATAATTGCCGTACCAACATCACCTTTAGTGCTTTCACTCCAAGCTATCTGCTGCTTTATTTTAGCACTGACATCATGCGCTCCATAATAAGGGATAAGCTCAGCCGAAGGATTTCTCTTGCTATCGCAAAAAATCACCTTTATTTTTCTATCCGTCATTTCCGCAAGCAAAGCTGCTGTTATTGAAACCTCTGTTGTTTCAATAAGCAACACTGAAATTTCATCAAGGTGGACTTTGGTGGTCCGCTCTCCGCGAACCACCATATAGCCCAATTGTAAATCCAGCTTTGCCCGTGTACTGATAACAATTACACGCCAGCTCATAGCTTCATCAAATCCACTTCCTGTTCAAAAACGCCTGTAGGAGATTGGTTAATCAAAACGCATTGCTTGAATTTCAAAATATTATTGCTAACCTTTATAACACCACAAGCATTGCCCTTATCAAGCAATTTTAAGTTTGCTGATGCACTGGCACATTTAAAGAGCTTTAAAACTTCGCCTATAACATGTATCTGATTAGCTAAAGACAATTTTTCAAAAAACTCTCTCTGCTCCTGTAAATCTGTAGTTTGTGAAGCAGGCCTATTTTTATATAAATTATTACCTGATTTAGCAAGCAGCATATCATAAATATGCATATTGACCTTTCTACCGATTCTCCATTTTTGATTATAGTAATCCAAATTTTTTTGTGCTTGTTGTTTTTGTATGTCGTCAGAATTTTTATCAGCAATCACCAATTCATTTTCTGCTATATCATTTTCGTACTTTAACGCCTTTTTCAAATAGTTAACATCTGCCTCATCTAAACATAACTGACCAGCACCATAAAACAGCATTCTATTGCCTGTCCTACCAGAAATATGCATCGGGAAACCATTTATCTTAAACAAACTGTATTTCTTAATTTTGGGAAGCATAATTTCAGGCTTGCAAAGCTGAACAACCTCTGTAAGATATTTTTGTACAGCTATTTCACCCTGTTTTGCATAAACCAAAGGAATTGCTTCTATAGACAGCTGCACAGCCCCCTTTTTTCCTTCCGACTTGACTACGGCAAAATATGCTGTAGTCAAAGAATTATAGCCACCGTACTTCTCAATGGATAAACCTGCTTTCAAAGGCAGCTGACCTCCCTTTGCTTTAAGTGGTTGCTGATCAAACAGTTCTCCTTTTCCCTCAACAGCTTGTCTTGTAAAGAGAATATTGTTCTTATGCATAGTCCTTGCAACAGTTGCCATTGTACCGTCTTCACCGCCAAGCCAGGCAATTTCACCATCACGTTTAATGCTAAATTTATAGAAAATCTCCGGTTTCAAGCTATAGCGTCTGTTATCCTGATTTTTTGTAATAAAGTTCAAAGGATTAGCGGTAAATTTCACATGATAGCAATTACCCACCACGATATTCAGATAAGCGTCTTTGGCATGATGCAAATCATTAACATCACGGCATTTTACAAAATTAAACTGCTGACGGAAATCAGATACATTGCCGGCCTTAACATATACAACCTCACTGTTCTGATAAGCTGTCTTTAAAATAGCAGCAACAGCTTTAGTCGACTGCCTGGTTTCCACAAGCTGTCTGCTGATAAAGCCGGCCAGCTCTTCATCTCGTAGCTGCGTGCTGCGCGTCAGACGCTCATACTTTCTCTCGTCAATGAACCCCTTATCATAAAGAAGTTTCCAGAAGCTATGCATTTTAGTGCGAATAGCTGCATCAAGCGGATAGATATCTGTTTTTGCAGCATTAACTTGCTTTTTAACAAGCACCCTGTTGCTAAGGCTGTCATCCTTTGTTTTAGAACGCGGATAGATATGATCAATGTCGTATAAATTATTGTCATACAGAGAGGCTAATTCTATTCTTTCGCCTGTATACATGCAGCGTCCCATCTGCGTATAGTAAAGATACAGCTTATCACTGCGTAAATCCTCTTCCTTTTTGGAGCTCAACTGAGTTTTAAGCGCATTAAACTCATCTTTACGAGGCATAAAATCAATATTTTCTTCCCTGCACTTTTTGTATAAATCCTGCAATTTTTTCAGACGACTGTCAGTACGCTTGCTTTCTTCCTTGCTTCTGGCCATCTCAATAAAAATACGCTTTGGCTCGCAACCCATGATTTTCTTGATTTCCTCCAAAATCGTCAGCGTCTGCCAGATAGAACGTTTAACAGAAGGAGAAACATAAAGCTCTTCCACGTCTTTGTAAGTAAGCTTACCATTACTACTTTGTCTGCTACCATTAAACTCTTTAATCTTGCCAATAAAATCATAAGAACAATAGCTGCTCAAAAGCTCCATGAAATTCTTATTTGTATGACGCAAAGCACTAATAATAGTGACAAGTTCACCAAAAGCCTTATCCTCATAAGCAATATTACTGCTATTCAATAAAGTTGCAGACAATCTGCCCCAATCTTTATATTTCAGTTTTTTAATAGCTTTGATTTCATCATCAGAAATCTGCGGATAAGTGTTTTTTATTTTAGTGACCAACATTTTTTTCTCGTCGCAGAATAAGGTTATCCATCTGATAATATTCTCAATTTCATCTCTATGCAGTTGAATATAATCTTCACCGAAAATTCTTCTAAAATCATTATATGATTTCATCGAAGCATTAATCTTATCATCAATGCCTCCGATGTTTTGGAAAGAAATATTTTCCTGCCTAAAAAATCTTTCTAATGTTTTCTTGGTAACCTTTGAAGTTTTCGCAAGGAAAAGCTGCTTAAAGATTTTTTCCAGCACATCAACAGGTAAGCGTTCGCCATCAACAGTAATATTGTTAATTGCGTTACGCACCATAAACTCCGAATACAGCAATGATTCTTTAGGAAGTACGTCTTCACCGACAAGATACGTGCATTTTGCTGTCATATTGGTTATAAACTTTTCTGCACTCTCTTCCAAATTTACAATTTCAGTAAAATTCCAAGGATAAATTTTTTCATTCTTACGTACAACCCAACATCTGCCCTGTTCTCTGGACATACGTGTCCCCGCAAGCGGACCTACATAATATGGTATTCTGAACTTAACAATCTGTTCAATTTTTTCACGCACAGAAAGACCGTTATTATCAGTCTCACCTAAAAACGGTAAATAGCCCTCAGCATTATCAAGAATGCATTTTAATTCCGCTAAATGCACCTGGATGGGAATGATGCCATTATCCTTAGTTGTTTGTTTAGGAAAAGCAAATCCATTGGTAATGCGAAACAGTAAACGTTCCTCCTCTGTTTTGGCATCATCAATACTCGTAATTTCCTGCATTATCTTTTTATATTCTGCAATACCTTCAAGTTGCTTCTTTAAATCCTTGCAAAAATCAATCTGATTACGTCCTTTGATTCCTTTAGCATATTTCTCGTAAGAAATATCTCCATCCTGCCTGAAAATCTTATTATATAAAGGCTTACCTTTAAGCATGGATTTCAAAACAGCCAAATCCCGTTTATGATCTTCATAAACCTGCACCTTACACTCAGAAAGCAGATGCTGTTCACCTTCATCTTTTTTACTTGTATCAAGATGCAATATTTTTGCCAGCAAACTCCAATCATAAATAGCTTTGAAACGGAGTAACCCTTCGTAACGCTCCCCTAATGCTGCTGTAACCACAGGCTCAAATTCATTCAAATCATCATCTTGAAAGCTTACTGATTTCTTTTCACATTCATCTAATTCTTCATCAACAAATAACTCTGCTAACTTAGCTTTACCACCACTAAAAAGCTGTATAATAGCTTTCTGCTGTTTTGTCTGTGCCGGTAATAAACTCTGCATCGCTTTCTGCTTAGTAGTACGTCCTAAGTTTACATCGCACAAAACTTTAGCCAATTCATCTATATTTTGACATGACCAATCTTCAATTCCCATCTCATCACGGACATAATTCTCAACCTCACTGAAAACCGCATTAAAATCGTTTACTTTGGAAGCATCAAGATTATCAAACAAAAAATGTCCACGATGCTTAGCAATATGCTGCACAGCAAGATAAAGTAAGCGCACATCAAACGGTCCCGCCTGCGTTGCCAATGCATACCGCAAATGATACATTGTAGGATATTGCTGATAAAAATCCTTATCTGTGTAATTTTTATCAACAAATAAATTATATACTGCCTTATCCCGCTTATCATCCAAATGTAAACGGCTATCCTCTAAACGCATAAAGAAACCGGGATCAACCTTAGCGATTTCCTCCGCAAATAATTCCTGTAACATCTTAAGACGCCATGTTGTTCTGTCAATTCTGCGTCTGCCGGAACGAAAAACTCTTGTAGAAGCTGCAGTATTGGCAGAATCAAAAAGTCTGATTCCCCATAATGCTTTGCCATTAAATTTTAAAATATTATAATTTGTATCCGTAACAGCCCAGCCAACAGATGCATCACCCATATCTAAGCCGATATAATAATCACAATTCTTTAATTTTTGCATATTGACAAACCTCCACAGATGAAATATACTATGAATAACTTCTTGAGTACCATCAGAAGTTACATCACGAGTTCAAAAAACATGATTTATTCAAATCGTCTTCTTCAGAAGACCCCACAGTGTGTGGAACTAAAGCTTGCTTCGGCAGGCTTTTTTTGTTTATTTCAAAAAAATTCATGTACAGTATATTAAATCAATTCTACAGCAAATTTAAAAATCCTTTATTTATAAAAAAACTGCTTATAATTCGGTATCACTTTTTCTTTTAAAGCCTTGCTATAACGTATTATAGCATATGCAAATGACAGTTTTTGTCTATCTTGCCAGCTTTGCTTACATTTATAAAAAATTTTTAAGGCATTTTTGATCAGTATTTTTATTTTTTTATTAAACTTAAACACAAAAACCGCCGTCAGAACCTGCAATCCAACACATTCTGACGACGGTTTATTTTATATCTCGAAAATCACTCTAAGT
>OOBJ01001012.1_pt1 | contig 18806 bp, 10 predicted proteins | sample 1671331 | NCBI WGS metagenome assembly OOBJ01 (sample SAMN06348145, study PRJEB24527) | human gut metagenome | biome: human gut; feature: ankylosing spondylitis patient; material: feces | host: Homo sapiens | place: China | collected 2015-10 | reverse complement strand
TTCCCTTAGGTGATGGCATATCCATATCATCCTCAAAGTCGCCACGCTTCAACTTACCCGAAGCATGAGCACGGGTCAAGCTCCATGCCACCCAGTTAGGCTGACGGGTATCATGATTATATGAAACGGTATAGGCAAAACGCTTTCTGATGGTTTGCGATACCTTTTTCTTTGAAACCGGGATTTCCATTCCCGGTGCATCCCCCTGTGCAGCTGGCAACATAGAGGACGACAAGCCCAAAGTAGAGAGCAAAGCGATGGCGCCAGCCAACATCCATCCTCTCATTTTCTTATTGAATTGAATCATATTTATTCTATATAAAGAGATTATTATGTATTTTTATAAAGAGATCATTATGTACTTATCCTATTCTACGGGATTAATCTTTTCCAGCATGATTTCTATCAGTCTCGGAACCCCATAGTCTTCTATCTCACTTTCCCTGATCCAGATGTAATCATCCGGAAGTGGAGGACGGTTTTCTGTTTCCAGGAGATAGAAATCGGCAAGAAGGATGCGATGAGTCAGTACGTGCTTGACATCTTTTGCCAGCAAAATCGGATTCTTCACGAAAGAAGGCAGCTCCTTGACATCGGAAACATTATAAGGCTCCCATAATCCCTGCCAGATATCACCTTCTCCACGGCGATGGATGGCAACCATCGGTTCGGATATTCCAATACCATCCGCCACCGAAGATTTACACCTTATATATATATAGGAGAGATGGCGGGTCTTCACCCTTACGGTCTTGTTCTTGACGGGCAGTTCCTCTACCCTGCCGCAACGCAAAGCCTCGCAGGTTTCTGCAAGCGGACAGAGCAGACACTTCGGAGACTGGGGGGTGCATTGAATCGCACCGAAATCCATCATTCCCTGATTATAGGATGCCGCATCGGAGGCAGGCAAGAGCGATTGCGCCAGAGCAGCAAACTCTTTTTTCCCCTGGGTTGAATTGATAGGCGTATCAATACCGAAATATCGGGAAAGCACCCGATAGACATTGCCATCAACCACAGCTGCCGGAATATCGAAAGCGAAAGAGCCGATGGCAGCAGCGGTATAATCACCTACTCCCTTCAGGGATTTGATGCCTTCGAGGGTATTGGGAAAATCACCGAGAGCCACAATCTGCTTGGCAGCAGTATGAAGATTGCGGGCACGGGAGTAATATCCCAAGCCCTGCCAGAGTTTCAAGACATCATCCTCGCTGGCTGCAGCCAGGTCTTCTACCTTGGGATAGGTTTGCATGAACCGTTCCCAATATTCCCAACCTTGGGCAATGCGGGTTTGCTGAAGGATGATTTCGCTCAGCCAGATGGCATAAGGATCCCTGGTTTCGCGCCAAGGCAGGTCTCTGCCGTTCTCACGAAACCAACGGATTATTTCTGTTGAAAAAAAAGAGTTATTAATCATTATAATGCTTTTCTTCCCTACTGCTCCGGATATTGCTCGTAAATCTTCAGACCGAATTCATTGGCAAGCGCATAGGCATGCTCCATGATGTCGGCAAGGATATGCTCGTAATTAACCCATACCTTATCCTTGATGAAGAAATAGAATTCGATAGGAAGACCGCACTGGGTGGCTTCCATGTGGCGTACCATCAAGGTGAGTTCCGTATTTACCTCAGGGCGTTGACGCAGATATTTCTCCATGAATCTACGATAAAGCTGAAGATTGGTTGGAGCCAAAGCTGCAGGATTCTTCAAATCCTCAATATCCTTTCCTTCCTGAATATCCTTTTCTATCGCCTTCTGAAGAGATTCCTTCAACTTAAAGGAATCCTCTGTGGCGAAATGCTTGGCAAGCAAGGTCTGCTTCAAGGTCTCATCTACCAATCGGATGCTGCGAAAGTCGAAGTAAACGATTCGCTTTACTCTTCTTCCCCCACTCTTCTGCATTCCAATCCAGTTCTGGAACGAACCATTCACCAGGGTAGCTGGCGAGATGGTAACGATGGTATTATCGAAATTACGAACCTTCACCGTGGTGAGCGACATCTCTTCTACAATACCATTGGCATCCACCGACTTCACTGTAATCCAGTCGCCCTTGTGGAGCATATCATTACTCGTCAGTCTGACACCGGCAGCCAATCCGAGGATGGTATCCTTGAACACCAACATCAGCACAGCCGAGGTGGCACCCAAACCGGCAAACAGAGTCATCGGGTTCTTACCCAGCAGGATGGCTACTACCACCACTCCAGCCACAAAGAGCATCAAAACCCTGAGCACACCGCAGAAGGTATGGAAATACTGCTGGGCCGACGAGCGGCGCTCCTCGCTGTTCTCCAATCCCTTGAAAGAACCGATGAACACCAAAGCCGTGCGTACCGACATCACCACGATATAGATACCCGTAGCACGCTCCAGAATCTCCTTGAATATAGGATATTCCAGATAGATAAGCGGCATGAGCGACCATATTACCACTGCCGGCACGATATGGCAGGCAGAAGTGAGCACCTTCTTATTCAGCAATACATCATCCCAGGAAACCTCCGTCTTTTCCGTAATCTTGGAAATCAACGGAACCAGAATCTTACGACAAAGAAAATCGCTCAGCATCGCCAGCAAGATAGCGGTGATGGTGAGCAGGATATGACGAAGCATAGGCACGTAATCGCCGGTGATACCTGCCCATGTTATCATTTCATCTACAAATCTACGAATTTCTTCCATAAACTACAAACAGTAAACTATCAATTCTTAACTATCAACTCCCTATCATGGTTGGCAAAGCAGGTTACAAACCTTGTCTGCAAAATGTCTGGCATTGCTGCCATGCATGATACCGTTATTAATAATAGAGAAGCAAAGCTCATGTCCATTGGCTGCCGTACAATAGCCAGCCAACGAGATGATACCGGTCAGGGTACCCGTCTTTGCCTTGACATTGCCGTGGACACTGCCGCTTTTCATACGCTTCTTCAGGGTTCCATCCACACCTGCTATAGGCAAGGAATGAATCAGATGCTGCTTGATGTTATCGTTGCGGAAAGCATAACGGAGCATCATCACCTCCAGCTCGGCACTGAGATAGTTGTAGAGCGACAAGCCCGAACCATCTGCCAGTCTGTAGCGGGAAGCATCCAGTCCCAGCTTATTGATCAACTGCCGTTCCACGTTGCGGGCACTCTTGGCACTTGCCGGACGGTTGCCCGTAGAAGCCGCAATCTGGTAATACATGCACTCGGCATAGAGATTGTCACTCTCCTTCATCATCTTATGCAGTACCTGGTCCATGGTATGGAAACGGGTACAGATGGTAAAGGCATTGGCAGGACAGGTCTTGGTAGATGCATACATCTCCTCATATTCGATGTCTGCATCCTTCAGCTTAGCCAGAAAACGGTCCATAAAGATGTCCTTGCGGGAGAACACCAATGGCGAAAGTACCGGATTATCATCATCCCAGCACCAGCCTTCGCCCAGCAATGCCGCATCCTTCATCGAACGGTCGGCATATACATTACCTCGAATGGTATCCACACCCATATCCTTGAGACTGTTGACAAATGCCGTCAGGTCATCACTGTTGAAACGGGGATCCATACCTCCCACACAGTAAACATCACCCGTCAGCACACCGTCCTCGATGGTTCCGGTATATTTCAACTGAGTCTTGAACTGATAGGAACCACCCAACTTGTCAAGTGCGGTGATGGCTGTCAAGAGCTTCATCGTACTTGCCGGGCGCATCAGCTGTCGTTCGTTGTGCTTGTAGATGCAGGAATCAGCATCCATATCCCAGACCATGATCCCCACCTGCGATGTCTCAAACATCTTACTTTCCAAGAGTTTGCCGATACCTACCTGCACCGATTCGGGCCAAGGCAGCTTCAATGTATCAGCAGCCAGGGAATCCAACATTGTGGAGTCGGTCACTTCCGTGTCGTCCTGCGGCTCCACCACTTCTCCTTCAATCACATCCTGAGCCTTCACCGGCATCGCCATGAGCGTAGCCATGATGAAGCTCATCATCATATATATAATCTTTTTCATTGTCTTTTACTAATTTCTTTCTCGAAAGCCTCTTCATTATCGGGCTGCACCGTTACCATATTATGATGTCCGTATTCTATCACCAGACAATGATCCAATCCCAGAAAGGTCTTGGCGGTATGCACGCTGATGATGTCGCATACCGGCACATTCCTGTTGGAAGAGAACCTGCCCTCATTGATGATGAGATATTCCATCTCGTCATCTCGGTCAATAGGTTTCACCTTCTTGAAGGTATAGGTGGTATTCAGAATACGCTCGATCATGCCCACAATGATGATGGCAACGAAAATGCCAATAATCGCCATCTTGACCCAGAAGAAATATCCTGCCAGGAGGGCGAAAACCACCACTCCAACACGAGCCGTCGTATTGAAGCGCTTATGAAAAGTTCTATCTGCCATATCTCGTTCTTTTATCTTTAAAATAGCGTTTTCAGCTACTATTTGATAGTCTAAAAGACTATATTACCTTAAAATTCGCTGCAAAATTACAAAAAATCCCTCTCTTATTACTCTTTTTAAAGAGAAATTAGTACTTTTGCAAACAATTAAGCATTATTAGAATAAACTCACATGGTTTATAAGTATGATTTTCTGATTATCGGCTCAGGAGTTGCCGGTATGAGTTACGCTCTGAAAGTAGCCAGAGCGCATAAAGGTAAAGTGTGTATGATCTGCAAAACCTCACTCGATGAGGCAAACACTTCATTTGCACAAGGTGGTGTGGCGTCAGTTACCAACTTGGAAGTAGATAACTTCGATAAGCACATACAGGATACAATGATCGCTGGTGATTACATCAGCGACTATGAGGCTGTGAAGCAGGTTGTCACCATGGCACCAGAGCAGATCAAGGAGCTCGTGCAGTGGGGTGTCAACTTCGACAAGCAGCAGGATGGCAAGTTCGATCTTCATCGTGAGGGCGGACACAGCGAGTTTCGCATTCTTCATCACGCAGATGATACAGGTGCTGAAATCCAGCGCGGTCTGATGGAGGCTGTACGCAACTGCCCAGACATCGATATCAAGGAAAATCATTTCGCTGTAGAAATCATCACTCAGCACCACTTGGGTGCCCGTGTTACCCGCCGTACACCTTATATTAACTGTTACGGAGCCTACGTTCTGAATCCTGACACCCAGAAGGTGGATACCTATCTGAGCAAGGTTACCGTGATGTGTACCGGTGGATGTGGTGCCGTTTATCAGACTACCACCAACCCAGTCATCGCTACCGGTGATGGCGAGGCGATGGTTTACCGCGCCAAGGGTACGGTGGCTGATATGGAATTCGTACAGTTCCACCCTACAGCCCTCTATCATCCTGGAGAGACCCACCCTGCATTCCTCATCACCGAGGCGATGCGTGGATACGGCGGCATCTTGCGTCTGCCTAACGGCGAAAGCTTTATGGAGAAATATGATGAGCGCCTGAGTTTGGCTCCTCGCGACATCGTGGCACGTGCCATCGATAAGGAGATGAAGATTCACGGATTGGATCATGTCTGTCTGGATGTTACTCATAAGAATCCGGAGGAGACCAAGCGTCACTTCCCTAACATCTATGCCAAGTGTCTCAGCATCGGCATCGATATCACCAAGGATTACATCCCAGTTCGTCCTGCCGCTCACTACATGTGTGGTGGTATCAAGGTAGATCTGAACGGCTGTTCAAGCATCAACCGTCTCTATGCCTTGGGCGAGTGTTCTTGCACCGGTCTGCATGGTGGCAACCGTCTTGCCAGCAACTCTCTCATCGAGGCTGTGGTCTATGCCGAGACTGCTGCCAAGCACAGTCTGGAGCATGTAGATGAATATGATTTCAATGAGAAGGTTCCAGCATGGAACGACGAGGGTACCCTGACCAACGAGGAGAAAGTATTGATTACCCAGAGCGTCAAGGAAGTGGGCGAATGTATGAGCAACTACGTGGGCATCGTGCGCAGCGACCTCCGTCTGAAGCGTGCCTGGGACCGCCTCGACCTTCTTTACGAAGAGACCGAGAATCTCTTCAAGCGTGTCAAGGTGAGCAAGGAGCTCTGCGAGCTCCGCAACATGATCAATGTAGGTTACCTCATCACCCGTATGGCTATCGAGCGCAAGGAGAGCCGTGGTCTTCACTACACCATCGACTACCCTGTTCACGCTTACGACAAGAAATAATGAAGAAAGAATAAGATAGAAAAAAGCTCGAATGCATCAAACATTCGAGCTTTTTTTATTTTCAAGAATTTGAGAATTAGAGAATTTTCTTTCTGCTTATTGGATGCAGAAGAATTTCCCGCCTATCTTGTCAGCGAGAACTTGATGCTCAGACCGAAATCCTGCGTGGTCGTCGGATAACTGCTGCTCGAAAGCAACGGGGTGTTGGTCTGGCGATCATAGTAGAAACTCATGGTGAGCATCTTGCTCAAGGTATAATCAGCCGTGAAACTCAGCTTCAGGGCATTGTTGCCGCTGCTGGCGCTGCTCGTCATCGTGGCTATATCACGGACGATGGCTGCCTGCTTGCGGAAACTGAAGTCGAGACGCAGGTTCAGGTCGTGATTAGGACCGTAGTTCTGGGTCTGATTCTTGCCCTTGCTTCCGTTTCTGCTGTTTTGCTGGGCACCCGTTCTTCCCTTCACCTTGTGTGCCTTTGGAGCACCGAAGAGATTGAAATTGTTGATGCGATAGCCCATACCTACCACCCAGTCTTTGCTCAGCGCCTCGTTCACCTGTACACTCGTCATACTGAGGTTCAGCACTCGGGTCTGGCGATACTCACCCTTGATGGTCATATTGTTGTTCAGCGTAACATCCATACCGAGCAATGGCGAGAATGCCTCGTTGATGCTCACCTGAGAAACATTGAACATGCTGCTAGGCGATGGATTGCCCGTAGAGGCATCCGTCACGAAGCCCAGACCATTCATATACTCCTGATAGGTACTGTAGCTGCTATAGCTGCCCACGGCAAAGATGCTCTTGTAGGCGTGGTTGATGTTCACACTCTTGAAGTGCTCGCGGAACCATGGCAACTTGCCCAATCCGCTATAACGCACCGTCCAGTTTGGCAAGAGCCGGCTCAATGCCGGGAAGATGGAGAGCGAACTGCCGCCCATCGAGGTATAGGCATGGAGGAATGCAGGAATCATCACATCACCACTATACGGATTAACCGGTGTGCGGGAAGCATCATACTTGCCACCGCCCAAGGTAGAACCCGCAGGATATACCGTTCCGGCATACTGCGACTCCACCCGCTGGCGGAAACCATCGAGCGAGTTGACAAACTTCTCGAAAGTCTTGCTGCGATAACCACTGTTGGCATTTCCGATTCCCTCGAAAGCCGAACTCAGCGAGATGGTAGTCATCTGGAAAGTTCCGCTCTGGGTGGTCGGTGTACCTTCATACATATATTGTATGCTCTTCTGCGTGGTCATGGTGCGGGTGGCAGAAAGATCGATCTTGAAATCCTTGACAGGTTCCAGGGTGGCACGCAGCTGCAGATTCTCGGTCTTGCTGGTAGTAGCCGGCGTAGCAATCGAGTCGTTGCAGAGCAGCCAGTCGTTGTCTCTTGCCTTTCCGATATAGCTGTCATCCACCAGTCCGAAGGCGAAATCCAGTCCCGGCGCCATCGTTCCCACTTTCTTCTGTCCGAAGGCATCACCCACGTTAGGAGTAAAGCCCGGCAGAAGCATCTGATAGTTGTTGCGGTAAGTGAAGCTCACCTTGCGCAGCATCATTGCCAATCGGGCTGCCGTCTGGGCTGTCCGATACCATTTTTCATTATCGAGCGGCTCTTTCGGCATCACCGTAATCTTCAGCTTCATCATGCTATCCACCTTCGACTTGATACGGATCTGGTTGTTATCCACCTTTTTATATTTCAGATGATACACCTTTCCATCCTCCGTCTTTGTAGAAATGATGAGTCGCTTGCTGTTCTTGCCATGTCTGATGAGCAGGGACGTATCCGGCAGGAGGGTGATTTCTTTCTCAAAAGCCTTCCTGTTTTTCGGAAGCGCCTTCGCCAGATCTACCTGATTCTTCTGCCCATTCTTCTGCATATCATTCTTCTGCTGTGCATTCTTCAGCAAAGCCTGCTTCCGTCTGGCTTCCTTCTCCTTCTTCTTCCTCTCTATCTCACTCCTGCTTATCGAGCGGTTGAATCGGTCATTCGCCTTCTTGAGGAATGGGATGTGGTTGTAGAGGCGCACCAGGTCGAAGCTTCCGTTAATCGTCAGCTCGCGCTGGGTGTTGATGGTGTTGCCATACGAGTTGCCGTTCTCATCCTCCGTACCTCGCTCCCAAGTATAGTTGGCGTTGTAGGAGGCATCGGTATTCACCCAGTCGAAGACTGGCAGCAGATGGATAGGCAACTTATAGGATGCCGTAAAGTTCTGACTGTAGTCGAGCGGCGTACCCCAGCTCTTCACACTCTGCCATACCGAACTCCGATACACCGAATCCTTCCAGGCATGATACTGGTCGGCATAGAGATCGGCATTCACATCCGGATAAGGCACATCTACCTGTGCATGGGTGGCACTCTGGAAGTTCATGTGCAGGTTCTTGGTCAGATCCCAGCGCAGAGAGAACTCACGGTTCCAGAGGAACTGGTCGCTCACGGTGAGCGGCAGCTGCGAATTGAGCGTACTCTCCATATCGCGTTCCTGCAGCTCATAAGTCTCGTGCGTCATCTCCGTATTGAAGGCGATGTTCTGAGGCAACCAGTTTAATCCGAATCGCTTCAGGATGTCGAGCCACTTGCTCTTGTTCTTCCACTTCTTGAAAGGTTCCCACGCCTTATAGATTGGTGTCCAGGAATAATCCAGGGCTCCGCGCCAGTTGTCCCGATTCTCGAAGACCGTGGTCTCACCCGTGGTATGCTGATGGGCATGACTGTAGGTAAACGAGAAGTTGGCTGGATCATAAGGCATCGGATGACGACGGGTAGCGATACCTACCCGGGCATTGGATACCGAGAAGTTGGTCTGGGTGACTTTGGTCACGGCGATGTTCTCGATAGAGTCCCGCTCAGCCTTCGAACCGACGGCATCCAGCGCATCCTTCAGTTCCATATCCGTATCCAGCGGATTGTATTTCGGAGAAGTCTTCTCCTTCGTCACACTATAATATAAAGGTATGCTCACCTTCGCCTTGTCGGGGAAGAACTTACCCATCTCCAACGAGGTGGTCACGCTATAGGTACCATAATTATCGGTGCTGCGGCTAGCCACACCGTCTTCCAGACCGCCGAAGCCTTCGCTCATATAGCGGCCGGTAGCATTCACGCTACCCAGGTCGGAGAGCTGCACGTTCAGATTGGCATTGGCTGCCCATCCTCCCTTGTTGTTATGCTCCAGAAGCCGGAGCTCGTTGACCCAGACTTCTCCACTCTTCACCTCATCCGAATTGTTTCTCACACCTATCATCAGCGTCTTTACCTCGCCCAGGCTCGGATTGCCCACGATGGTAATCCGGTTGCCCGGATGTTCTGCATCCATCATCATATAAGGTGCCATATAGGAAGCCATGCCAGCAGCCTTCGCCTTGTTGCGCTCCTTCTTGAGGCTGGTAAATACGCTCAGGTTTACATTGAGCATATTCTCCTCCGGCCAGACCAGCTTTCTGTCGGCAGAACTGTTGCGGTTATAATTGTTGCGAGGTTCGGTCAGCTTGAGCGGAATCTCATACTCATAGTAATTGTTCTTATAGTCGCTGCCCAGACGGATGAAGACCGCCAGCTGGTCGTTCTTCAGATTGGTGGCGTTCTGCTCCAGGGCATTGGCATGGGCAAACATCTGGATGCGCTTGTACTGGCGGAGATCGAGGGTAGAGTTCTTATATACCGCCTTTGCCTCGCCATGGGTCAGATCCTTTACCACCAGACTCAGCGCCTGCTCGTTTGCCTCGACAAGCTGTGGCTGCGATGGGTCCTGCTCGCGGCTGATACCCGGAGGAAGCACATAGTTGACCGGTGTCTTCTCGGCATTTTCCTCAAGACTGACTGCACTCGCCTCCAAGGTTCCGCCACTGGCTGCACCCAACGGCTGGTCGTAGGTACGCCACTTGCTGTGCACCAGGTCGAGCGTACCGAAACGGAGCACGATAGGCTTCTTGAAGTTGGTGAGGAACATTCGCATGAAGCGGATGCTGGAGAAATCGTTGATGTTTCCCTGGCGCTTCTCAAACTCATCCACAGGAATGCGGAACTGATACCAGGTAACCGTGGATTTCGTGTTGTCTCGCCAAGTCTGGGTGTATTCGCGCTTATCCACGATGAAGTTGCTGCCCACCACGAGATCTTCCGGACGGATGCTGACGTGATACTGGAAATACTTCTCATATTCGTTCAGCGTATAGTCCTGGTTGATGTCCTCCACATCCGGTGTCGATTTATAGGAGGTATCATAACTCTCGGTACGGCTTTCGCTGTCAGGCGAATTGCCTTGAGGGTTGTTGATGTACTTATATCGTTGAAGGATGGGCGCACGCATCTCATCCCAGTCAGATCCTCTGAAATAGTGATAGTTATCCCGGGCAGGGTCGGCAAAGATACTGTCGAACACCGCCTGGTTCACCTTTCCCTGTATCTGGTCGAGATAAGCACTCTTGTAGAATTCCTGCTCTTCGGCATCGGTCAGACCATTGAATCCCACATCCTGCAGGGCACGGCTTCCGCTCGTCGTGGCGAAAGCATAGGTCACGGTGCTCTGCGTAGGAATCTTACCCCACTGCGTATAGGTGAAGCTGTTGCTGCCATCCACCGGCATTCCGCTCTCATAAAACTTCTTGCCATCCCGCAGGATATCCTCACTCACCTCGCCCAGGTTGATGTAGAAGTCACCGCCATAGTCGGCTGCATCCGATTGCTCTCGGGAATAGATGAACGGATCGAGCATCCAGAACTCGATATACTCCACGTTTGCCTGCTCAAAATCGTTGGTATCCAGCTTGCGCATCATTCCACCCCAGTTGCGGGACGGATTGGCAAGGGTACCATCCGACTGCAGATCGGATACATTGAAGTTGTAAGGTCCCGGCTCTGATGGATAGTAAGCCAGATTGAGAACACTCAGGGTGCTGGTGGCTCCCTGATAGGTGCTCTGCTGGCGCAGAGGGAAAAGTTCCTTTACATACACCTCTCTGACATAGTGGTTGCTCAACTGCTTGAGGTCGCTCCTGATATGACCCGGAGTGAGCGAACTGCCCCGTCGGGTGAAGAGCGGATCGATGGTGTACCAGGCAAGGCGGGAACGATGGTAACCGCTGGTCAACCCCGTCTTGTCATTATAATCATCCTTGAAGTTGAGCGACGGCACACTGGAGATAACCCACGAAGTAGGAGTCATCACGTCGATGGTTCCCTTGGTATTCTCGAAGTCATCAATATACGAAGCATTGTCCTGCACTCCTCCTGCCTCGCCCGCCAGAAGCTGGGCAAACTCACTCTTGAAGGAGATGTAGGAAGGTTGGGTGAGATGCAGGAACGGTATCTTGTCGAGCATGTTGGTAAGCCATTGGCTCTCCTTCTTCCAGTTCAGGTTGATGCCCCAGAGCGTATTCTTCAGCGGTTCGCTGCCCATCGCCACCTTGTTGGTGAGCGCCTGTTCCGAGAGATGCTGCAAGGTTCCGCTGATCTGGAAATTCCTGGAGAATTCATACTCCCAGTTGAATCCTACCATCGTCTTTCTCATCTGTCCGTAATCGGTATTGCTCTCCAGAGAGACGTTGACCGCCGTACCGGCATCGATGATACTCTGGTTGAGGATGGTCACCTCTCCGGCATTGTAATCCACCGAGTAGTCGGTGCCCTCCTTCAGGGTAACGCCACCTGCCGTTACCACTACCGAACCCTGCGGCACATTGTAGGCATCGAGGGAGATGACATTGGCTGCTGAGCCCTTGAACTGTCCCACGATGAGATACTTATTCTTTTCGGCTATCTGCCTGGCGATGGTCTTCGTACTGTCATAGAGTTCGGTGAAGGCATACTTCTCTGCCTGCTCCTCAGATACGCCCTTCTTGACGAGATAATCTTGCATATAACTGCCGAACGGTTCCACCTTCGGCATGAACACGCGACCATTCGATACGGTATAGCCCTCTACATAATCGAAGTAGCCATTGCTGCGCGCCTTGTTGTTGTTATCGAGTCGGTCGGCACCCAGCACACGGATGATAGGCTGGTTCTTTACCTGCGTTTCCGGAATGTAGTTGACATAGACACCCGTTGTATCACTCTGATATTTCACATCGAGGCGGAACTTATCCTTTTCCACCTGCGAAGAGAGATAATATACGTTCTTCATCATCAGGTCCCAGTTGCCCTGCTGCGGATTGCAACTGGTATTCTTCAGTGACTTCACGAAGAGAGCCTGCTTGGTATCGGTGATATCCGAGGCAAACTCGCCCACCTGATAGGTCACTCCGCCATAGGTATATTCGTATGCCACGGCAAGAACCTGGTCGGTCTGCAGACCAGACTTCAGCGACACATATCCCATCGCCTGGTTCACGGTATATTCTGAGGAATTGAGCAGACGGGCACTCTCCAGTTTCTCGAAATCACTGCCGCCTATCAGTCCGCCACCTTCCAGAACAGAGGCTGTCTGGTTGATGTCTCGAGCAGCGGCAAACTGACCTGTCATCGATGCATACTCGGTATTGGCATTGTTAGCCGGCACCATCGTTCCTCCTGCCCCCCACATCGGATTGCTCACCTTTTCGTTTTCACCCAGGTCGGTCAGGGCGATGATGTTTCGGGTATTCGTGGTGGTTCCCGTCTTGTTGGTAACCCAGATTTCCACACGGTTGATGGTGATACCCGTCAGCAGATTCGGCAGTTTCTGCATCCAGGCATCATAATGACTGCGGAAATACTGAGAGAGGAAGAAGTGGCGGTTTTCCTCGTAATCTGCCACATTAAGTTCAAAGGGAGTAAGCTGCACTCCACCCCGGCTTGATACACTCTTGGAAGCCGACTTCTTCTGCGAGAACACCGTCTGCAGCTTGAGCTTACCAAACTGCATATCGGTTCTTACACCAAAAAGACTGCTGGCGCCCTTGATGAGCGAGGAGTTGCTGGGAAAGGAAACATTGCCCGCCTCAACCAGCTTGATAATCTCATCTTCCTTGCCATCATACTTCAGCTTCATATTCTGGGCATCGTAGTCGAAGGTGGCATCGGTGTTGTAATTCAGGTTGAGATTCATCTTATCGCCCACCTTTCCATTCACGTTGAGATTGATTTTCTCATCAAAGTTCATCATCGTGGTCTTGCGGTTGCGGATAGGCAGCGACGGGTTGTCGATATTCTTCTTGTTGATGCCAAACTTCAGTTCGGCAGTACCCTGTGTCTTGACACGGATTCCCCCGGGACCGAAGATTTTCTCGGCAGGTCCCAGGTCGAAGTGCATATCAGAGAAATCGAACTTCTCCTTGCCCTTCGCCTGATAGATTTCATCGTTCTTCTGGCGATAGAAGGCATTGCGCTCGTTCTGTTCCGTCCATTTCATATATTCATCCGGAGTGAGCATGATGGGAGCCGAAAGCCAGGTATTGCCCATCCGGTTGCCGATGACATAACGGTTGAGGGTATCATTGTAGATGACCTGATACCGGAGGGCATCAGGACGCTTGAGGTCGAGCGGACTCTGGTAGAGGTCGCTCAGGGAATAAGGTTGGGTAAGCTGGATTTTCCAGCGGGGATGCAGCAGGGAATCGGGAATCGTATCCTCATCTGCTAGAATGGGCTGAGCCTTCGGTTGCTTCTTGTCTTGCTGCTTATCATTCTGCCTGACTTCCTGCTTATCGTTCTGTTTGTTTTCCAGTTTATCTTTCTGCGGAAAAGGCAAAGCGAGGGCGTAGCCGAAGGTTGTCACCATCAGCCAAGCCATCAAAAGATAAAAGATTCTTTGCCCCTTCATAAAGTTACTGGATTTGCTTCAGCCAGAAGTTATTTAATTTGCTTCAAGGCAAGCTTTACAACCTGCTCCACCGGCAGATCCGGCTGCGCCTTCAGGATATCCACTACTACCTTGGCAGAAGGTGCCGGTGAGAAACCGAGCATGGTGAGGGCACTGACAGCCTCATCCTTGACCCCATTGTTCACCATCACCACATTACCGCCATTAGCCGGCAGCTCATCGGCAATGCCCAGACTCACGATCTTATCCTTCAGGTCGATGATGATACGCTGGGCGGTCTTCAATCCGATACCCTTCACGGTCTTCAGCATCTTGTCGTTGCCTGTAGAAATCACATTGCAGAGTTCGCTTGGCGACATCGACGAGAGAATCATTCTCGCCGTATTGCCTCCCACACCCGATACGGTAATGAGCTGGCGATAGAGTTCGCGCTCCTGCTTGGAGGCAAAACCGAAAAGGGTGAAAGAGTCATCTCTTCCACCTGCCACCAAAACCTCATGCACGTAGAGTTTTACTTCCTGCTTGCCCTGAATGGCAGTATAGGTATTGAGCGAAATATTGAGTCCGTAACCCACTCCTGCAGTCTCTACTACTGCCATTGCCGGGGTCAGTTCGGTCAGATCGCCATGAATATATTCTATCATTTTAATTTTCTCCTTACTATTTAAACACTTGGTTATACCTCTTTCATAAATTAATTATAATAATATGAACGCACGGAATAGGGATTTATTGTATCCGGTATTGGATTATATTACTCACGCCCCTATAAGAAAAAAACTTTTTCCCCTATGGAAATTGTTTTTAAGACTAGAAGAAATCTCCGTTCATAAGTTTTGAACCGACATTCAATACTTATGAACGTACATTCAATACTTTTGAACCTACATTCAAAACTTATGAACGGAGAATTCTATTAGGTACAGGAACAATTTCCTTTAAGGGTAGAAAGTAATTCCTTTAAGGGAATAATTATTTTCCCTTAAGGGTATTAACAATTTCCCTTAAGGGTAGAAACTAATTCGACCTGTACGGTTGAAATTACCCAATACGCCCTGAAAGGGCAGAAGCTCTTAGCCCAGGGCATCGCCCTGGGTAATTATGAACGCACCCCCGACGCCCTGTAAGGGCAAAAGCTTTAAAGAATAAGGCTATCTCTTAAATCCCTGAAATCACGAAACTGTAAGGAATCTCTTCCAGAACCCTTACAATTCCCCCTTCATTCTACCTAGAAACTATGATTTTATTACCTTTTGCAAGTTTTATGAGTTAAAAATCTATTAAAACGTCACGTATTTCAAGAAAAAGCTATACTTTTGCAACCGGAAATAGATATCTAGAAGGAATTATCCAAAATAAACAACAATATAAAAGAAATAAATACATCAAATGAAAAAGTTTAGAGCAGCCGTAGTAGGTTACGGCAACATCGGTAAGTTTACAGTAGAGGCTCTCGAAGCAGCTCCTGATTTCGAGATTGCAGGTATCGTTCGTCGCCAGGGTGCTAAGGACAAACCAGCTGAGTTGGCTAACTATGAGGTAGTAGATGACATCACCAAGTTGAAGGATGTAGATGTTGCTATCCTCGCAACTCCTACCCGTTCTTGCCCTGAGTATGCAGAGAAGATCGTTTCACTCGGCATCAACACCGTAGATAGCTTCGATATCCATACAGGTATTCTTGATTACCGCACCAAGCAGATGGAGAACTGCAAGAAGGCTGGCAAGGTGAGCGTTATCTCTGCCGGTTGGGATCCTGGTTCAGACTCTATCGTACGTGTATTGATGGAAAGTCTGGCTCCAAAGGGATTGACCTATACCAACTTCGGTCCTGGTATGAGCATGGGACACTCTGTTTGCGTTCGTAGCAAGAAGGGTGTCAAGGAAGCGCTCTCTGTTACTATCCCATTGGGCGAGGGTATCCACCGCCGTATGGTTTATGTAGAGTTGGAGGAAGGTGCCAAGCTTGAGGATGTAACAGCAGAGATCAAGGCTGACCCATACTTCGCTCACGATGAGACTCACGTATTCGCCGTAGCATCTGTAGATGATGTAAAGGATATGGGTCATGGTGTGAACCTCGTTCGCAAGGGTGTATCTGGCAAGACTCAGAACCAGCGCTTCGAGTTCAACATGAGCATCAACAACCCTGCCCTCACAGCTCAGGTATTGGTTAACGTGGCTCGCGCTTCATTCCGTCTCCAGCCAGGTTGCTACACCATGCCAGAGATTCCAGTGATCGACATGCTCCCAGGCACTCGTGAGGAAGTCGTTGCAACACTCGTATAAGACTTTGAACTTTGAGGTTTGAACATTGAACTTTATGATTAGTTTAACTGATTCAAAGCTCAAAGTTCAAAGCTCAAAGTAAAAAGACTCGCAAGAAGTTTCGATTTCTTGCGAGCCTTTTTTATTTATTTCTTTCTAGATATTATTTTAGCTATTGCTCATCCTCGTCTATCGAGCAGCCTGTATAAAAAATATTGTTTACATATACAAACTATACGAACACCCCACAATTACACCTATCCGCGATTAATATTTTCCGCATTTTACACCTATCCGCGATTAACTCCCTCAAAAAACGTTTTTTATTACAGTTTAGTATTCTGCTTCTTTGTGCCCTAAGCAACTCTTTCTTGATAAAAAAATCCATACTTTATACATCCAAACTCTTAACCATAATATTTTTTTCTTATCACAGTTTTCTTTGCGAACCTTTCCTTTACGTGTAGCTCTATTAAAGTTTACTTGAGCCTCGTTCCAATTTCAAATGAAGCCCAGTTCGAATTCATTCAAATGATTCGATGAATCGTGTGTAGTGGCTATAGTGTGAAGTAGGCAAAGCTAGCAGCATTATTTGGAATAAACAAGGAATATCGGTGATTTTCTTTCCAAAAAAACTTGGTATCTTGAAAAATAGTTGTATCTTTGCAGGTAGAAAGGAAATAAGATATGGAAAAAGTTAAGGAAGTACCATACGGAGTGGCTGATTTTGTCACGGTGATGGAGCAGAATTTGTATTATGTCGATAAGACGATGTTTATACCCGAGTTGGAGAAGCAGCCCCGTAACCTCTTCTTCATCCGTCCTCGTCGCTTTGGTAAGAGCATATTTTTGAGTATGCTCCACTCTTACTATGACTGTAACCAAAGCGCTAAGTTCCAATCACTTTTTGGCAATCTCTGGATAGGACAGCATCCTACGGAGTTGCAGGGCAAGTATCAGGTGCTTTTTCTCGACTTCTCGCAAGTAAGTGGTAATATCGATTCCTTGGAGCGTAACTTCGACTTCTATTGTTCCGTAAAACTGGATGGTTTCATACGCCGTTATGGCGAGTCTTATTCTGAGGAAACGAGAGAGAAGGTGCGCAAGGCGGAGTATGCCATGGATAAGTTGGCTTTTATTCATGATGAGGCTGAACAGAAGGGATTTTCTCTTTATCTGATAGTAGATGAATATGATAACTTTACCAATGTGGTGCTCAATGAGCATGGCGAGAAAGTGTATCATGCCATCACCCATGCCGATGGATTCTATCGTGATGTCTTCAAGAAATTCAAGGGCAACTTCGAGCGCATTTTTATGATGGGTGTCAGTCCTGTTACGCTCGATGATGTAACCAGCGGTTTCAATATAGGATGGAATATCTCTATCAAACCAGAATTTGACGAGATGCTGGGATTCTCTACTGCCGATGTCATCGAGATGTTTACCTATTATAAAAATCATGGCTGCATCCCGGCAGATAGTGATATCAACGCTATCGTCAACGATATGAAGCCTTGGTATGATAACTATTGCTTTGCAAAAGAAGCATTGAATAAGAGTATCAGAATGTTTAATTGCGATATGGTGCTTTACTATCTTCGCAATTATATGGATTACGGACGTTCTCCTCAGCAGATGATCGACCCGAATACCAAGACCGATTATGGCAAGATGAAGAAACTGCTGCAGTTTGATAAACTGGATGGTGAGCGAAAGGGTATTATTCGCAAGATTGCTGAAGAAGGACAGATTTCAGCACAACTCTATGAGTCGTTCTCTGCCTACCAGATACCGAAGGCTGAGATATTCCCTAGCCTGCTTTTCTATTATGGCATGCTGACCATCAAAGGCACACGTGGCTCCAAACTGGTATTGGGCATTCCTAACAATAATGTCCGCAAACAGTATTACGGATATCTGGAAGAAGAATATCAGGCAAAATCGTATGTGGATACCAATCAGCTGACAGATTATTATTACGATATGGCGTATGATGGCAAATGGGAAGAAGGCTTGCGCTTTATGGCCGATGCCTACGCCAAGGTATCTTCTATACGAGATGGCATTGAGGCAGAACGAAATCTGCAGGGGTTCTTCATGGCGTATCTGAATCTGAACGATTATTATTATACTGCCCCGGAGTTGGAACTGAATCACGGCTATTGCGATTTCTTCCTTCTGCCGGATTTGACCCATTATGCTACCAAACATTGCTATATCCTGGAACTCAAAGTGTTACCAAAGAAGGATTTCGAGGCGAAGGCGGAGGAACAGTGGCAGCAGGCGGTGGAGCAAATCAGGCAATATGCAGAAGCACCTAGGGTAGAAGCATTGCGTCAGGGTACCACCTTGCATAAGATTATCATGCAGTTTGAAGGATGGAACCTGAAACGAATGGAAGAGATTAATTGATGGATTTGGCTTGAAAAGCTCTAGCAAATATTCAAAAAATATAAAGGCTCGCAAGAAATCGAAACTTCTTGCGAGCCTTTTTAGTATCTTTTGCCTTAATCTCTTTATCTCAAGACATAAGCAGAATGAATATGTTCACACGTTTTACTCTACTGCAGTTGCACCCTGTCCGGCAACCAATGGCCAACCTGGG